>JACCDL010443231.1_pt1 | contig 10086 bp, 10 predicted proteins | sample 7441931 | NCBI WGS metagenome assembly JACCDL01 (sample SAMN15323437, study PRJNA562643) | freshwater metagenome | isolation source: river surface water | place: USA:Blue River Watershed | collected 2017-08-16
AGGGCGTTGTCGTCCATAAGACGGCATAGGCACCTACGAGGTCCGGCGCGTTCGGTGCTTCGACAATCTCAAACGCGACATCGATTTGCGTCGAGACAATATCGTCATATTCGACTTCGGCTTCAGCGAGCGCGGTTTTTTCCACCGGGCTCCACATCACCGGTTTCGCCCCGCGATAAAGCTGGCCGGTTTCGGCGAATTTCAACAATTCGTGCACGATGGTCGCTTCGGCGTCGAAATCCATCGTCAGATAGGGATTGTCCCAATCGCCGTTGATCCCGAGGCGCTTTAATTGGTCGCGCTGGCGGTCGACCCAATGGCGCGCATACGCCCGGCATTCGGCGCGAAATTCCTCAACCGGCACTTCGTCCTTGTTGCGCTTTTTCTTGCGATATTCTTCTTCGACCTTCCACTCAATCGGCAGGCCATGGCAATCCCAGCCCGGCACATAAGGCGCGTCTTTGCCAATCAGGTTTTGCGTGCGGACAACCATGTCTTTCAAGATATGGTTAAGCGCATGGCCGATATGCATATCGCCATTTGCATAAGGCGGGCCATCGTGCAGGATGAACTTCTCGCGGCCCTGCCGTTTTTCGCGCAGGCGGCGATAGAGGTCCATCTCCTGCCAGCGTGCGAGAATGCCCGGTTCCTTCTGCGGTAAGCCGGCCTTCATCGGAAAGTCGGTCTTGGGCAGGAAAACGGTGTCGCGATAGTCGCGGGCAGCAGGAGTCTCAGCGTCGGTCATAGCCCGTGGGCCTTAGGGGAAGCGCGCGGGCAAATAAAGCCTTTGGGCGGATTTCCTCTGCGCTGGGCTGAGCCCGATCAGCTGGCAAGAATGGCGCGCGCTTTGTCGCAGTCCTGCCCCATCTGCACCATCAAGGCATCCAAGCTGTCGAATTTCTGTTCAGGGCGCAGGAAGGAAATGAACGCGACTTCGATCATCTGGCCATAAAGATCGCCCGAAAAATCAAAGAAATGCGGCTCAAGCAATTCCTTGGGCGGATCAAAAGTGGGGCGAATCCCCAAATTGGCCGCCCCATCGACCACCCGGCCATCGGCAAGGCGGCCGCGCACCGCATAGATGCCGTATCGGGGGCGCAGATAAGTGCCCATATCCATATTGGCGGTCGGAAAGCCGAGCTTGCGGCCGTTCTTGTCGCCATGGGCTACCTCGCCTGCCACCGCAAAGGGGCGGGTCAAAAGCCGGGTTGCCGTTTCGCAATCTCCCGCTTTCAGCGCCTCGCGGATGCGGCTGGACGAGATGGGGCCTCCTGCGTCCGACACCGCACCGACTGCTTGGGCGGTGATGCCCTGCGCGGCACCCAAGGCCTTGAGCACCGCAATATTGCCGCCCCGGCCTTTGCCAAAGGTAAAATCCTCACCGGTCACGACGCCGTTTACGCCCAAATGGCCGCCCAGCCACTGGGTCACGAACTCTTCCGCTGTTACGCTGGCCAGCCGATCCCCAAAGGAAAAGACAATCATGGCGTCGGCCCCCGCTTCCGCCAGATAGCGCTGCCGCTGGTCCAGCGTGGTCAGCCGGAACGGCGCGGCGTCGGGCTGAAAATGGCGAACGGGATGCGGATCAAAGGTGGCGACCAAAGCGGGCACGCCGCGCTGCCGCGCCTCTGCCACCGCCGCGCTGATCACCGCCTGATGCCCGGCGTGCACGCCATCAAAATTGCCAAGGGCGACCACCCCACCGCGAAATTCGGGCGGGATGGGTGCATTGCCATCAAGGCGCGGGATGAGAGGAACAAGAGCGGACATGGAGGCGGCTATATGGCTCGGTCAGCGCGGCGGCAAGACCGCCTTCAGCACCCGTACCACATTGCCGCCCATCACCTTTTCAATTTCGGCCTTGGAAAAGCCTTCATCAAGAAGCGCTTGTGTAACGTGCACGACCCCTGCCGTATCAAAAGGGGTGGTTGTCGCGCCGTCAAAGTCAGAACCAAGCGCGACATGATCCGCGCCCACCAAATTGCGCACATGGGCCATGGCTTTGGCGATGGCGCGCGGGTTCGTCGAACAAATGGCTGCATCCCAATAGCCGATGCCAATGACGCCGCCGGTGCGGGCAACGCCCCGGATTTCGTCATCGGTCAGATTGCGGTTGACCTTGCACGTTGCCTGTACGCCGCCATGGCTTGAAATCACCGGGCGTTTGGCCAGCATCAGAATCTCAGCGACCGCCGCATGGCTTGCATGGGCGATATCGACGATCATGCCGCGGGCTTCCATATCGGCAAGGATCTGGCGGCCGAGCGGCGTGAGCCCGCCTTTCTGTTCGCCATGCATGGATCCGGCGACTTCATTATCGAAGAAATGGGTGAAGCCCGCCATACGAAACCCGGCGTTCCAAAGGACGTCCAGATTGTTCCGCTGCCCCTCAAGATTCTGCAAGCCTTCGATAGAGAGCAGCGCCCCGATGGGCACCGCCCCTCCCTTGGCGCGGGCCGCCAGCAGGTGGTCAAGATCGGCACGGGTCCGCACGATCCTGAGCCGCCCGTTTGATCCGGCTTCGGCGCGCCTCAGCTTTTCAGCATGCCATAAGGAGCGTTCCAGCAGCGACCCCCAGGTCCGCACCGGCTGCAACTGACCAATCGCCAGCGCGGTGATGTTGTCGGTATCGGCGGCGTTCGCGTCATAATTTTGCCCGCTTGGGGTTTTGGTGACGGAAGAGAAAACCTGCAGGCCAACATGGCCCGCTTCCAGCCGGGGGAGATCGATATGGCCCCGATCTGCAGGGGCAAGCAGGGTGCGCTGCCACATCAACGTGTCGCCGTGCAGGTCCGCGATGAACAGCGTCTTGTGGAGCGCGTTAGCCGCCGGGCTGATCTTTTGATCGGTCGGCACGATCCGGTTCATCGATTCTTCTGCGAGCTTTGGCGCGAAGAGGAAGAAGGCGGCCATGGCGACCGCCAGCAGCAGACCAAAGCCAATCAGAAGACGCCGCATCATCCCAGCCGTTTGAGGGTCACGAAATCAAAGGCGGGGCGGCCTTCCTCGGCGGGGTGCGCCTCGCGCGCTACCTCTACCCAGCCGCCCCCGAATGGCGGCAGCACCGTGTCGCCTTTGGGTGCAATGTGCACTTCGGTCAGTTCAATCCGGTCTGCACGGGGCAGGAACATCGCATAGATTTCAGCGCCGCCAATCACCGAAACATGGGGCGCATTGGCGAGCCGCATCGCTTCTTCAACGCTCGCCGCGCGCTCAGCGCCTTCTTCTTCCCAGTCGGCGCTGCGGGTCAGCACAATATGCCGCCGGTCGGGCAGAAGCCCCGGCAGGCTATCAAAGGTCTTGCGGCCCATGACCATCGGTGCGCCGATCGTCAGCTGTTTGAAACGCCGCAGGTCAGCGGGCAAATGCCAGGGGAGCTTTCCGTCCACGCCGATCACCCCATTTTGGGCGCGGGCGACAATCAGGATAATCTCGGGATGGTTCATACCGCCACCGGGGCGGCAATATGAGGATGCGCCTCATAGCCTTCGATCACAAAGTCCTCATAAGCATAGCCAGTGATGCTGTCGGGCCGCCGCAGGATCTTCAGGCGCGGGAGCGGCTTGGGCGCGCGCGCCAGTTGCGTCCGCGCTTGCTCTAGATGGTTCAAATAGAGGTGACAATCGCCGCCCGTCCAAATGAACTCACCAACCTCCAGCCCCGCTTGTTCGGCGAGCATATGGGTCAAGAGGGCGTAAGACGCGATGTTGAACGGGACGCCCAGAAACACGTCCGCGCTTCTTTGGTAAAGCTGGAGCGAGAGCTTGCCATTGCCGACCCATGTCTGGAACAGGCAGTGGCACGGCGCGAGCGCCATCTGTCCAATTTCGCCGGGGTTCCACGCCGTCACGATCTGGCGGCGCGACGCCGGGTTGGTCTTGAGCTGGTGGACCAGCTCGGCAATCTGATCGACGGTCTTGCCGCCCGTCGTTTCCCAGCGTCGCCACTGCTTGCCATAAACCGGGCCGAGATCGCCTTTCTCGTCTGCCCATTCGTCCCAAATGCTGACCTTATTATCCTGCAGCCAGCGGACATTGGTGTCGCCATTGAGGAACCACAAAAGCTCATAGATGATCGAGCGAAGGTGAAGCTTCTTGGTGGTGACCAAGGGGAAGCCCTGCGACAGATCAAACCGCATTTGATGGCCGAACACGCTCAATGTTCCGGTGCCGGTGCGGTCCTGCTGCTCGACGCCGTGGTCGAGAATATGGTGCATAAGGTCGTGATAGGCGCGCATCTTGCTTTGCTTATGGCGCGCGGACGCGCCGGCGCAATTGAAAATCGCAGTTAGTCTCCATTTTCGATTAAGGTCAGTCCGAAATGGATAGGGTAGAACTGGCTCCCACGCAGGCGATCCGGCATCGCCAAGGCATGAACGGGCCGCCTCCTTCTCCCAGCGGACATGCCAATTCTTGGATGCCGGAAATCGAAATTCGGCTGAAAGGCCAGTCGCAAGAGGTGGTCGCCATCGCCTATTTGGATGAAGCAGAAGAGATGCTGGCGCTTCGCCTTTCCAGCGATGGCGCGCAGGGCGAGGTCCGCCTGCCGCTGCGCGACATTTTGCGCGATGTTCTGGACAAAGATCCCGCTGCCATCGTTTTGGCCCATAACCATCCCAGCGGCGATGCCCGACCCAGCGCCAGCGACCGTCAGGCGACCCAAGCCTTATGTGCCATGCTCCGCCCTTTGGGCGTGAGCGTTGCCGACCATATCATTCTGACAGGGGATGAGCGGATCAGCTTTCGCGATCTTGGGCTGCTTTAAAGGGCGTGTTTACAGGGTATGGCCCGTGCGGTCGCGCTTGGTGTCAAGATAGCGCTGATTATGCGGGTTGGGGGGCAGCTTGTGGGGGACGCGCTCTGCCACCTCCACCCCTTCCGCTGCGATCCGCGCGACCTTTTCCGGGTTGTTGGTGAGGAGGCGGATGCGATCTTGCCCCAAGAGCTTCAGCATCTGAGCCGCGACGGAAAAATCGCGGGCATCAATCGCAAAGCCCAAACGGGTATTCGCGTCGACGGTATCAAATCCCTGATCCTGCAACGCATAGGCCCGCAGCTTGTTGATCAGGCCAATGCCGCGCCCTTCCTGCCTTAGGTAAAGAAGGATCCCCCAGCCATTTTCGGCCATGAGCGCGAGGGCGGCCTGAAGCTGCGGCCCGCAATCGCATTTGAGGCTGCCGAGCACATCGCCTGTCAGGCACTCGCTATGGAGGCGGACCAAGGGCGGCGCGCCATTGGGGCTGCCGATCAACAGAGCAACATGCTCCAGCCCAGCTTCGGGCGTGCGAAAGGCAATGATCTCGCACTGGTCGGCGGCCTCAACCGGCAGCCGCGCACGGCTAACGATCCGCAACCGGGGGGAGGCATCATAATCGCCAACCGCAGCAAGGCTTACCGGCGTTGCATCACCGGTTGTCCCGTCGACCACAAAAAAGGCCGGCAGCAGCCCGGCATGGCGCGCCAATTGCAGTGCCGCTTCGGCTGCCTCGGGGGCGGCGACGGGAATGGCCTCGAACGGGCCTTTCATCGGGGTCGCCAGATCAAGCTGTGGATCGGCCAGCGCGGTTGCCTCTGCCAGCCCCAGCCAGCGGGTTCGCGCGATCATCACCGGGGCATCAGGGGCGGCTGCCGCGCGTTGATTGGCCAGCTTGAGCGTCGCCGCCCGGCCGGCGGAGATCAGAAGATCCGCCGTCCCATCCGGGTCAAAGGCGGCAAGCGCTTCCTGATCAGCCGTCTCGACAGCCAGCAGCGTGATCGCGCCGCCCAGCGCCACGGGCCAGCCGCGCCGCAGGGCGTCTACCGCGCGCGCGGCATCTTTAGGGCTGGTCAAAGCCGAAACTCCGTGATGAGCGGAATATGGTCCGACGGCTTTTCCCAGCTTCGGCAGGGTTCGAGCACCCGATGCGCCACGGCGTCGCGCGCGACTTCGGGCGAGGCCCACATATGGTCGAGCCGACGGCCTCGGTCCCCCACCGTCCAGTCCTTCGCGCGATAGCTCCACCACGTATAGAGCCGGTCGGGCGCTGGGATGAAATGACGGCCCAGATCCACCCAATCGTGGCTTTGTTGCAAAAGGCTGAGCGCTTCCACTTCAATCGGGGTATGGCTGACAACATCGAGCAGCTGCTTATGGCTCCAGACGTCGCATTCAAGTGGCGCAATATTGAAATCGCCGACAATGATCGACGGGTCTTTGAGCGTTTCGGACCAGCGCGTCATCCGCCCGATAAAGTCGAGCTTCTGGCCGAATTTGGGGTTGGCCTCGCGGTCGGGCACATCGCCGCCGGCGGGCACATAGACATTTTCGAGCCGCCAGCCATTTTCGAGCCGCACGCCAATATGCCGCGCTTCGCCATTATCCTGCCAATCGTGCCGCAGATCCTCGGTCATCGGCACGCGCGAAATAATGGCCACGCCATGGTGCATTGGCTGGCCGTTAAGGACGATATGGCGATAGCCCAGCCGGTGGAACATCTCGCGCGGGAAGCTGTCATCCACCACCTTGGTTTCCTGCAAGCACAAGATATCGGGCGCATGCTCCGTCAAAAACCGCTCGACAATCGGCGCGCGGAAGCGGACGGAATTGATGTTCCAGGTGGCGATGGAAAGCGTCTCGGCCATGGGCTGGCATTAACCGCGGAATGGCGCGGCGCAAACCCTGATTATTGCATCCGCCTTAAGCGCTTCGGTTCCAGCCTGCCGCGCCGCCATGATCGCCATCCATCCATTGGCGCTGCATTTCGCGCGCGCGCAGGCAGCGAATGGCGACCAGGGTGGCGATGCCGCGCAGTCGTGCGGGCAATCCCGGCACCCGCGGACTGGCCAAAATACGCAGCGCATGAAGCGGGGTGATGCCAAGCACAGCGGCGGTGCGGACAAGCCAGCCTGCCATCCCGCCACCCTTGGCCCGATAATCGGCCAAGTCGTGCGCAGTTTGCCGCCGCCATTTGGCGGCCATATCGGCCATATCGGTGCGCGCTGGGTGGTAGACAATCATCCCGGGCACATAGCGCGCCGGATAGCCAAGCGCGCAGGCGCGGCGGCCCCAATCCCGATCTTCGGCGATGCCAATGCCTGCAAAGGGGCCAACGATATCATAGACGCCGCGGCGCATCGCGAGATTGCCCGTGCCCGAAAATTGCATCTTTTCGATGTAGAGCTTTTGCCGATAGGCAAACACGCTTTCATAGGCCTCAAAGCCCGTTAGATGTTCTGGATCCGCAAGGTCGATTTGAACATCGCCCCCCACCACGCCTGTCGCGTCAGAGGCCTGTAGCCCGGCAACAGCCGCTGCAACCCATTCAGGGTGGGCCCGGCAATCCGCGTCGATAAAGGCAAGGACATCGCCTTTTGAAACGGCGACGCCGGCATTGCGCGCCATGCCCGGGCCAGGCCGGCTTTCCTGTACGATCTGCACATGGGGCGCTGCAGCCACAAGGTCAGTTGGCAAGCTGGCGGAGCCATTATCCGCCAGAATAATCTCGATCAGATCGACAGGATAGCTTTGCGCCCTGAGGGACGCGAGGCACCGGACGGCGGCAGCGTGCTGGTTCAAATGGGGGATGATGACCGAGACACGCGGCTGGGAAAGCAGCGCCCCGGTCAGGCGGCGCATAGGGCAGCATCACGATCTGCTCCATCGGGAAAGCGGGCACGCGCCAGCGCCATCCAGAGGAAAAAGGGCAATGTCTCATCGATAAAGCGGACACGCCCCGTATCGCCCTCAACGCGTTCGATAAGGCCCAATTGCTCAATCCGGGCCAGTTCGCTTGCAACGACAGGTTCCGCCGGGTCAGGCCGCTGATCCGCGGGAAGTGCAGCCAGCACGTCCGCTGGGCTGAAGCTGCCATCCGGGGTCGCCGCCGCCAGCGCGATGGTGGCCAGAATGTCTGGCGTCCCTGTTGTCATCAGGGGGGGGACCTGCGCCAGCGCTTTTGGACCAAGGCGGTTTTGCGCGTCTTCCACTATGATATCGAGCGCGAGGCGCAGATCATTTCGTCCGACTTCCAGCCGCCCGTCATTGATCGCGACGATGCCGGCATGATGGCACAAGAGCCGCGCGAGATAGGGAGAGCCATGGCAGAGGTGATCGACCGCCGTGACGGCTTCGGTCGCATAGTCCATCCCTGCCTCCCGCTCTCCGATGGCGATGAGCGCTTCGACTTCGCGCCGGTCAAGCCGCGGGACAGGCAGACCGATGATGTTGCGTCGGATGGACGGGATATAGCCGATCAGTTCCTGCAAGTTCCCCGCCACCCCGGCGATAACCAACTGCACGCGCGCCGCCCGGTCAGACAAGGTCTTCACAAGATCAGCGACCTGACGGCGAAAGCCTGCGTCTTGCGTGCGGTCATATTCATCGAGGATGATCAGGACGCGCGTTCCCGTCACCATCGCGCAGACATCGCCCAATTGGCGGGCATCAAAGGCCCCGTCGGGCAGCAGATCGGCCAGGGAGGCACCCGCAGCGAGATGCTGGGCCGCGGGATCGACCGACCGGGCATAGAGCATCGGGATATCGCGCAGCGCTTCGCGGAAGACCTCGTCAAAGCGCGCGCTGGAAGAGCAGGAAGCGTATGCGACATGATAGCGTGACTGGCGCGCAATTTCGGCAAGGACATGGACAAGCGATGTCTTGCCAATGCCGCGTTCGCCATAGAGCACGACATGCGCGCGCTGATCCTCCAGCGCCGAAATAAGCCGCACGAGCACCTCAAGCCGTCCGGCAAAGCGGCGGCGTTCTGTCACCGGTTGGGCAGGGGTAAAGGCTTCATTGAGCGCGAACCGGGCATCGGCCAACGCCGGAGCCCGCTGCGCCGTTCGATCCATGGCTGTGACGCGAAAGGCAGGAAAATTATTGTCTTCCGGAGTATTCTCTTCGCTTGGCGCGGGTGTCGCCAGATCAGCGAGCGCCACCAAGGGCGGCGGTGTATCCGCCTCTCCTTCCTCTTCGACGCGGCGGCCGGTGATCCATATCCAGAGGGCGCGGAAAAATCCCATGATCCTGCCTTTGCTGGTCGACCTTTCTGTATCGAAAGGGCGACAGGTTTAAGCGGGGTCTAGGAAGCTTGGGTCACCCTGCCGCTGTCCGCGCCGTTAAAACTTGGTCAGGATCGCCCGGCAAAGGGCTTCAGGATAAGCCAGCAATAGGCGACGACGCCGAAAATCATGGCAATCGCAATCGCGTCATAACCATTATTGCCAAACTGGTTGGCCACCGCGCAGCCAATGGCGGGCGGAAAATAGCTGAGCAGCGAATCCTCAACGGGCGAGTCGCCGACGGATCTTTGCAGGAACAAGACAACAATCGCGGCGAAGATCGCCACCGTAATCCAATCATAGGGTGTTTGCATCTTCGTCTCTTTCCACGCGTAAATTGTTCGCCTTACTGGCCCTGAGTTATTTTGGGTGTGGCCTTCTATACATGGGAGATAACGGTCAGCCTGATGAATAATCGTTCATTCTTCGGCGGCTTTTCAGGGATTTGAGCGCTCTCCTTTATTAACTCTTCGCACAGGTGATTGTCGCCCGCATGGCGCAGCGATAGCCCCCGATCGTCCGGCCCAATCAACGGCCTTGTGGGAGGATCGCCATGCCCCAGAAAATGACACTGCTTGCCCCGTCCCGCATCGCTATGGTCGTGCTGCTCGGCGTGCCGATCGAAGCGGCGGCTCAATCCGCGTCGGCTGGCAGCGCCAGCGACACGCGCCGAGTTGAACTGACAATTGGGTCGCGTGGCTCTTACGATTCGAACGTGCGGCGCTCGCAACAAGATCTGAACGGGCCTGTGGCTGAACATCGGGATGACCTCATCGCCGAGCCGCGCATAACGATGGATGTGCTTCTGCCCTTTGGCCGCCAGTCGCTTTTTGCGAGCGGCGGCATGGGCTATCGCTTTCATCTCCACAACAGCTTTCTTGATCGGGAGAATGTGAATGTCACAGGTGGCGTGCGGCTGCGGCCTCTGCGCCCGTGCCTAACTACGCTCGCCACAAGCATCGTCCGCCAGCAGAGCGATCTGGCCAATATCTTTGACGCGCTGAACCCCCAGAACACCGAAACCATCGCGAGCGGATCGGCGGATATA
>JACCDL010772154.1_pt1 | contig 10083 bp, 10 predicted proteins | sample 7441931 | NCBI WGS metagenome assembly JACCDL01 (sample SAMN15323437, study PRJNA562643) | freshwater metagenome | isolation source: river surface water | place: USA:Blue River Watershed | collected 2017-08-16
CTTTTAAGAGCTTAAGTGCGTAAATTAATTGATTATCGTTTATAGGATCGTTTATTTTAAAATTATCCTTCTGTGGTTCTACTTTGATATCTGGTTGAACGCCAATTTCTTCAATTGTTTCACCGCTTGGTAGATAATATTTAGCTGTTGTTAATCTTAATCCCCCACCATTAGATAAAGGCATAATAGACTGAACAGAGCCTTTGCCAAAAGATTTTTCACCAATAACAATTGCTCTCTTATGATCTTTTAAAGCACCTGCAACTATTTCAGATGCAGACGCTGAACCTTTGTTAATAAGTACAATAAGTGGTTTTCCATTAATCTCATCCCCTTTTTTAGAATTATAAACTTTTATATCTTTGGGATCTCTTCCTTTTGTAGAAACAATCTCTCCACTATCTAAGAATGCATCTGAAATTTTAATTGCTTGCGAAAGAAGACCACCAGGATTATTTCTTAGATCTAAAATATAACCAGTTAAGCTTGGTTTGCTTCTGCCTATTTCTCTAATCTTATCTATTAATTCATCCCCACTTTTTTCATTAAAAGATCTTAATCTTAAATAACCAATGTTTTCTTTAATTTCAGAAACAACAGATTTAGTTTTAATTGTTTCTCTGACTATTTTTACAATTATTGGTTCATCAACATCTATTCTTCTAATAGTTAATGTGATTGGAGTACCACTTTTGCCTCGCATGGTATTTACCGCTTCATCCAAAGTTAAACCTTTAACCTGTTTGTTATCTAATTTAATAATATAATCTCCTGACTTTATCCCAGCTCTATCGGCAGGCGTATCATCAATTGGAGATATTACTTTTACAAGCCCAGCTTCCATTGTCACTTCAATACCAAGACCGCCAAATTCACCTTTGGTTTCGGTATTCATACTCTTAAATGTTTTAGGACTCATGTAAGAAGAATATGGATCCAAGGATTGAAGCATTCCGTTAATTGCTCCATCAATTACCTCACCTTCATTAATTTGTTTAAAATATTCTTTGTTTATTGTTTCAAGAATGTCCCCAAATAAATCTAATTTTTCATAAAGAACATCTTTTTTTTGTGAAAAAGCGTTTTGCGAAAATAAATTTAAGAATAAAAATGTAAGTAGTAAGTAAATTTTTTTCATTATTATTGTCTATGGTAGGGATGGTTTACCATAATTGTAGCACATCTGTAAATTTGTTCAGTGAGTATTACTCTAGTCAAAGAGTGGGTAAAAGTAAGTTTGCTTAGACATATTTCTTCAAAACTTTCTTTATTTAGGTTTTTTTTAAAACCCTCAGGTTCTCCAATAATAAATAATGTTTCTTTAATTGATGAAATAATTAGTTTTTTTAATTTTTTGCAAAAGTTCTCAGTATTTAGATCTTGTCCATTTTCACTAAGAAATATAATTTTTTTTTCTTTTTTATTTTTAATTATATTTTCAAGCTCTTTTTTTGAAATATGTTCAATTGCAAAACTAGTGATTCCGCTATTTTTTAAACTTTTGAGTCTGCCCTCATATCTTTTACACAACTCATTTTCTTCATCTTTGTTTAATCTTCCTAAACAAAGGATTTTAATTTTCATTAAACAAAGATTTTTTGATTTGGAATAATATCTGCCCACATTTTTTCCAACTCATAATTTTTTCTTTGTTCATGATGAAAAATGTGAACTATGACATCAATTGCATCAATTAGTTTCCAGTTGTCACTATCTCTACCCTCAACTTTACAACCTTTAATTCCCATTTTTTTTAATTCTTCAATTGTATTTTCAGAGACTGACTGAATGTGCCTAGAAGATGTTCCACTAGCGACAATCATATAGTCGGCAATAGAGCTTTTGTTCGCAAGATCTATAGTTACGATGTCTTTTGCTTTATTATCATCAAGAATTTTAATTATTTCTTTTAGAAGAACTTCTTTTTTTTTAATTTGCATTAATTGTTTTTTTTATTTTTGATGATGAAACATTCATACCTTTTGTGCTTAAAAAATACCATCTATGTTGTTTATCTTTTGAAACTAAATTTAAAGATTTGTATTTTTCGAGCTTTTTTGCAGCTATAGAATTTAATGATTTCATTGAGAATTCAGGCCTATTCATCACAATGATAGACAGTTTATTTAAGATCTCATTATATTTTTTCCACTCATTAAATTTAACAAAACTATCGGCGCCCATAATAAAATAATATTTATGATCTACAGATTTTTTAATTATAAAATCTATATTATCAAATAAGAAATTCGATCCAGTTTTTTCTTCAGTATATTCAACTTTAATTATATTTTTATTTTTTTTAATTAATTCATTGCATAATTTTATTCTATTAGAAATATCATTAGATGCGCTTTTCTTTTTTAAAGGATTTTTTTTTGTAATGAGCCATATAACCTTATTTAATTGAAATCTTTTAATTGCTTCCAATGAAATATTTAAATGTCCAACATGTGGAGGGTCAAAAGTTCCGCCGAGAATACCAATTTTCATTATAATTTAATAAAAAGATTAAGGTCTAATTTGTCCATTACCTTTTACTAGATATTTATAAGTTACTAGTTGCTCAAGTCCAACTGGTCCTCGAGGATGTAATTTGTTTGTAGATATTCCAACTTCTGCTCCAAAACCAAACTCATTTCCGTCCGCAAATTGAGTAGAGGCATTATGCAAAACTATTGCGCTGTTAACTTTAGATAAGAATAATGAAGCATTCTTTTTATTATTAGTAACTATACTATCAGTATGACGAGTTCCATATTTGTTAATATGAGCAATCGCCTCTTCTACTCCGTTTACAATCTTTACAGAGATCGAAGAGTCTAAATATTCTGTTTTCCAATCTTGTTCTGTTGCTAAAGAAAAATTAGAATTTGTATAATTTTTTTTGGTAATTTTATCACCAATAATTTTACACCCACTAATACTTAATAATTGCAATATTGGTTTTAAGTGAGTTCTTATACAAGCTTTATCAATCAATAAAGTTTCAGCAGCTCCGCATACACTAGTATTTCTCATTTTAGCGTTGAGCGTAATTTTTTTTGCCATGTTCAGATCTGCATACCTATCAATATAGACATGACATAATCCCTCTAAATGACCGATAGTTGGAACGTTAGACATGGCCTGAACTTTCTTGACTAAGTTTTTTCCTCCTCTTGGAATAATAACATCAATAAACCTTTCCATTTTTGAAAGTATATAATCAACTAATTTTCTATCTGTGTTATCAATTAATTGAACGCTATTTTCGTTAACATTATTTTTTCTTAAGGATTTTCTGAAACATTCAGAAATAACTTTATTTGTCTGAATAGCTTCGCTTCCACCCCTCAAAATAACCGCATTACCAGATTTAAAACATAGAGTTGCAACATCTGACGTAACGTTTGGTCTAGATTCATATATTACTCCAATAACACCAATAGGAACTGTGTACTTATTAATTATCATTCCATTAGGTCTTTTCCATTTTGACGTTATTTTTTTTGTTGGGTCTTTTAGTTTAATAACTTCTTGGACAGACTTAATAATGTGATTAATTTTATTGTCATTTAGAATTAGTCGATCAATTAAATTCTGGCTAAGACCTTTTCTATTTGCTTTTGAAACATCAATCTTATTTGCTTTTAAGATCTTTTTTTTATTTGATTTCAAATTTTTATAAAAATCTGTAAGAACTTTATTTTTTTTATTTTCGTTTAAAAGCGATAGATCTTTTGATGCGTTTAAAGCATTTAAACCTATTTTATCTAAATAACTATTGCTCATAAATTTACTCGGCTTGATGAACTAAATTGTCTATATGAACCATTTCTCCTCGGCTAACATAACCTAATATTTCTTTAATTTTATCAGTTTTAAATCCAATAATTTTCTTAGCATCTAAACTAGAGTAAGCACTAATGCCCGTTGCTATACGTCTTTTTTTGGAATTTATAATATAAATAGCATCACCGCGATTAAAATTTCCCTCAACCGCAGTTACTCCTATTGGTAAAAGACTTTTTCCATTCTTTAATGCTTTTTCAGCACCTTCATCAATCATAATTGAACCTTTGGTTGCAATTGAATTTAAAATCCATTGTTTTTTTGCATTCAAGGAAGATGATTGAGATTCAAATAAAGTATAATTCTTATTTTTAATAATATTTTTTATAGGATTGTTAATCATCCCGCTTGTTAAAATCATGTCACAACCAGACTGCATACAAATTTTTGCAGCCTTAATTTTAGTTATCATCCCGCCAGTTCCATAAGAGCTAATACTTTCAGAAGCAAGCGCCTCTATAGACTTATCAATAGCCGTTACTTTTTTAATTATTTTTGCATTTTTGTTTTTCTTTGGATCAGCAGAATAAAGGCCATCAATATCTGAAAGCATAATTAAACAATCAGCGTTACATATTTGCGCAACCCTTGCTGCTAGTCTATCGTTGTCTCCATATCTTATTTCTGAAGTCGCAACTGTATCGTTTTCATTTACAATTGGTATTACAGACATTTTTAATAAGTTATTAATTGTTTCTTTAGCATTTAAAGATCTTCTTCTTTCTTCTGTGTCTTCTAAAGTAAGTAATATTTGAGAAATTTTAATCTTTTTCTTTTCAAATGCTTTTTTAAAAAGATTAATTAATTCAATTTGACCAATAGCGGCTATTGCTTGAAATTGGCTCAATTTTGTATTTTTTTTATTAATTTTTAATAAATCACAACCAAGCGCGATTGCTCCTGAAGATACGATAATTATTTGCTTATTTTTTTGTATTAAAAAATTAATATCGTCTATTAATTTATTGAACCAATTTTTTTTAATTTTATTTTTTCCATCAACAATGAGACTTGATCCTATTTTTATTACAATAGTTTTGTATTTTAAAATGTCCATTTAGATAGCTCGTAATAAATTTTTCACATTAATATTTTTTTCAACAGATATATCATAAACTTTTTTCCTAATTTTTTTAGTAAAATTCATTATTTTTTCCTTCTTTTCTTTCTCATCAATTAAATCAATCTTATTAAATACAATAAGTTCTCTTTTTTTAATTAATTCAGGGTTAAATTCTTTAAGTTCATTTCTAATAATCTTATATTTGCTAACTAAATCGTCTTCATTAATATCAATCATATGAATAATGCTTTTGCATCTTTCTATGTGTTTTAAAAATTTATCACCTAAACCTGAACCACTATGAGCACCCTCAATTAGTCCCGGTATGTCAGCAATAATTATTTCTTTATTATCAATGAAAACAACTCCAAGATTTGGATTTAGAGTTGTAAAAGGATAATTAGCAATCTTCGGTCTCGCTCTTGTCGATATTGAAAGTAGACTAGATTTTCCAGCATTTGGAAAACCAATAATTCCAACATCAGCAATTAATTTTAATTCAAGCCAAACTGTAAATTCTTCTCCTTTTTTTCCATAAGTAAATTTTCTTGGAGATCTATTAGTTGAGCTCTTAAATTTTGAATTACCAAGTCCGCCATTGCCACCTTTAGCTATGACATATTCTTGATCTTCTTTTATTAAATCAAATAATAATGTTTTCTTATCTTCTTCATATATTTGGGTTCCAACTGGAACTCTCAAAATTAAATCTTTTCCTGATAGCCCTCTTTTATTATTTCCAGAACCATTAAATCCATTTTGAGCTTTATGATGTTGTGCGAAACGATAATCAACTAAAGTATTCAAGCCATTTACTGCTTTGACAATTATTGATCCTCCGTTACCGCCGTCACCTCCGTAAGGTCCTCCAAATTCAATAAATTTTTCTCTTCGGAAGGCAACACAACCATTTCCTCCGTCTCCGGCCTTAATCATAATTTTAACTTGATCTAAAAATTTCATACAATCATATTATTGATTATTAATAAAAATCTCAGTTTAAAAATAAACTGAGTTTATTGAGGGATTACTGAAATGTAAGTTCTTCCGAGTTTTTTTGTCTCGAATTTTACTACGCCGCTTACTTTAGAAAAAATGGTATGATCTTTTCCCATACCAACATTATCGCCAGGGAACATTTTCGTTCCTCTTTGTCTCATAATAATATTTCCAGCTATTACAGATTGACCACCAAATTTTTTAACGCCAAGTCGCCTTCCAGCGCTATCGCGTCCGTTTTTCGTCGATCCACCAGCTTTTTTTGTTGCCATTTTTTATTATCTATTTTTTAGCAGTTGCTTTAGCTTCAACTTTTTTTTCTGAAGCTTTCTTCTCTACAGTTGTATTTTTAGCTTCAGCTAAAAGTTTTCCACTTTTACCATAAATTTTTAAAATTTTCACTATCGAAACATGCTGTCTGTGCCCACGTTTTCTTCTTGAATTTTGTCTTCTTCTTTTTTTAAAAATAATAACTTTGTCATTTCTTGCTTGTTTTAAAAGTTCAGCTTCTACATATGCTCCATCGATCATTGGAGAGCCTATTTCAGTCGATGTATTGTCCGTTGTTAAAAGAACTTCTTTAAATTCAAAATTTTTACCAGCTTTATCATCAAGCTTTTCAATTCTAATAGTATCATTAGCTGACACTTTATATTGTTTGCCGCCGGTTTTGATTACTGCAAAAGTCATATGTAATTTCTTTTAGGTCTGGGCAATATATATAGCCACCTTAGCTTGTCAAGATTGTGATTATGCCCAAGTGTATTGGTTTTTAGAAGTTATCTTTTAGATCTCTAATCTTCTTGAAAAAATCTACTTCATTTAGATCTTCAAATCCTATTCTTTTTTTAAACTCTAAATCATCAAATTTTAAAAAAATATTTAATCTCATCTCATCGCCTAGATTAGAAGGCACACTAGGTAATTTGTTATTAATATTATTTTTTATATAATTATATTTTTCAATTAACTCAGAATTGTTTTTATCTATTTCCATACAAAATTTTAAATTATTAATAGTATATTCATGCCCACAAAATATTTTTGTTTTAAGTGGTAAGGATCTAATTTTTTTTAAAGAATTTACCATCTCTAAATAAGAACCTTCAAACAATCTTCCGCAACCAAAAGAAAATAAAGTATCGCCCGAAAAAACTGATTCTTCATTTTTAAAATAATAAAATATATGACCAGATGTATGACCAGGAACATGTTCTACTAAAACATCAGAACCTTCAAAATTCCAAATCTGTTTGTCATTTAAAAAAATATCAATTCCTGGAATTCTATTTTTATCTTTTTCAAAACCTAATATTTGTGAATTAAATATTTTCTTTAGTTCCAGATTGCCACCTATGTGATCAGCATGGTGATGTGTATTTAAAATATATTTAAGATTTAATTTATTTGTTTTTAGAAAGTTTATAACAGGTTCTGATTCAGATGGATCAACAACACATACATTTTTAGTTTTTTTATTTTCAACGATATAAGCATAATTATCTTTTAGACACGGAATAATGTGAATATCCATAATTAAAAAATAATTAGTTTTTTTTACTAATTAAAAAAACGCCAAACTCGGAATAAAGATTTTTTATTTCCAAATTTAAATTTGAAATCACAGAAGATCTATCCTGAGTCACTGCGATTGATTTTATTATGTTAATTTTGTCAGAATGACATAAGTCAAAAAAATCTTTAATAGTACACATATGCAAATTAGGTGTATCGTGCCATGTATTAGGCAATGTTTTTGTAACTGGCATTCTTCCTTTAAGAAGCAAACTAAATCTAACTTTCCAGTATCCAAAATTTGGAATAGAGACAATTGCATTTTTTCCTATCCTTAAAAGTTCATGCAAAACTTTTCTTGGTTTATAAAAAGCTTGAAGAGTTTGTGTTAGAATTACGTAATCAAAAGATTGATCTGGATAGTTAACTAAATCTTCCTCAGCATCACCTTCCACAACAGAAAGACCTTTGCTTAGGCTTTCTTTAACTTTTTCGTGATCGATTTCAATGCCTCGAGCATCAATTTTTTTTTCTTTTTTTAAGTGCAAAAGAATACTTCCGTCACCACAACCTACATCGAGAACTTTTGAGAATGGTTTTATAAAATCTATTACTATTTTTGACTCTAATTTCATTTAAATTAAAAAACACTTTAAAGTGATTTTTACCTTTTTAGCTGTTTATATGCGCTCGCAATTCGGTAAATCAGCGCAAATGATTTTTATCTTAGGCATAATTTATTGTCAATTTATTCGGTTTTATTGAATGTCTTGTTGTTGTTTTCAAAAATTTTATAAGATTTATTTTTATAAATAGTATCAACCATAATAGCATTGTGTTAATTAAAAAATAAAATCAGCAAATATTTATAAGAATATGGTTCTAAGATTTAAAAATTTTAATAATTTAAAATATGTAGGTGGATTATCTCAGATAAAAAATATTAAAGATCCAATCAAACTTTCTGCTAATGAATCTGCTTTAGGACCCTCAAAAAGAGCTATCGCTGCATTTATTAAAAGTGGTAAAAAATTATCTAGGTATCCAGATGGAAATTCAAACGTTTTAATTCAATCGATATCAAAGAATTTAAAACTTAATCCCAATAATATTGTTATTGGCAATGGTTCTGATGAAATTATTAGCTTAGCTTGCCAATTATTCTTAAAACCAAATGATGAGGTCATTGTTACTGAGTATAGTTTTTTAATGTACAGAATTTATGCAAAAATCCATGGCGGTAAAGTTATCGTGGCACCTGAGGATGATTTTAAGGCAAATATAGATTCTATATTAGCGAAGGTTACTTCTAAAACTAAAATTGTTTTTTTGGCAAATCCAAACAATCCAACAGGAACATATTTAGATAAAAATGAAATGTTATTACTTAGAAAGAAATTACGCAGTAATATTTTATTAGTAGTTGATGATGCTTATTTTGAATTTGTTGTAAATAAGGATTATGCATCTGGTTTAGATTTATTTAGAAGCCACAGCAATGTTCTTATTACTAGATCTTTCTCTAAAATATACGGTCTTGCTAGTCTAAGACTTGGTTGGGGTTATGGATCAAAAAATATTATTTCTGCAATGAAGCTTATTAAACCTCCTTTTAATGTCAATTCAGCGGCACAAGCGGCTGGAGTAGAGGCTCTTAATGATAAAAATTGGTTAAAAAAGAATATAGATCACAATAGTAAATGGGCTGATATTTTTTTCGAAAATTTTGTAAATTTAGGAATTCTAACAAATGTTCCCGTTGCAAACTTTTTCTTAATGCATTTCGATAATAAAGAAATAACAGCAGATAAAGTTTACGATAAATTTATTAAATCTAAAATTATATTAAGAAAGATGAGGGGCTATGGACTATCCAATTCACTAAGAGTGACTATTGGAAACAATAAAGAAAATAATTTATTTTTAAAAACTCTGAATAAAATTTTTAATGTTTAATAAAGTAACAATAATAGGGTTAGGTTTAATAGGATCTTCAATTGCTAGGGCAATTAAGAAGAATAATTTATGTAAGATTTTAGTTGCTCACGACAAATCTAAAATAGTTTTAAAAAAAACCCTCAAACTTAAGATAACTAATTACATAGAACCAAATCTTAAAAAGAGTGTCGAAAATTCTGATTTAGTAATTATTTGCACTCCACTAGGAACTTACAAGAACATAGTTTCTGTTATTAAAAATTACTTAAAAAAGACATGTATTTTAACTGATGTTGGTTCAGCAAAAATTTTTGTAACTAATACGGTTAATAAATTAATTAATAAAAATACTATATGGATTCCTGCTCATCCAGTCGCTGGGACAGAGGAAAGCGGTCCCGAAGCTGGTTTTGCTGATTTATTTAAAAATAGATGGTGCATCATAACACCGGTAAATAAAAAAAATCCTAGCTCTTTAAAAAAATTAAATAATTTCTGGAAAAAAATTGGAAGTAAAGTTCAACATATGACAGCTGAACATCATGATAAAGTTATGGCAATCACAAGTCATATTCCTCATTTAATCGCTTATAATATTGTAGGAACTGCAGCTAATCTTGAAAAAGATACCAAGTCAGAGGTTATTAAATATAGTGCCAGCGGATTTAGAGACTTTACTAGAATTGCATCTTCAGACCCTACTATGTGGAGAGATATTGCTCTTAATAATCGAA
>JACCDL010706796.1_pt1 | contig 10081 bp, 9 predicted proteins | sample 7441931 | NCBI WGS metagenome assembly JACCDL01 (sample SAMN15323437, study PRJNA562643) | freshwater metagenome | isolation source: river surface water | place: USA:Blue River Watershed | collected 2017-08-16
CTCTGATCTAGTGGCGCTCTTGGCGTATCCATACCCATGACTAGTACCGTATAGACATGAGCCCAGATCTGCACACTACTGCGGGAAAAATCGAAGATCTCCGCGAAAAAATCGATGAAGCCATCCATGCAGGTTCAGCCCGTGCGGTTGAAAAGCAGCATGCCAAAGGTAAGCACACAGCTCGTGAGCGTATTGAGATGCTTGTTGATTCAGATTCCTTTACAGAAATCGATGAGTTCGCGCGTCACCGCTCAACGCAGTTTGGAATGGAAAATTCGCGCCCTTACGGTGATGGTGTTGTTATCGGAACCGCAACTGTTGATGGTCGACCAATTGCTCTCTACTCTCAAGACTTCACTGTTTTTGGCGGAAGTCTCGGCGAAGTCCATGCTGAGAAGATAGTAAAGATCGCAGAATTTGCTCTTAAGAGTGGAATACCTCTTATCGGCATCAATGATTCAGGTGGAGCTCGCATTCAAGAGGGAGTGGCTTCGCTTAACGGCTATGGAAAAATATTCCGATTAAATACTCGCTCATCAGGGGTGATTCCTCAGATTTCTCTGATTTTAGGTCCTTGTGCAGGTGGTTCTGCTTACTCTCCCGCCCTTACAGACTTCACGGTGATGGTGAAGGAGACATCAAATATGTTTATAACCGGGCCAGATGTAATTAAAACTGTCACTGGTGAAGACGTTGGCATGGAAGAACTTGGTGGTGCATTTACACATAACACTAAATCTGGAAACTCACATTACATGGCAGACTCTGAAGCAGATGCTATTGACTATGTGAAGGCACTCCTTTCCTATCTGCCATCAAATAACATGGATGGGTCACCAGTCTTGCCCGCAACAGAGACTCTTGCAAAGAGTGCAAAAGATATCGCGTTGAACACTCTTATTCCTGACTCTCCCAACCAGCCCTATGACATGAAAGTTCTTATCGAATCCTTAGTCGATGAAGGAGAATTTTTAGAAGTTCATGCCTTGTATGCACCGAACATCGTCGTTGGTTTTGCTCGTATCGAAGGACAATCTGTAGGAATTATTGCAAACCAACCCTCACAATTGGCTGGAACGCTCGATATCAATTCAAGTGAAAAAGCAGCACGGTTCTTACGATTCTGCGATGCTTTCAATATTCCAATTCTGACCTTGGTTGATGTTCCTGGCTTTATGCCTGGTACGGAGCAAGAATGGAATGGAATTGTTCGTCGTGGTGCGAAATTGCTCTACGCATACGCAGAAGCATCAGTCCCACTAGTCACTCTCATTACACGGAAAGCATACGGTGGCGCATTTATTGTTATGGGTTCTAAATACCTAGGTAGTGATATCAACTTCGCATGGCCATCAGCAGAGATTGCAGTTATGGGAGCACAGGGTGCAGTAAATATCCTCTACCGAAAAGATATCGCTGACGCGTCCGATCCAGAGTCACTTCGCAAAGAACTCATCACCAATTACACGGAGAAACTTTCAAATCCATATGCCGCAGCTGAACGCGGCACGATTGATTCTGTTATTGAACCAGAGGATTCACGCGCCTACATCACTAAGGCATTTCGTACCCTAAAGACGAAGCGCGACATCCTGCCAGCACGTAAGCACGGAAATATTCCACTCTAATGAAATTTACAGTCACATCAGGAAACCCAACTCCTGAAGAACTACAAGCCCTTGAGGCAGCTCTTAAAGCTCGAAAGCCTGTTGACCTTAAACCGGTCATTAAAAGAAGTGTCTTTGGCCTTCCTCAACTCCGACAGCCTTTGCCTCATCAAATCACTTACGGTGCGAGAAGGTTTGACTAGTGCCGAAAATAGTTCTTGCTTCAAAGTCCACGTCACGAAAACGATTACTCGTCGACGCTGGTTTATCACCCGAAATCATCGTGAGCAATGTTGATGAAGAGACCGATTTCTTTAATGCAATGTCGCCTGCAGATATGGTGATTGCACTTGCTATCTCCAAGGCACATACCGTCAGAGAATTGATTGACTACCCTGCAATTATCATCGGCTGTGACTCGACCTTTGATGTTGATGGCATTTCATTCGGTAAACCTGGCACTCCAGAAGTAGCTCGTGAAAGAGCACATGCAATAAGTGGTCGAAGTGGTCTCTTGCATACAGGACATTGCATTATCGACACCGATAAAGGAATTGAGATCGCAGATAGAGTCACAACAAAGGTAACTTTCTCTAAGCTCACTGACGCCGAGATCGAGGATTACATCGCATCAGGTGAGCCTCTTAATGTTGCAGGTGGATTTACTCTCGATGGTCATGGCTCTCCCTTTATCCCGGTCATTGAGGGTGACTACACCAACGTTGTGGGAATCTCGATGCCATTTCTTCGTAGCGCAATGAATCAGCTTGGATATTCATGGCCGCAAGTAAAGGGGATGTGTTGAAACGCGTTCTGATCGCAAATCGCGGCGAAATTGCGATACGTGTAATTCGTGCCTGCAAAGATCATGGGCTCGAGAGTGTGGCTGTTTACTCAGAAGAAGATCGCGACGCATTGCATGTACGCGCAGCTGATTTTGCGTATTCCCTAAATGGCATTGTTGCCAAAGATACATATTTGAATATTCCAAAGATCATTGCCCTTGCAAAAGAATCTGGCGCGGATGCCATTCATCCTGGTTATGGTTTTCTCTCTGAAAACGCGAATTTTGCACAAGCGGTAATTGATGCAGGGATGATATGGATCGGACCACCTCCCGCTGCCATCAGCGCGCTAGGTGACAAAGTCTCTGCGCGACGCATTGCAGCCAAAGCTGGTGCACCGCTAGTTGCAGGTACTAAGGATCCAGTCGCAGATCACGAAGAAGTAACAGCTTTTGCGAAAGAGCATGGACTTCCCGTAGCGATCAAGGCAGCATTCGGTGGCGGTGGACGCGGACTTAAAGTTGCTCGCACACTTGAAGAGATTCCAGAACTATTTGCTTCTGCGGTTCGAGAAGCCATTGCTGGATTTGGACGCGGTGAGTGTTTTGTAGAGCGGTACTTAGATAAACCTCGCCATGTCGAGACTCAAGTGCTTGTAGATAAAGATGGACATGCTGTTGTTGTTAGTACTCGCGATTGCTCACTACAACGTCGCCATCAGAAACTTGTTGAAGAAGCACCCGCTCCATTTCTTACCGATGCGCAGAACGAAGAGCTATATCGTTCTAGTAAAGCGATTATGAAAGAGGCTGGCTACATCGGGGCTGGTACTTGTGAATTTCTTGTTGGTATCGATGGAACTATCTCTTTTCTTGAAGTGAATACCCGATTACAAGTTGAACACCCGGTATCTGAAGAGGTAAGTGGAATTGACCTTGTACGTGAACAATTTAGGATCGCAATGGGAGAGCCTCTTGGATTTGATGATCCTGTCATTCGCGGACATAGCCTTGAGTTTCGAATTAATGGTGAAGATCCAGGTAGATCTTTTCTTCCGGCTCCTGGCCGCATCACCTCATGGAAGATACCAACTGGACCCGGAGTTCGAGTAGATGCAGGATTTACTCAAGGTGATGTCATCGGAGGTAACTTCGACTCACTCTTAGCCAAACTAATCATTACCGGTGCAACACGCGCTCAAGCAATTGAGCGGGCTCGCAGAGCGCTAGCAGAGTTTGAAGTAGGAGGACTTGCGACCGCTCTTCCATTCCACCAAGCAATTGTCGAAGATCCCGCCTTTACCGAGAAATTTTCTGTATATACAAGTTATATCGAAAATGAATTTAAGAATGAGATCCCCGCTTTTGATAACCAATCAATAGATAGCGAAACGAAAGCTGCCAATGAACTTCTTGTTGCAGAGGTAAATGGAAAGCGATTTGAGATCAAGGTTCATGCACCAGCTCCCGTAGTTAAGCGTCACCGTGCAAAGCAATCATCGGGCGGTGGCGCAACTGGTACAGGCCTTACTAGCCCCATGCAAGGAACTGTGGTCAAAATTGCAGTAGCAGAAGGCGCGCACGTTGAGGTAGGTGATCTGATTATCGTTCTTGAAGCGATGAAGATGGAGCAACCTCTCAGCGCCCATAAGAGCGGCATCGTGACCAACCTCAAGGTTGCTATTGGAGAAACAGTTGCCAGTGCCACTGTTCTCTGTGACATTATTGATGCATGACTTCAACTGACATTCTCTATTCAGACCCCTTACAGGCAGCAATAATCGCGGCATCTGAGATTGCGGCTCGTACCGGAATCGCCGCACATGATGTAGCGCTAGTCATGGGATCAGGTTGGGTTGGTGCAGTCGATGCCCTTGGAACTCCGAGTTATGAATGCAACGCTGAAGATATAACTGGATTTTTTCCACCTGCAGTTGAAGGTCACTCTGGAAAAGTTCGTTCGTATGAGATTAAAGATGGAGATCGCACGATTAGGGCCCTTGTTTTCTTAGGCCGCACTCATCTCTATGAGGGTAAGGGTATGGAGCCCGTCGTTCACGGAGTTCGCACCGCTGTAAAGGCTGGTTGTAAAGTTGTTATATTGACTAACGCTTGTGGTGGAATCAATACTGCTTTTCGCGTGGGACAACCTGTCCTCATCCGTGATCACATTTCACTGACAGCGCAGTCTCCACTTATGGGTGCCACATTTGTTGATCTCACCGATCTTTATAGCAAGCGTATTAGAGCAATCATGAAATCTGCCGATTCATCCCTTCAAGAAGGTGTATATGTGCACTGGCGCGGACCAACGTATGAGACGCCTGCAGAAATTCATATGATGCGCACACTTGGTGCTGATCTAGTTGGAATGTCCACAGTTCCAGAGGCAATTGCTGCACATGCTTTGGGTGCAGAAGTTCTAGGAATTTCACTCGTGACCAATGCGGCAGCAGGAGTTACTGGCGAAAAACTCAATCATGAAGAGGTAATTGCCGCAGGAAAAGCTGCAGCCAGTTCTATGGGTGAACTCCTGGCAAAAACCATTCCACAGATCATCTAATCTAGATAAGATCACAAGTATGGATCACGCGCTTGCTGCAGAGGTAGAAGCTTGGATTGCAGATGATCCCGATCCTGTAACTGCTTCCCTACTTCAAAATCTTCTCGATAATGAAGATGAAGCAGCGCTGCGTCGATATTTTAATGGTTTTCTTCAATTTGGAACTGCCGGCCTTCGTGGCCCCAATGGCCCTGGCCCTTCGTGCATGAATCGCGCAGTTGTCGGACGAGCAGCTGCAGGTATCGCTGCATATATGAAGGCGCGAGGCATGACGCGAGTTGTTATTGGCCGCGATGCCAGACATGGCTCTGCTGATTACGCAAATGAAAGCGCGGAAATATTTAGCGGTGCAGGTATGGAGGTATTTGTTCTTCCACGCGCACTACCCACTCCGGTACTTGCCTATGCAACAACTGCCCTCAATGCAGATGTCGGAGTGATGGTTACAGCAAGCCACAATCCTCCGCAGGACAATGGATACAAGGTATATATCGGGCCAATTGCAGATGGAATTGCATATGCATCCTCACAAATTATTACTCCTACCGATGGATTTATCGCGCATGAGATAGATGCGATTACCTCATTGAAATCTCAACCTCGCGGAAACTCTTGGACTATTGTTGATGAGACTCTGATTAGCAATTATGTGCAGCGCACAGCATCGCTAGGCAGAAAACCCGGTGCGCTTAAGATTGTTTATACAGCGATGCATGGCGTTGGAACACAGACTCTTGCAAGGGTCTTTAAAGAGGCAGGCTTTCCTGATCTGATTCTTGTTAAAGAACAAGCAGATCCTGATCCAGATTTTCCAACGGTGGCGTTTCCTAATCCAGAAGAACCTGGAGCAATTGATTTAGCGTTGGCTACCGCCCGCACTCATAGCGCTGACCTGGTGATTGCAAATGATCCCGATGCAGATCGCTGTGCTGCTGCAATTAAAGATCGTGATGGGCGGTGGAGAATGCTCCGCGGCGATGAGCTTGGGGTCATCTTTGGTGAATGGATTGCTCGCACAGCTCCAAAAGGAACATTTGGAAATTCAATCGTCTCATCTTCAATCCTAAGAAAAATCTCTGCTCACTATGGCATTAATTTCAAGGAAGTCCTCACTGGATTTAAATGGCTAGCCAAGATAGAAGACCTTGCATTTGGTTATGAAGAAGCGATTGGATATGCAGTTGATTCCGAGACAGTCAATGATAAAGATGGAATATCGGCGGCAATTTTCTTAGCTCAAATTGCATCCGATCTTGCAGCCGATGGCAAAGATCTTAACGATTTGCTAGATGAGGTCTGGGCGCGACATGGGTTCCATGCCACTGAACAGATCTCTATACGCGTCGCTGATATGAGCGCGATAAGTAAGTTACTAGCCAATTTACGCAACAATCCTCCGCAAGAGCTTGCCGGGCGCGCAGTTGAAAGTGTTGATGATTTAGCAGCGCCAACAGATGGACTACCTCCTACAGATGGAGTCCGTTTGTGGCTCTCAGGCGGAGTTCGCATCATCATTCGACCATCAGGAACTGAAGCAAAATTAAAGTGTTATATCGAAGTGATTACTCCTGATCAGCAATCCGCTGAGAAAGAGCTCCAAACATTGCGTGCACCAATTAAGACTTTCTTGGGTGCTTAATTTAATTTAGATGCAGCAATACTCGCCGAATTAATCGCTGCTGCCTTTGAGATTAGAGCGGGTGTACGAAGAGTGATTTCAATACACTTATCTGAAATTCCGTAGCGGTGCCCGTAGATACCCAACTCAGGATCTACTTCATCATAAAGTGAGCTTCCCTCAATTGTTTTGGTTAGTAGGTCGATTAATGCGAGATCCACTCGTTTAACAACCGTGGCAAGAACAAAACGTTTGGTAGAAGTGGTCACTGACAGAAATTGATCAGGCTCTACAGTGATTAGCCCTACACTGTTCTTACTTCTATTCGCACTATTTGAAGAAACGATGGCGCTAAAGACTTCGGTCGCTGATCCCGTAGTAGTCAAGTAGATGACATCATGCCCGGATCGAAGGAGCGATGTCGTTGCAGAGCTAGCTGAAGTTGAAATATATCTAATATTTGTTGTTATGGATTTTCTTGCTGCCTTAGCTCCAGGGGCAAAGCCTTGATCAAAGAGATCTTTTTGGCTGGCATTTCCCACCATCGCGACCTTGCCGCTCTTGCTCGCAAGTGCTGCAGCATAGCCGGCCAAATATGCGCCTTGCACATCGGCAAAGACAATTGATGTCACATTAAGCGCATCAACTGTTGCATCATTAAGAATAGCAAATTGTGTCTCCGGGAAAACTAGTGAGAGTTCTTTGAGGGTAGCGGCATAACCCGTACCGACTGCGATGACGAGGGTGCAGTCTTTTTTAACGAGTGCGGTAACACGATCAATGCGATCTTTCGCATCTCCAGAAGTAACCGTGGTTTCGAGAGTGAATTGCATCTTCTTCGCTGCAATCTTTAGACCTGCTTGAGCAGCGTCATTAAATGAAAGATCTCCAGGGCCACCTGTGTCATAAGCCAGACAGATCACCGGAGTAGATGCCTGCGCACTTGGAGACATCAATACGGAAGCGCTCAGCGCACCAATCAGGGTTGCGATCACAAATTTCTTCATTAGCTGACCACACCTAAACCTTTATATGTCGCATCAAGAGTTTCTCCGGCGACTTCACGTGCTTTGGCGCTTCCAGTATGCAGAATATCAATGAGGTGTTTTTCATCCGCGAGTAGATCAAGTGCGCGCTGTCGAATTGGTCGCAAGTACTCGACAACTACCTCTGCAACACTTGACTTAAAATCTCCATAACCCTTGCCATCGAATTCTTTTTCAAGCTCAGCGATACTGGTTCCACTTAAAGCGCTATGGATTGTAAGAAGATTACTAATTCCTGGCTTTTCAACTTGATCGAACTTCACTTCCCGACCAGCATCAGTAATCGCAGACTTAATCTTCTTTAAATTTGCCTCTGGCGTATCCATGATTTCAATAACACCTGCAATGGATCCAGAAGACTTACTCATCTTTGTAGTAGGGTCTTGAATATCGTTAATTTTTGCGCCAGCTTTTAAAATATATGCCTCTGGTAGTTGGAAAGTTTGACCATAGCGTGCATTAAAGCGTCCTGCGAGATCACGAGTCAGTTCGATGTGCTGACGTTGATCTTCGCCCACTGGAACCAAATCTGCTTGGTAGAGCAAGATATCTGCAGCTTGCAGCATCGGATATGTAAAGAGTCCTACTCGCGCCGAATCAGATCCAGACTTTGCTGACTTATCTTTAAACTGTGTCATGCGACTTGCTTCACCGAAGCCAGCTATGCACTCCATAATCCAACCAAGTTGGTTGTGTTGTGGAACTTGAGATTGAACAAAGAGCGTTGACTTCTCTGGTGATATTCCAAGAGCAAGTAGTTGAGCCGCTGAGGCAAGAGTGCGTTGGCGCAATAAGGCTGGATCTGTCTCAATCGTGAGAGCGTGTAGATCGACAATGCAGTAAAAAGTATCGTGGGAATCCTGTAGCTCGACCCATTGCTTAACTGCGCCGAGGTAATTTCCAAGATGGAAAGAGTCGCTAGTGGGTTGGATACCCGAGAGAACTCTTTTCTTGCTCATGTGCGTAATTCTCGCATGAAATATCAGTTCCGCGAGATCAATAGCCGCCCTGCGCGCTTACCTTCCATTGTCAGCACTGCGATTCGAATTCCATTGACCTGAACAACATCGCCAACAACAGGAATTCGCCCTAGGAAGTGCATAACAAAGCCACTTGCAGTCTCGTATGGACCCTCAGGTAATTCGATCCCTGAATCATCGAGTAAATCCTCTATCGAGACAAGGCCGTCAATCTCAAAATCTCCGGTACGTGTTTCTAGGGTGATCTCGTCTTCATCGCCATCATATTCATCACGAATATCACCAATGAGGCACTCAACTAGATCCTCCAGCGTAACGATGCCATCAGTTCCACCATATTCATCAAGCACGATAGCAAGATGCTGACGCTGGTTGCGCATCTCAGTCAACGCCGGAAGAACACCTTTTGTGCCAGGCAAGAACATCACATTACGAACGAGTTCTTGAATCTTGCCCCCTGCACTCACGAGAGTCGTATCCAGAAGATCGCGAACATGGATAAATCCAATTACTTCATCTGTCGAGCCACGAACAACTGGGTAACGCGAATGCGCCTTATCAATCGCAAGACTAATTGCCTTGCCGACAGTGAGTGAGGCATCAAAGAAATCAACTTCAGTGCGCGGCACCATCACTTCATGAATCTGGCGTTCGGATGCGTTAAAGACTTCTTCAACAATATCTCGCTCTTCATCCGTGAGAGCAGCATGGCCCGCTACAAGATCAAGTAGCTCTTCTTCTGACATTGCGCTGCGCTGCTCGTGTGGATCGATACCGAAGATTCGAACTACAAAGTTAGTTGAGTGTGAAAGTAGCCAGATGATTGGTCTAAACAATTTGGCGGTGAGATCAATCAGTCCGGCAAACATCAGCGCAATTGGTTCTGTGCGTGAAAGTGCAAGACGTTTAGGAACTAGTTCACCAAAGACAAGTGAGAAATATGCGATGACAATGGTGAGTCCAACAAGTGATAAACCTCGTGCCGCGCTGTTGGAGAGATTTAAATCTTCAAGCCATGGAATGACATATTTGCCAAGGCGCTCTGCACCAAGGGCAGCAGATAAAAATCCACTAAAGGTGACGCCGATCTGGACAGCCCCGAGAAGTCGGTTGGGATTGGAAGCTAGTTGCGCCACCTTGGCCCCACGTTTTCCCCTGAGGGCGATCTGCTTGATCTGGCTCTCGCGCAGGGAGATCAGGGCGATTTCGGCAGCAACAAAGAGGCCGCCGAGGGCGATAAGTAGGGCAACAATGCCGAGATCGCCGAGAAGTGAGCTAATCGAGTGGCTCTCCATGGTGTGAGGAGTCTACCGAGTTCCCTTCCATTTTGTGCCCTCCTGTCGTAGCCTTCACTCGTTCACCAACCGGTGGACACCTTCATCCTCGGACCGTCGGGCACGTACCTGCCCGGATAAGGAAGAAAACAAATGGCAAATGTCGTATTCGACAAAGCATCACGTATCTACCCAGGCACAACAGTGCC
>JACCDL010579948.1_pt1 | contig 10080 bp, 9 predicted proteins | sample 7441931 | NCBI WGS metagenome assembly JACCDL01 (sample SAMN15323437, study PRJNA562643) | freshwater metagenome | isolation source: river surface water | place: USA:Blue River Watershed | collected 2017-08-16
CTGTTCCTATTAGAATTAAAATAAAAATAGTGCTTGGAATTTCTGTTTCCGAAAAAGTAGAAGGCTTTGCTGCATAACCCATCTCCTTCCACATGTCAGCAGAAAAATTATCTCTTATATCTCTAAAAATTGTAGCAAATAAATAAATCACAACAAAAGCAATCGCGCCTGGTAAATAGGTTTTTAAAATAGTCTTTCTATCTTCCGAAGTCATTGGGATTCGTTTTGCTCTTAGCGCTTCATCTTCTGCAGATGGCGGCGGCACTTTCTCCAAGCCCCAAACACATAGCACGAGCGGCAATGCAAAAACTAAGCCTGTACAAAATGGAACCCAGGTCTCTGTAATTTGAAAGTGTAACATTAGCCATGCTCCAACTGATTTTACCCATCCAGCCGAAAAAATAAAACTCACCGCCAATGCTGCTCCAATAAAATCTGTGCTCCTTCTTCCCTCTACATAAGAAAAAACGACGCCCCATAACATACCCAAGGGAAAACCATTAATAAATAAAAACAAAATACTATAAGGTGCAGGAACAAGCGCAAACAACAACCATGCAGCCCATGCGATTCCTGTCAATAAAAAAATGATTTTATATCGATTCTTTTTTTCTAAACCAGAGATAAACTTAATGCCGTAAAATTTAGCCATCAAATAACCTAACATTTGACTAATGACCATCGCGGTCTTGAATGCAATGGGGCCAAAAGTCATCCCATCAAAAGTGCAAACAGTGAATGATTTTCTAAAACCAAATATAAAAACATACGTGCCGAATGAAACTAAAGCTGCATAAAGCGCAACTGATTTTTCTTTGGAGATGAAGGTCATGCCTGGTTCTTTTAATGAAAACAATTTTTTGATTGTCCTCTTAAAGATAGGGTAAATCGACTAATTTTTATGGTATGCGAAGACGAAAGGCTTCTCTGGGTTGTCCTTTAAGACACGCTTCACTAAATGAGGCGCTTGAATGATTTTTCTTTTATTCAAATCAATCACTTCAATGTTCTGATAAAACAATTCCACCTGCTCAATTTTAAACAACATCGCATGTATTTCCAACAACAATACCAATTGCTTCTGTTTTTTTAAAACATCATTGTTGGCAAGATATATGTGGCTTCTTAACATGGATACAAAACTACAATTTTTTACAAGTATATTTGAATAAGATTTAATAATTCATGCCACAAAAGTCTGTACTTATAGCACCACTTGATTGGGGACTTGGTCACGCAACTAGATGTATCCCAATCATTGCTGCGTTACAAGAACTTGGCTACTCCGTAACTATTGCTACAGACGGACCTCATGAAACTATTTTAAGGGAAGCCTTTCCTGAATTGAGTTTCCTTAAATTAAAAGGATATGGAATACGTTATTCAAAAAGGGACAATGGCTTTGCTTTAAAAATGTTTGTACAAATTCCACGCATTTTGTACAACATCCTTAGAGAATTTTGGTGGTTATATAAAACAAATAGAAAGGGAAGATTTGACCTGATAATATCTGATAATCGACTTGGTTTTTTCCATCTTAAAACGCCTTCTATTTTTATCACGCACCAACTCAATCTTCAAACACCGTTTTCTTGGACAACTAGCATGTTACAGTCCATGCAATATACTTGGTTTCGTTGCTTTTATTCCATGGTATGGGTGCCCGATATGGAGGGATCAAAAAACCTCTCAGGCATTTTAGGCAATCCAAAAAGAAAGCCATCTACACCCGTTTGGTATATGAACGCACTTTCTAGGCTCAAAGAATTTGCCAAAGACAATAAAGACAAAGAAAAGCCTTCAAATTTATTTCTTGCAATCATTTCTGGTCCTGAACCACAAAGAAGCATTTTTCAGGAGAAAATTTGGAAAGAGGGCAATCAAATGCAAGTGCCTTTCCAGGTCATTGCCGGTACAGCAAATCAAACCGAAAACCATGCCAGTTCTGACACAGGATCCATCTCACCACATTTGGGAGGTCCTGCATTAGCTAGCGCCATTCAAAATGCTACTTATATTGTAAGCCGAGGTGGTTATACCAGCTTGATGGAGTTAATTCCATTTGGCAAAAAATTGATTCTGATTCCAACACCTGGACAAACGGAACAAGAATACCTTGCAAAGCGTTGGCAAGAAAATGGTTGGGCTATCTCATTTAGTCAGTCCGAATTTCATCTTGCTACTGCCCTAAATGCTGCCGCTGCATTTAAATACCAATCCATTCCTTTTGAAAGCTTTACAAAAGAAGCGTTGAAAGAAGCATTAAAGAAAGTAAATTTGTAACATGGCTGTTCAAAAAACACAGGATGGGGTTTTTGAAAATTTAGTAAACTATTTAATCATTGACGTAAGAAGTCCTGGAGAATATTTGCATGCACATATACCTGGTGCTTTTTCGCTACCACTATTTAGCGATGAGGAGCGCGCAGCAATTGGGACTACTTACAAACAAAAAAGTAGAGAAGCGGCTATTAAACTGGGTTTGCCTTTTTTTGGCACAAAGATGTTCGCCATGATTGAGACCGTTGAAGAATGGTCACGCGAATATGAAAAAACAGAAAAGAAAAAGCCAACTATTTTAGTTCATTGCTGGAGAGGAGGAATGCGCAGTGCCGCAGTCGCTTGGCTACTTGATCTATACGGTTTCAAAACTGAACAACTGACGGGTGGCTACAAGGCTTATCGCAATTGGGTTTTAGCGCAGTTTGAAAAAGAATACAAAATGAAAGTACTGGGCGGTTACACCGGTTCAGGTAAAACCGAAATACTTTTACAATTACAAAAAAGTAAAATTCCTGTAATCGATCTTGAAGGGTTGGCGCATCACAAAGGATCGGCATTTGGTGCACTTGGTCAACAAGAACAACCTAGTCAAGAGCAATTTGAAAATAATTTAGCTACGGCGCTTTTTAAAATAGCTTCAACCGAAAACTATTTTTGGATAGAAGATGAAAGTCAAAGAATTGGTACGAACATGTTGCCCTTAAGTTTTTTCAAAAACCTACGCAATAGCATTTGTTATTTCATTGACATCCCTTTTGAATCAAGGCTTAAATTTATTGTTCAAGGTTATGGTAAGTTTACGGTAGCAGATTTAATCGCGGCTACACTTAGAATTCAAAAGAGACTGGGGGGATTAGAAACAAAAAACGTGGTGAATTTATTGGTAGAAAATAATATAGAAGCCGCTTTCGATATTTTATTAAAATATTATGACAAAGTGTATTTAAAAAATGTAGAAAGCGCGCCAATTCCAAAAATTAAAACAGAAACAATCAAAGTGCAAGAAGTAAATCCAGTTTCTAACGCAGGTTTGCTAATGCACCTTTAATTTATTTATATGTTACAGCATTTTTTAGCATGGTGGTTCTTTAAAGTGAGGGGCTGGAAGACGGAGGGTAATTTTCCATATAGCCTAAAGCAATCAGTTATCATAGCGGGCCCACATACACATAATGTAGATTTCTTTCTTGGGTTGGCCGTGCGCAAACAACTACATTTTGAATTTGTGCAATTTCTCGGGAAAAAGGAGCTTTTTAATCCAATTACAGGTTGGTTCTTTAGACTTTTGGGCGGCCATCCGGTAGATCGAGGTAAAAAAAACAACATGGTAGACCAGGTGGTTGCCTTGTACCACAAACATGAGCGCTTACATATCGCACTTTCTCCTGAGGGTACGAGAACAAAAGTATTTAAATTTAGAACCGGCTTTTATCATATTGCCAAAAATGCACAAGTGCCTATTTTAATGGTAGGGTTTGATTTTGGTACAAGAAGGGTTGTCTTTGCAGATCCAATTTTCCCAACCGACAACGAACAAGCAGACATGCGCTTAATTGTTGACTTTTTTAAGCAGTTCAAAGGGTTTGTACCTGAATATGGCATTACCGACGATATTGTTTGTTAAAATGAAGTGATTTTTCATTTTTGTTTTATTCCTTAGCAGTAGTTCCCTATTTTTGTTATAGCAATAACTTGATTATTCATTTATAAAAATCGACTCAACATGAAAAGTAAAATTTTTTTAGCGCTTGCTCTTGTTAGCATAGGTGCTTATTCTTGCGTTAGCCCTAAAAAATTACAAGAGGCAGAAACGAAATATGGTCAATTGAATGGCGCATATGCCGATCTTCAAAGCAAATATCGTGATGCACAAGATGCAACTGCGAAAGCAAAAAATGATGCAGATAAAATTGCTGCTGATAGAAAAGCATTAGAAAAACAAGTTGAAGACTTGAACAAACAAGTTGACTACTTAAAAGCAAATAACAACGTTGTATTAAGTCAATTAAAAGACATGTCTGTTGTTACAGGTGCTCAAGCAGAAAGTATCAAAAAATCTTTAGAAAATATTGGTTCGAAGGATTTATACATTCAAGGATTACAAAGTTCAATGGCTCGTAAAGATTCTATCAATATGAACTTGGTGATGAACTTAAAGGGTGTATTAGGCGACCTTAATGATGATGATGTGAATGTGAAAGTAGACAAGGGTGTTGTTTATGTAGACATTTCTGATAAATTATTATTTAAAAGCGGAAGCTTTAATGTAACTGATAAGGCAAAAACTGTATTAGGTAAAGTTGCTAAAGTATTAGCAGCACAGCCTTCTATTGAATTTATGGTAGAAGGTCACACAGATTCTAAGCAATTATTAGACAACGGTTCTGTATTAGAAGACAACTGGGATTTATCTGTTAAGCGTGCAACAACTGTGGTACGCATTTTACAAGATACTTATGGTTTAGATCCTAAGCGTATGACTGCAGCAGGAAGAGGTGAATACGCACCATTGGTAGAAAACGATAGCGCAGCGAACAGAGCTAAAAACAGAAGAACTAGAATTGTAATCTTACCTCAATTAGATCAATTCTTCAAATTGTTAGAGAAAAAATAAAATTAACTTTTATGGCAAAGTACATTTTAAAATTACAAGGACTGGAATTACACGCATCGGCACATTCACTAACTAACCAAGAGGTTACTGATATCAAAGCGTATCAAGAAGAGAATGGCTATAAGTCTTTAAGTGAAATGGACTTGGAAATTGAAAATGTAATTAATGACTATGAGCCATTCGTTACAAATATGTGGACGGTAGATGTTCCTATGGATAGTGACGGTTTAAATTTTATTCTGCAAGATGAAACCGGAAAAGAAGTTTCCACCTTCAAAATTCATGAGCTGACCGACCACTATGAGGTAGACGAAGATTATGAAAGCAAAAGCTGTAATGGGTATCCGGAAGAAGATGGTGAAGAAAATATATTACTTTACATAGAAGAATATAAGGGTATCGTTTATGGAATGAGCTTTGAATCAAACGAGACGCCTACTCCAAAAGACTTCTCATACATTCCTGGTTGTATCTCTACACCCGATGGTGATTTAGACTTTATAGATAAAGTATTCTTTAAAGGAACCGAATTGGAAATTGATTTTGATTTCCAAGACACAAAAGGGAAAAATTTAACGGTTCAAATATGGACATTAGAGGATGTAGACTAGTCGTTTAACGGAGTAGAATACATATCATAAAGATTTAATCGGCGCCCCAATAAATAAGGCGCCGATTTTTTTGCTTGTTATTTTAGTTTTCCACCGCTCTCTAAAATGCACCCAACTAAACGTATCTTCGCTGAATGCAACAAGCGTATTTGAATGGATTAAATGAACAACAGAGAGAGGCGGTGCTTCATCTTAACGGGCCCCTGATGATTATTGCAGGAGCTGGTAGTGGTAAAACAAAAGTATTGACCTCGCGCATTGCTCATTTGATGCATAGTGGCGTTGACTCCTTTAATATTTTAGCGTTAACTTTTACAAACAAGGCTGCAGCAGAAATGAAAGAAAGGGTGGAAAAAGCCCTTGGCAATACAGAAGCTAGAAATTTATATATTGGTACATTTCATAGTGTTTTTGCGCGCATCCTTAGAGCAGAAGCAGATAAGCTTGGATACCCGCAAAGCTTTACTATATATGACACGGACGATTCTAGATCGGTGTTAAAACAAGTCATTAATGACATGGGCTTAGATGATAAATTATACAAGCCCAATGTGGTTCACAATCGTATCTCCTCTGCTAAAAATGCTTTAGTTGGGCCAGGGGAATATGCAATGGATAATTTTCTTAAACAAGAAGATGCGAGAGCAAACCGCCCACAGATTGCTGAAATCTATGCAAGCTATGTAGCACGATGTTTCAAGAGTGGCGCGATGGATTTTGATGATTTGCTTTTCAAAATGCACGAATTATTACGCGATTTTCCAGAGGTATTACACAAGTACCAACACAAGTTTAAATATATTTTAATTGATGAGTACCAGGATACCAATCCGGTGCAGTATCAAATTGCAAAATTACTAGCAGCGGTTCATGAAAATCTTTGTGTAGTGGGTGATGATGCACAAAGTATCTATAGTTTTCGCGGGGCAACGATTGAAAATATTTTACAGTTTCAGAAAGACTATGACGACGTTAAACTTGTAAAACTTGAACAAAACTATCGTAGTAGTAAATCGATTATTGAAGTTGCTAATTACGTGATAAAAAATAATAAAGGACAGATTCCAAAAGAACTGTGGACCGATAATGACGAAGGAGACAAAATCAAGTTGGTTAGAACCATGACCGACAATGACGAGGGAAAATTTGTTGCGGATAGCATTCAAGAAAATAAGTTAAGAAATCATTTTTACAATAAAGACTTTGCAATTTTATATCGAACAAACGCACAGTCAAGGTCTTTCGAGGAAAGCTTAAGAAGAACAGGGATTGCTTATAAGATCTATGGCGGGCTTAGCTTCTATCAAAGAAAGGAAGTCAAAGATTTTATTGCCTATCTACGCGTTATCGCCAATACGAAAGACGAAGAGGGATTAAAAAGAATCATCAATTACCCTGTAAGGGGGATTGGAAAAACAACGGTAGAAAAATGTTTAGTGATTGCGAGCGAACAAAATATCACTTTTTTTGAAGTGCTTGAAAAAGCAAAGGGGTTTGGTTTTAAGGCGGGTACACTTAACGCTATTGAAGAGTTTGTGGTGATGATTAAATATTTTCAAAATCTCTTAACAAAAAATAACGCGTACGATGTAGCAGTGCAAGTTGGTAAGAGTACCAATATTATTAAAGAACTTTTTAATGATAAATCCACCGAAGGTTTAGCTCGATATGAAAACGTACAGGAATTACTAAACTCTATCAAGGAGTGGACAGAAAGTCCTAGCAATGACGATGGAGAGCTAGGTGATAAAAGTTTAGGATCTTATCTACAACAAATTACATTGATCACAGATGCAGATAACGATACCGGAAACGAAGACACAGTTAAGTTAATGACGGTACACGCTGCAAAGGGCTTGGAATTTGATTGCGTCTTTGTGGTGGGATTAGAAGAAACATTATTCCCAAGTGGCATGAGTGTCAATACAAGAGAAGAACTAGAAGAAGAAAGAAGGTTGTTTTATGTTGCCGTAACTCGTGCAAAAAAACATTTGTGGTTGAGCTATGCCAATTCTAGATACCGCTTTGGACAACTGGTACAAAATGATCCAAGTAGGTTTATTGAAGAAATGCCCGAAGAAAAATTGGATAAATCAAGTGCCGGCGGCGGCGCAAGAAATCAAACAAGTGGCTGGGGCAGCGCTTACGACAGAATGCATGGAGGTAATAAATCAGGCTACTGGAATGAGTCTAAACCCAAAAGTCCTTCTGCCAATAAAACCGGAACAAGCACTGGCACAACTGGAAGCAAGCCGAGCTATTTGCCTGTTACCCCTCCTAATACAGTCAATAAAAACCATATTCCTACTGCCAATTTCACCGCTGCAGACCCTTCTGCACTTGAAGAAGGCATGAAAGTCGAGCACCAAAAATTTGGATTCGGGATCATCAAGACAATTGAAGGTTCTGCACATAACCCCATTGCCAATATCCTTTTTGATAATAATGGCGAGAAAAAGATCATGCTGAACTACGCCAAGTTGAGCATTATTCCTAATTAGTCTCCATTTGCAGAGGCTCAAGAACAATGCTTCTTTGAGGGAATGTTTTTTCGATATCGGAAAAATAACCACAGAAAGCATATTCACAGAACAGCAAGCCGGTCAATTTGATTATTTTTGTACCGGATCTTAAAAAAACAGTAGATTATGATTACAACAGGAAATACGATCGTGAGCATTTATACCGAAATGACACCCAACCCAGAAACAATGAAATTTGTAGCAAACAAATTATTGTATCCAGGAAAAAGTTTAGATGTAGCAGAAGAGTCTCTAGCGACGGCTTCTCCTCTTGCGAAAGAATTGTTCAGCTTTCCTTTTATTAAAAGCGTTTTTATAGCAAGCAATTTTGTGACATTGACTAAAACGAATGACACAGAAGATTGGCAGGATGTAATACCTACAATCAAAACATTTTTGAAAGAATATCTAGAGGCGGGTGGTATTGTGGTGAATGAAGATGAAGTATCAAAGATGAAACAAGAAGCTACGAATGTAGTTTCCGCAGATGATGATGATGTGGTAAAGCGTGTGAAAGAATTATTAGAAAATTATGTAAAGCCTGCTGTTGAAATGGATGGCGGTGCAATACAATTTAAAAGCTATAATGATGGCGTTGTAAACTTAATGTTACAAGGCTCTTGTAGCGGTTGCCCTTCTTCAATGGTTACGTTGAAAGCGGGTATCGAGGGCATGATGAAGCGTATGATTCCAGAAGTGAAAGAAGTGGTTGCTGAAGCAGAATAGTTAGCCATTTTAGTGCGCTTTTAAAAGTTAGCGCACTAAAATTTGCTCTCTTATGATTTTGTTCAAAAAATTAAAATTTTTCGAACCTCTCGTTTCCTTCACCTATTGGCTTTAATAGATAAATTTTCGATGGGTTAAAAAGTACGAAAAAGGCCTCGCAGTAATGTGAGGCCTTTTTATTTCTAATAACAATTGAATTTATAATTTTCCATATAATGCACGTAATTTTTCTCGGGTCATAATTTGCTCCCAATCTTTTCCAAGTGCATTCTCCCATAATGGTTTCATGCCAAGAGATACATTGATCATGGCATCAAATTGTTCTTCGGTTAAGTTGGCACAGATACCAACTGGAATATCAATATTGTTTTTAGCAACCATATGCTTAAACTCTTTCACACCTGCTGGATAGTATTCTTCTAAGTGATTCATCACAATGCAATTTCCAATACCGTGCTTAGTGCCTAATAAATAACTTAGGCCATAGCTCACCGCATGTGCTACACCAACCTGACTATAAGCAATGCTCATGCCCCCTGCATAAGATGCCATCATCAATTGATCATCGCACTCATCGTCCCATGTATCTTTCTCAACAAATACTTTTCTACAAAGCTCTAATGCTTTTTCACCATAGCTCTTGCTAAACTCATTTAAGAAAGTGCCTTCTAAACTTTCAATGCAATGGATATAGCAATCCATGCCTGTATAAAAACGTTGGTTCGCTGGTGCATCTTTTGTTAATTCAGGATCCAATACAATTTGATCAAATGGGGTAAAGTCAGAATTCATTCCAAGTTTTCGCGTAGGTCCTGTTAACACAGTTGTGCGACTCACTTCAGCTCCTGTTCCACTCAATGTTGGAATACCCACTTTATAAACGCCTGATTGTTTTACCAAGTCCCAGCCTTGGTAATCTGCCGAAGAACCCGGATTGGTCATCATCAATGCGACCGCTGTTGCCAATGCCATTGTAGATCCACCGCCGATACCTATGATACCACTCACTTCTCCAAATTCAGCTTTTAATGCAGCAGCTAGTGCATCCACCTGCGTTGTTTTTGGTTCGTACGTCACATCAACAAAAACAATTTTATCTTTTCCTCTTAGTGGCACCCTGCTCGCTAATGCCTTTCCTTCGAAATAATGATCTAAAAAAAAGATCATTGGGAAATCACCTTTTCTACGAGGTGCTATAATTTCATCTAATTGGTTAAAAGATCCGCGGCCATATACCACATAATCTACCATTTTAAAATTGCGAAACTGCATACAGATAATTTTATTGAACTAATTTCTTTTGTAATTCCTCCAAAGATACGCC
>JACCDL010751443.1_pt1 | contig 10079 bp, 7 predicted proteins | sample 7441931 | NCBI WGS metagenome assembly JACCDL01 (sample SAMN15323437, study PRJNA562643) | freshwater metagenome | isolation source: river surface water | place: USA:Blue River Watershed | collected 2017-08-16
GGCTTTGAATCGATGATTGGGGACAGAGGTAGTAAACTAAGTGGCGGCGAACGTCAACGTTTAACCATTGCAAGAGCGGTATTGAAAAATCCTCCAATCTTAATTTTAGATGAAGCAACTTCTGCATTGGATACAGAAAGTGAAAGATTGGTTCAGGATGCTATTAATAATATGATGCAAAATAGAACCTCCATTGTGATTGCACATCGCTTATCCACCATCCGACACGCAGATGAAATTATTGTTTTGCAGAAGGGTAGCATTGTAGAAAGAGGCAACCATGAAACTTTATTAGCACAAGGTGGTTATTATAAAAAGCTCATCGAAATGCAGGAAGTGAAGTAACACATTTTTTAAAAGCCAAGGCTTAGATATAGTTCAACAAAAAACCCGATCATGGATCGGGTTTTTTAATATCGCTATGTAAGCTATCGACTCAAATTTGTGCTTATTGCTCACTGCTGTTTTTAACGTATCCTAATTTTGCCTCTAAGCTTAAAGTAGCATGGGGCACAGCACGTAAACGCGCTTTGTCTATCAAGCGACCAGTCACTCTACAAATTCCGTAGGTCTTGTTTTCGATGCGCATTAAGGCTTTCTCTAAGTGGTCAATGAAGGTGATTTGACGACTAGCCATTTGACCCAATTGTTCTCTTTCCATACTCACACTACCATCTTCCATGGTCATGTATCTTGCGTCATCATTGTCTCCGCCCATTTCATCCTTACGTGTAATCAAACCTTGTAAGTACACTAACTCTTTTTTAGCTGCATCTAATTTTTTAGAAATCAACTCTCTAAATTCTGCCAATTCAGCATCAGAATATTTTACTAAAGTTTCTGTTGATCTTTCCACTTCCTTTCTCTTTTCCATTGGTACATAACCTGGTTGATAAGGAACACTGCTCTTCGCATTGATCTTTGGAACTTTAATATCCTTGATTGGTTCTGCTGCTTTACGCACTGGCTTTACCGGTGGTGTAGGGATAACAGGAACTGGTTTTGCAGGAGGTACATATTTTTCAACCGGCTTTGCCGCCACCACAGGTTTTACTGGTGCTTTCGCTGGTGCCGCTTTTGCCGGTGCTTTTACAACTGGCTTAGCAACCACTTTCGCAGGAGCCGCCTTCTTAGCAGGAGCCGCTTTTACTGGAGCTTTTGCTGGTACTTTTGCAACTGGCTTAGCAACCACTTTTGCAGGGGCCGCCTTCTTTGTAGGAACCACTTTTGCAGGTGCTTTTGCAGCTGGCTTAGCAACCACTTTCGCAGGAGCCGCCTTCTTTGCAGGGGCCGCTTTTTTTGCAGGCGCTACTTTTTTTGCAGGAGCCGCTTTTTTTGCAGGCGCTACTTTTTTAACTGGCGCTGCTTTTTTTGCTGGTACTGCTTTTTTTACCGGAGCCGCCTTTTTTGCTGGAGCCGCTTTTTTAGCAGGTGCTGCTTTTTTAGCAGGAGCCGCTTTTTTAACTGGCGCTGCCTTTTTTGCTGGTGCTGCTTTCTTTGCTGGTGCCGCTTTTTTAGGTGCTGGTTTTTTTGTAGCCATAATTATCCTTTTTGTCTAACTAAAATCTTTAGTTTTTGTTCATTTATTTCAATATCAACGCCTTCTTCAAGGCTAGAGACCCATTCAATTTCGGTCGCTAATATTTCGCGGCAAATATAGGCTGAAAATTCATTAATGGAATCTTTCAAATTTGGGTTATCCACAATTTGGAGTAAAATCTTGTCTGTTAGCTCAAAATTGGCCTCTTTTCGGATGTTTTGGACCCTATTTACCAATTCTCGGGCATTTCCTTCTTTCAAAAGGGATTCTGAAAGGCTAATATCCAAAGCAACTGTCAAATTACCCTTCACCGCCACACTCCAACCTGGAATATCTTCCGCAATAATATCTACTTCGTTGATTAACAATGGAATAGAAGTTCCATCCACTTCAATTTGAAGGGTTCCATTGCGCTCCAACTCGGCAATCGCTTGTTGACTCAATTCGGCGATGACTGCAGAAGCTTGTTTCATCTTGGTGCCTAGCTTCGCCCCCAATAATTTGAAATTAGGTTTTAGCTTCTTACTAATCACCCCTTCCGTCTCTGTGATATAATTAATTTCTTTCACGTTGACTTCGGCTAGAATTAATTCTTCCATTTGGGCAATGGCGTCCTTCATAGAAGGATCTAAAACAGGTATTAATATTTTTTGTAATGGCTGGCGTACTTTAATATTAACTTTCTTACGAATAGATAAGACCAAAGAACAAATATCCTGCGCTAGCTGCATTCTTGTTTCTAAAGCAGCATCCATTTTAGATGGATCCGCTTTTGGAAAATCAATATGGTGTATAGAAGTTGCTTCGAATTTTTTAGTAATCCCGTTTAAATTTCTAAACAATTGATCGCAGAAGAAAGGTGCGATAGGCGCCATCAATCTTGCAATGGTTTCAATACATTCATATAAGGTTTGGTAAGCTGCAATCTTATCATCTGTGTAGGTACCTTTCCAGAATCTTCTTCTACAAAGTCTAACGTACCAGTTACTTAAATGCTCGTCTACAAAGGTTTCAATGGCACGACCTGCAATAGTTGGTTCAAAATCATCCATCGCAACTGTGACAGTTTGAATTAAACTATTCAAAGAAGAGATGACCCATCTGTCAATCTCAGGACGATCCTTAACTGGAATATAATTTTGTTCAAACTTGAATCCATCTACATTGGCATACAACACAAAAAATTGATAGGTGTTGTATAGCGTACCAAAGAATTTTCTTTGAACTTCTTGTATACCAGATAAATCAAATTTTAAATTATCCCATGGCGAAGCGTTGGTCACTAAATACCATCTTGTGGCATCTGCACCATAGGTTTCTAAAGTTTCAAATGGATTTACCACATTGCCCAAACGCTTACTCATCTTGTTTCCGTTCTTATCCAAAACAAGTCCATTACTAACCACAGCTTTGTAGGCTACTTTGTCAAATAATAAGACCCCTAGTGCATGTAAGGTATAAAACCATCCACGAGTTTGGTCCACACCCTCTGCGATAAAATCTGCAGGGAAGGCCAACCCTTTTTCAACTAAATCTTTATTCTCAAAAGGATAATGCCATTGTGCATAAGGCATGGCACCTGAATCAAACCAAACATCCACCAAATCAGCCACACGTTTCATGGGTTGACCAGTAGGACTTAGAATTTCTATTTGATCTACGAATGGCTTATGCAAATCGACGTCTAATTTGCCGTCCACAATTTGCAATTTCACCTCTTTGTTCAATCCTTTTTCTTTTGCTGCTAAATATCCTGCAGTCAATTCATCTATCGAACCAATACAAACTTCTTCGGTACCATCTTCAGTTCTCCAAATTGGCAATGGTGTTCCCCAATACCTACTTCTAGATAAATTCCAGTCCACCATATTCTCTAACCAATTACCAAAACGACCTTCACCTGTACTCTTTGGTTTCCAGTTAATGGTCTTGTTCAATTCAACCATTCTATCTTTTACTGCAGTAGTTTTTATAAACCATGCATCCAATGGATAATACAAAATAGGTTTATCTGTTCTCCAGCAATGCGGATAATTGTGTTCGTATTTTTCTACTTTGAACGCACGATTTTCTTTCTTCAGCTTTACAGAAATATCCACGTTCACATCTTGAAAATCTTTTTCATCTTTATAATTCTTAACGAATCTTCCTGCGAATTCTCCAACCCCATCAATGAACTTTCCTTCTCTATCCACTAAAGTGATAATACCTAAATTGTTTTTTTGACCCACCTTGTAGTCATCTGCACCAAATGCTGGAGAAGTATGTACAATACCTGTTCCATCTTCTGTGGTTACAAAATCTCCAACAATAATTTTAAACGGATCTCCTTCTATATTAGCTGGATTGTTTGCTTCAAATGGCATTAACTGCTCGTAGCGTAAACCATTTAATTGACTGCCCTTAAAATTGGCTAATTTCTTCCAAGGTAAAATTTTATCGCCTTCTGCAAATGCAGTCAGGCTTAATCCTTCTTCTTTGAAATACTTTGGTACCAAAGCTTCTGCGACAATCACATTCACAGGTATTGCGGTATATGGATTGTAGGTAGCGATTAATGCATAATCAATGTTAGGTCCAACGGTTAATCCTAAGTTAGAAGGTAAAGTCCATGGCGTAGTTGTCCATGCCATGTAGTACACTTCGTTTGTTAATGTATTCGCAGCAGCAGCGTCAAAAATAAATTGACTTTCTTTTGAAGCGATAGCTTTAAACATAGCCACAACCGAAGTGTCTTTTACGTCTTTATACGTACCAGGTTGATTCAATTCATGCGAGCTCAATCCTGTACCAGCAGCTGGTGAATATGGTTGAATGCTTACACTTTGATAGAGGTATCCTTTTTTATACAGGGTACTTAAAATCCACCATAGTGTTTCTATATAATTATTTTCAAAAGTGATGTAGGGGTTGTTAAGGTCCACCCAATAACCCATTTTATTGGTAATATCGTCCCACTCTTTTTTATAACGTAAAACCGCTTCTCTACATTTTTGATTGTAGGCTTCAACGGTGATTGTTTTACCAATATCCTCTTTGGTAATCCCTAATTCTTTTTCTACACCTAATTCTACTGGTAAGCCATGGGTATCCCATCCGCCTTTTCGTTTTACCTGAAAACCTTGCATGGTTTTATAACGACACACCATGTCCTTTAAAGTTCTAGAAATCACATGGTGAATACCAGGCATACCGTTGGCACTAGGCGGCCCTTCATAAAACACAAAAGGAGTTTTCCCTTCTCTTAACTGAACGGATTGCTCGAATGCTTGTTCTTTTTTCCAAGCTGCTAAAATTTCTGCCTCTATAGTTGGCAGGTGTAAGCCACTGAATTCTGGATATTGATTACTCATAAAACGCTTGTCCTATCTGATTTTTAGGCCATGAAGGTACGAAGAAGCGCGCAAAAATGGAAAGGAAATTATGCCTTATCCTCAGAAGGGAAAAACTTGCTTTGGAAGACAAATAAAGCAATCACCCCTGAACTTATGGCCATATCTGCAAAATTGAAGACAGGACGGAAGAATTCGAAGGATTCGCCTCCCCAAATGGGCATCCAAGCTGGGAAATGGGCATCTGTAACAATAGGAAAATAGAACATATCCACCACTTTGCCATGTAAGAAACTTGCATAACCACCTCCCTCCGGTAAAAACTGAGCCACCATTGTCGTATAGGGAATACTGGCGTCAAATAACAGCCCATAAAACATACTGTCAATCAAATTACCTAAAGCGCCAGCATAAATGAGTGCAGAACATATAATAAAACCATTGTGGTATTTTTTTTGAATAAACCCTCTGATCAAGAAGGTACCCCAAATCACAGCAGCCAATCTAAACAAAGTCAGTGCAATTTTACCGAATCCGCCGCCAAATTTTAAACCCCAGGCCATCCCTTCGTTTTCTACAAAATGGAGTCTAAACCAAGTACCTATCACTAGATGTTCTTCGCCCAGGAAATAATTTAATTTGATATAAAACTTCAACAATTGATCTATTGCGATGATGGCAATAATCAAAGTAGCCACTTTTTTACCGTTCATATTGAATTGCATAAATTAAATAGAATTGTCCTTGATATCCTTTGGAAGGTTCTTCTGACGATTTGAAAAAATAGAATATAAAATAGAACCCGTGATTGAAAATATGATCACCAATAAAGACAATAATACTTGTGTATTTTTATCCATCACCATATTGATATAATGTTCTCCCAACATTTTTACGCCAATAAAAATCAGCACAATGGCAATACCTTGTTGCAGGTGCTCAAACTCATTCACCGCGCCCCTCAATAAGAAAAACAAAGAACGCAAACCAAGTATGGCAAAAATATTAGAAGTATAAATAACCAAGCTACTCATTGATATACCCATTACCGCCGGAATTGAATCCAATGCAAATACTAAATCAATTGCCGCTAATAAAACCACCACTACAAAAAGGCTTGTGTACATTGGCTTTCCTCCAATACGAACCATAAATTTGCCATCCCCATCCTCATTGGTGATGGGTAGGAATTTTTTCAAGAACTTATAAATTTTTGAATCATGTGGGTCAAAAGCTTCGTCCTCGTTTGCAGTAAACATCTTATATCCAGTGTACAATAAGAACACTCCAAACAAGTATAAGATCCATGCAAATTTTGCCACCAGGGCTACGCCAACAGTGATAAAGATTACCCTGAAAATAATGGCAATTAAAATGCCAATTAATAACGCCCTTGAAATATGTTGTTCTTTAACTTTAAATGAATCAAAAATTAAAATGAACACAAAAATATTATCAATACTCAAACTCCATTCCATCAAGTAACCACTTAAATACTCGAAGGCTAGTTTTTGACCTTCTTCCACCCACATAAAAACAAAAAATCCTAATGCCAACAAGACCCAAATGAATGTTTGTTGCAGAGCTTGGCGAATAGAAATAGTGGTATTTTTTTTACTTAAGAATCCTAAGTCTAAAATCAAAGCAGTTATAACGACCACTCCAAAAACAGCGTATACAATTTGATCTGTTGTCATGCAGTAAAGATACGCTATGATTTAGATTCGACAAATCGAGATTGACGATACCTAGCGTACACAAGGTAACCCATACCCAATAGCAACAAAGGGCCAGCCAATAAAATTAGCTGTATCCACCACTTATTTTCCTCTACTTTTTGCCTATCTAATCTCCTTAACACTAAGTTCTTTTTTCTTGCCTCCATTAAACTTATGGGCTCATTTAAATAAGCGATTGCATTTTGGAAAAAGACATTGTTGGCGAACTTAAATGCTTCAAAGGGGACCATGCCCATTGGTAGCGGCCCTTTTTGAGGGTCTACAAAATTGGTGATCAAATTGGCATCAGAAAGTACCACTTGCTTAGCTGATTTATTGCCTGATACTATAAATTTTTTTCCAGTGGCTATTTGAATCGAATCCTGCAAAGCTTGGGTAATGCTGCCTGCAAATGCAGATTTAAATTGTCCTTCTAATAACACCGCAATAGGTACATTTTTTTGAACAAAGCTTTCCAACTCCCCTTCTTCTTGTCCACTATTGAGTTCAATCATGGTAGGACTTGTAATAATTCTACTCGTGGTATCTGTCGTTAACAAAATAGTTTTTGAAATGCCATTGGCACGAACCGTATCTATACTAGCCGGAAAAGCAGTCAACAAGCGATCCATATTCTGTACCATAGGATGCCCTGAACCCGATTGTGCGAAAGGATAATAGGGCCATGGTACTCTTTGGATAGTAGGGGCTCCGTCTGCATTGACACCAACGACCATGGGTAATTTCGAGCAATTTAAATCCTGCACTAAATTTGAATTCACCCTTACGCCATATTTAAACAATTGCTTTTCTAACCCTAGTCCACGATCATAAGCAAGGTAGGCACCATTGGTATTGCGTAAGCTATCATACTCTGCATACAATGGATCCAGTGCCCAAATCACATTCCCTCCTCCCAAAATATATTGATCAATTTTTAATTGATCTAATTCCGAAAATCTTTTAGAAGGTTTTACAATTAATAAAGTATTAATTTTTGTAGGATCTGGGAATCCTTTTTGCAAATCAAACACCCCCAAATTGTATTGATTCTTAATAGACTGTCCTAAGTCATTCACTGTTAAATCCAAAGGTTGCCCATTGCCAATGAGGTAGGCTATATTAGGACGAACTTTTCTGTTGAGTAAATAAATAGCTTGTACAATTTTGTATTCCAACAAAGCCTCTGCTGCATTGTAACTTGCTTCAACATCAATTTCAGGAAGGTCTTTAATGACATTGTAGGGTTTGAAATATTGCTTACTACTTCTTAAATCAATTGCAATAGGTTTTTGCCCTTCTACCTCTATCAATAGGCCAGGGACCAATAACTGATCTAATTTCTGATCTGTGATTTTATCTACATTTTGGTATCGATCAATCGGCAAACCTTGTTTTTGTAAACTATCATAAAATTGCAACAAAGCACTATCCTGGTATATCTCTCCCGGTACCGTTTGATCCCATTGAATACTATTTGGATTCAATTGTTGCAATTTGTTCAAAAATTGCGTGGTAGCTAGTTCTAGCTTTTTATAATGTGATGGAACAGCCCCGCCAAGATAAAGGTGAATGCGCACTGGCTGATCTATCGCTTGAATTAATTGCTCGGATTCAGCACTCATTGTATAGCGCTGGTCCTTGGTTAAATCAATTTGAATAGGATATACATAACTCAAATAATTAAGTATCAATAGGACAAATAAAATCCAACTATACTTGAACTTTCCAGACAATTGCTCTATACACCCAAGTCCAAAAAGTATAATAATAGCCTTAAAATACAAGACGTCTTGCAATACGATAGCGCCTTTATTTAAATTTTGATAATGCAGGGACAAACCCAATTGGCGGATGGTATATTCATATCCATGCTGAAAAATAGAAAGCGTAGCTAGCCAATCAAATCCTTTGTACAAAAATATACTGATTAAGATAGATGCCAATAAAGCAACCATAGTCTGCTTTGTAGTGCTACTTACAAAAACACCCACCGCAACGTAGACTGCGGCTAAGGCAAATAGTCCAATATAAGCACCGATCGTAGCACCCCAGTCTAGTCCACCAACAGTGCTTAAACTATTTAATACGACCGCATAAAAAAAAGTAGGTACAATGGCTAATAAAGTAATGGACAATACCCCCAAGTATTTCCCCAATAAGATGGACCTTGTTGCAACAGGTAAGCTTTTTAAAATTTCATAAGTGCCTTGCTTGTACTCTTCGGAAAAACTCCTCATCGTGATGGCAGGGATCAATAAAATCAAGACCCATGGTGCAAAGTCAAAATAGGCTTGCAAGCTGGTATACCCAAAATCTAAAATATTAAAATTAGGAAGCACAAATAATAGGATCCCATTCACCAATAAGTAACAACTAATGATCAGGTAGCCAGAAAAGCTTCCAAAATAATGTGCCCACTCTTTTTTACATATTGCCCACATGGCTCAAAGCTACAAAAAAGCCCCCGAGTTTCGGGGGCTTGTATATATTCTTTATAGTACTTGCTACACTGCAAAACTTTCACCACATCCACAGCTTCTACTTGCATTTGGATTGTTGAAATAAAATCCTTTTCCATTCAACCCATCAGAAAATTCTAATTCTGTGTTGACTAAGTATAAAAAGCTTTTAAGATCAGTAACAATCTTTACGCCATTGTCTTCAAAAACCTGATCCATTGGCTTAATTTCATTGTCAAAATCTAGTTTATAGCTTAAGCCAGAACAGCCTCCGCCCACAACCCCCACTCTTAAAAAATAGGCAGGATCATCGGCAACGCCTGCGTCCAGCATCAGTTGTTTTACCTTTGCCTTTGCTTTTTCGCTTACATAAATTGTATTTGCTGCTACTTCGCTCATTGCAATAAATTAGTGAATGCGCTCTTCGAAAACTAATTGCTCTAAACCATTCTTTGCACGGTAATCGTTGATAGCCGCTTTGATCGCGTCTTCTGCTAAAACAGAACAGTGAATTTTAACTGGAGGCAAATTTAGTTCCTCCACTAAATCCATATTGTCAATTTTTACTGCTTCATCTACTGACTTTCCTTTTAACCACTCTGTCGCTAAAGAAGAAGAGGCAATAGCTGAGCCGCAACCAAATGTTTTGAATTTAGCATCTGTAATGATACCTGTTGCGTCATCTACTTGAATTTGCAAACGCATTACGTCACCACACTCTGGCGCGCCTACTAAACCAGTACCAACTGTCTTAGATGCTTTATCTAATGTTCCTACATTTTTAGGATTAGAATAATGATCGATTACTTTATCTGAGTATGCCATGATTGAAATTTTTAATTGTTAATTTTAAAATGCTAAGTATTTTGAAATACTAGTGATGTGCCTTTCGGTCCTTATTATATAACATTTCAAAATGTTATACATTTTGAAATGTTAGTGATGTGCCCATTGAATTGAATCGATATCGATACCTTCTTTGAACATTTCCCATAATGGGCTCATCTCCCTTAACTTCAACACAGTA
>JACCDL010026155.1_pt1 | contig 10074 bp, 10 predicted proteins | sample 7441931 | NCBI WGS metagenome assembly JACCDL01 (sample SAMN15323437, study PRJNA562643) | freshwater metagenome | isolation source: river surface water | place: USA:Blue River Watershed | collected 2017-08-16
AATCAAGGCTGGTGCAGCAACCGAGGTTGAGCTAAAGGAGCGCAAGCACCGCATCGAAGATGCAGTTCGCAACGCAAAGGCTGCCGTTGAAGAGGGCATTGTTGCTGGTGGTGGCGTTGCGCTACTTCAGGCCGGCAAGACCGCTTTCGAGAAGCTAAACCTAACCGGCGACGAGGCCACCGGCGCGAACATCGTTCGCGTTGCAATCTCGGCTCCACTAAAGCAGATCGCAATCAACGCAGGCCTAGAGCCTGGCGTAGTTGCCGAGAAGGTTGCATCGCTTCCTTCTGGTCAGGGCCTAAACGCCGCGACCGGTGAATACGTTGACATGCTTCAGGCTGGCATCAATGACCCAGTGAAGGTGACTCGCTCTGCTTTGCAGAACGCCGCCTCAATCGCTGGTTTGTTCTTGACCACCGAGGCCGTTGTTGCCGAAAAGCCAGAGCCAGCTGCTGCCGCACCTGCAGCTCCAGGCGGAGGCATGGACTTCTAATAGTTCTAAACCAGTTGGGCGATCACTTCGGTGGTCGCCCTTCTGCTTTAAGCGGTCATTCGTTTGAACTGCCTGATGGCTTCGAACTACAAGAAGAGGCGCTGGTTGGAGTATTCGATCTCGGCGTATTGGGTAGCCGCAGTTGCCAACGCTCGGCCCACTTCGGCAAGCTGAGCATCTACCGTTGCAGCAGTCGCTTTCCATCGTGCGGTGAGTTCTTGAAAGCTATTGGAGGCTGCGCCTGTCCAAGAGGATTGCAGCCCGATGAGTTGTGAATGAAGATTATCGCTCTCGTGACTAAGCCGAGTGATGGTGCTCTGAATGGCAAGATTGGCGGCCATAACGCGCTCGCTATCAACGCTGAATTGGGTCATGCCCCAAGTTTGCCGACAACCACGATTACGTTCAGCGCGGATGAAGAATATGTGGATTACTTCTTCGGAAGCGAGATGCGGAAAGTAGCGCCACCACCAGGAGTTTCGTCGGCAACGATGGTTCCGCCGTGGCGTTCGACGATTGTTGAAACAATCGAGAGGCCGATGCCAGAACCACCGGTCTCGCTATTGCGGGAATTGTCGACGCGATAGAAGCGCTCAAAGATCTTTTCGCGCAACTGCTCGGGAACACCCTCGCCGTGATCACGCACTTCGACGAACGCGTGCGACTTATTATCGTGCAGAGCAATCTCGATAGAGGCTCCCTCGGGTGAGAATCTTGACGCGTTCGCGAGAAGGTTGGTAAATACCTGACGTAGCGACGAGGCGTCGGCGAGAAGAGTCAGTTTGGCCTTATTCGATAAAACTTCACCTGATTCATCGGTCACCCGAATTTCTCGTTGACTATCGGCGGCAGACGCATCCTTCGCGGCGTCTCGTGCAAGGGCCACCAAATCGGTTGGTTGCTTGGTGATTTCGACAGATTCATCAAGGCGGGCCAATGCTAGAAGGCTCTCAACCAAACCAGTCATGCGAATAGCTTCGCTCTCGATTCGGCCCATTGCCTCAGCAATTTGCTCAGGCTTCTTGAGAGCACCCATTCGGTAGAGTTCGGCGTAACCGCGAACCGAAACCAGGGGAGTGCGAAGTTCGTGGCTGGCGTCAGAAACGAAGCGACGCATTTGATCTACCGTCTTGTTGCGAGCCTGAAGAGCGGTCTCCATGCCGTCGAGCATGCTGTTAAGTGCACGATTAAGTCGTGCGATTTCAGTTTTACCAGGGCGTTCGATAAGTCGTTGTGAGATGTCGCCGGCAGCTACAGCCTCGGCGGTACGCTCAACCTCGTTTAGCGGTCGAAGCGCTGACGTGATGGTGAACCAAATGCTTAGGCCAGCTAGAACGAGAAGCAGAACGCCAAAGCCGCCGCCGATGGTCGCGTATTGATTCAGAAGCGCTTGGTTCGACCCAGTCGGCAGGGCAACCACTATTGATCCTGGCATCGATCGAAGCTGCAATGCCACCATTCGCCATTCGGCGCGGATTACCCGATTTCCGACTTTGCCCTTCGAGTCAACATCGAATGGCATTCCCTGACTGGCCACCACCGAGGCGATATCGAATTTGCTCAAATTTGGAACGCTTTTTTTGCCGTCGGTCGATGAAACCAGGCCGATTAGCAGTTGTCCCTCGGTGTCGAGATAGGCGATGTAGAAGTCGCTGGGCAAAGGAGGAAGTTCGAGTTCGTGGTTCGCCAGCCTGGCCTCGATCAAGCTCGGGTCTTCGTCGCGCAGCGCCTCAGCGGTGCTGATCAAAAGGTTGTCGGCGTTGCTCTGCAAATAGGTTTTGAGCAGTGAAACCGTGCCGAGGCTCGACACCACTAGCAGCAATCCGATTAGCGCAACCGAGAGCGTGGTCAACTTAGCGCGAAGCGATATTTGCTCCCACGCGATGCCGACCTTTTGGTTCATTACTTGCCGTTCTTCGCTGACTTATACATGTAGCCAACGCCACGCTTGGTTTGAATCAAAGGTTCGGTGGTCAACGGATCAAGCTTTTTGCGAAGGTATGAAACGTAAGACTCAACGATTCCCATTTCACCGTTGAAGTCATATTCCCAAACGTGATCGAGAATCTGTGCCTTGGTCAGAACTCGGTTTGGGTTCGACATTAAGAATCGAAGCAGCTTGTATTCGGTTGGGCTCAAATCAATCAGTTCGCCGTTCACAAAGACCTCGTGGGCATCCTGGTTGATTTTGATTTCGCCAACTTCAAGCACAGAATCTTCGACTGTCGACTGCTTGGTGCGACGCAGAATTGCGTGAATTCGGGCTACGATCTCGTCGAGGCTGAACGGCTTGGTCATGTAGTCATCGCCGCCAACGGTTAGCCCGGTTATTTTGTCTTCGGTTTCATCGCGAGCGGTCAAGAACAAAACCGGCGCCATGATGCCCATCGATCGAATTTTCTTGGTAACGCTGAAGCCGTTCATGTCTGGCAACATCACGTCGAGCAGAATGATGTCGGGTTCGCCCTTCTCAGCCGCGTGCACGGCATCTGCCCCGTTAGCAACAGCGTGAACGCTGAAGCCGGCGAAACGCAGGCTTGTGGCAAGCAAGTCTCGAATGTTTGGTTCATCGTCTACGACCAGAACTTTTACGTTTTCCATACCTTCAATATCACAGTGTTATCTGAAAGATTGCTGAGAGTGTTCTGGGAGAGTGAGGTGAGTATCGTGAGATATTCGAGACAGCAGTTTTGTTCGTTGCTTTAGAGGTCGTGCGCGTCGATGATTTCGTAGCTGTATCCCTGCTCGGCCAGGAACCGTTGACGGTTCTGGGCGAAGTCTTGATCGACTGTGTCGCGGGCTATCAACGTGTAAAAACTGGCACTTCGGCCATCGGCCTTGGGTCGCAAGAGTCGACCAAGACGCTGGGCCTCTTCTTGTCGGCTGCCATAAGAACCCGAAATTTGGATTGCCACCGAAGCCTCGGGTAAGTCGATTGAGAAATTGGCAACCTTGCTGACGACTAAAGTGTTGATCTTGCCGGTTCTGAACTGATCGAACAAGCTCTCACGCTCGTCGATGGGTGTTTCGCCGGTGATTTCTGGAACCTTTAGAGACCCAGAAACGGCATGAATTTGATCGAGGTACTGACCGATGATCAGAGTCGGTTCGCCCTTGTGCTTGTTCATAAGAGCTGTGATGACGGGTATTTTGATTGGGCTCGTGGCAGCAATTCGATACCGCTCATCCTGGCTGGCAATCGCATAGTTGAGTCTTTCTTCATCTTGCATGTCGACTCGAACCTCAAAGCAGGCAGCTGGTGCAATGTAACCCTGGGCTTCAATTTCTTTCCAGGGGGCATCGAAACGTTTTGGTCCGATGAGAGAAAACACGTCGCCTTCTTTGCCGTCTTCGCGAACCAGCGTTGCCGTTAGACCCAGGCGACGACGGGCCTGCAGGTCGGCGGTCATTTTGAAAATTGGCGCCGGCAAAAGGTGCACCTCGTCGTAAACGATTAGGCCCCAATCATTTGCGTTCAAAAGTGCCAGGTGCGCGTATTCGCTCTTTCGCTTCGTCGTCAAAATTTGGTAGGTCGCGATGGTTACCGGTTTGACCTCTTTCAGAGACCCTGAGTACTCGCCGATTTCATCCTCGGTTAAAGTTGTGCGCTTGAGCAACTCGCTCTTCCACTGACGTGCAGAAACGGTATTGGTGACCAAAATCAAAGTATTGGTTTTAGCTACGGCCATTGCCGCAGCGCCGACGATTGTCTTTCCTGCGCCGCACGGCAAAACAACAACTCCAGAACCGCCGGCCCAGAATTTCTCGACCGCCTGAGTTTGATAGTTGCGAATCGCCCACTCACCCTGCACCAAATCGATTTCGTGGGGTGTGCCCTCTGCATAGCCGGCGAAGTCCTCGGCGGGCCATCCGAGTTTTAGCAGTTCTTGCTTGACCTGGCCGCGTGCCCAAGGCTGAATTCGAAATGCCTCGTTTGAGATCGGGCCATCTAGAAGTTCAGAGATTTTTCGGTGGCGGCTGGCTTCGAGCAAAATTGCACGGTCGGTAGAGAACCGCTCAAGTTCGCCGTCGTCGCTTCGTTGAATGACCAGCCGCCCATAACGACCCATGGTTTCGGTGATGTCGGCTCGCACCGAACCAGGAACGGCAAACTTGGCGTATTTGTCGAGAACGCCAAGAACAAAATCAGAATCATGACCGGCGGCGCGTGCATTCCAGAGACCCAATCGGGTGATTCGATAGGTGTGGATGTGCTCGGGCGCACGCTCTAGCTCGGCGAAAATAGCCAAGTCATGTCGAGCATCGGCTGCCTGAGGGTGGTCGACCTCAAGAAGAGCTGTCTTGTCGCTTTGAACAATTAGTGGCCCGCTGGTCATCGTTAAAGCCTAACCTTGGTGATGCTGGTCAGGGGCAGAGTGCGCTCGATATCGGCCTTGCGATCCTTAGCCCTGAGTCGCCCATTGGCGATTCCGATTGGCTCGAGCGTGTATTCAATCTCGGCCCCAGAGGCTGTCACAACTGTGACGGAGATTTTGGCTTTGTTTTTGATTGCCAGCGATATCTGTCGAAGCACATCGTCGCCATCGGGTTCTTCACCTAGTTTTGCCTCGTGTTCACGAAGCCTTGCGATGTCGGTTTCGATGGTGCTCAGCTCGGTCTCTGCCTCGACTTTTTCTACTTTGGAGCGCGGAGACAAAACCGAACCGTCGGCCCCTACTCGCACCGCCGAGAAGCCAACTTCACGAAGACCAAAATACAAAACCTCGGGTTCAAACCTAGATGCCAACGACCCGTCTTCTACCTCACGAAGAGCGAATGGCTTCAGGCGAATGTCATTGAGAATTTGGGTTAGCAGAATCGGGTCAGACGACTTTAAGTGGCTGCGAAGGCTGGCAGGCTCGCCATCCGAGGTTAATTCGGCGATAGTCAAGCGACCAAAGCGCGTCACCGATTCACGAATTAGGTAGTCGATTGGTTGGGGCAGGGCCTTGCCCGAGAGGTTTTCGAGCAATGAGCGGATCTCGGTTTCGGTCAAACCGGTTTCTAGACCGTGACTGATGCTCAGGGCAGACAGGCGGTAGGTCGAAGCCATGCCTATTTGCTCGGTGTCGGCGAATTTTCGAAGTTTTATTTCTATTTCGGTTGGCAGCGGCCCTGGTGCGATCAATGAAAGATCGGCCTGACAGATCAGTCGAGCTTGAGGCGTTGGAAGAAGCTGGGCAACCTTTTGTGGCGCCTGATCGAAGCGGGAGTGCAATATGTCACTTGCCCACGAGCTCAACAACCCATTGGCTGAAATGCCAACAAGTTCGGCGATTTCGGCCACCTTGGCTATTCGAGAGTTAACCGCACTGTCGGCAAAAGGGTAGGTAGATGCCAGGTGCTCACGCAGTGAGATCGTGCCCACCCGTTGACCGATGCCCAAAATCAATTCATTGGCAGATGCCTCGCCCAAGATTGCTCGCCAGGATTGTGCCAGGTGCTCGAACCGCTGAGTGGGTGACCAATCGATCCAGGCTTCGGCCATTCGCCCGAGTTGCCATCGGCCTTTAGCTAGTGTGATCAGTTGGCTTAGGTGGGCCAGCTCATAGATTGCCTTGGAATACTCGTTTGGCTTTCTTAGGTGGGTAGCTAGGCGTTTGATGTCGGGCAAGCCAACGTTCTTCTTGCCGACTTCACGAACAAAGCGCTGTTCAATGTCAAAGACAAGTTCTGTGAGGGCCTGCATGGTCTCAAAAATCGCCACGCTTGCGTCGCGGTCAACTTCGTCTTGGCTGCTATTCGGCTCGGCAATAACTAAGTCGGTGGTTGCATTGTGCTTGAATGCGCTGAGGGCAGTCAAAGTTGATTCGAAGGCGATGAAGGTCGTGGTGCCGTCTGCTGTTTTCTTCTCAACAAGCATCAATTTTGCAAGTTCGATGGCCGCTTCAAAGTTCGGTTCGTCACCATCGCCAATCGCCTGAAGTGCAATCGCCTGAGTTCTAGAAAGACCTGCAACCGTGCTTGCAACAGCGCTCGGCTTGGTGAGTGCATCGGCAAGGTCAAAGAAATCGCGCATAGTCGATGATGAAACCATGCGTTGCGCAATCACATCGCGAAGTTCTTCATCAGAGCTTCGCCTAAGCGCCGCCGCGACTCTAAGAATTTCGCTCATCGGTTTTTATTCGCCGAACTAGTTGGCTCTATTTTGCTTGGCTCGTCTGCGCGCACTTACAACGACCAGTGCGATGATCGCAGCCGCTCCGGCCGCTAGACCAAACTGAGGGTAAAAAACCAGGATGGCCGGTAGCTTAAGCTCGCCAACCTTTGGGCTCGAGCTTGGAATCGCAGAAATAACAAAGACTGCAATCATTGCCAACACTGAAGTGCCAATCAGGCCCGCAGCCATGTACGCGAGGATGTTTTCAACTCGCTCGATACCGGTCTTGGGTGCCGGTTTACCCTTTGAATCGCCTTGTTTAGCCATCCTTCTAGGATACCGCTGTCAAAGTGTCAATCTGCCTTGTAAAATAAAGGTTTGGGTTAACGAAAGAGGTTTCCATGCCAACCGGCAAAGTCAAATTCTTCGATGAAGAAAAAGGTTTTGGTTTTATTGCGTCTGATGACGGCAGTGAAGTATTCCTGCACGTCAGTGCGCTTCCTTCGGGAACCTCTTCAATCAAGCCTGGCTCGCGAGTCGAGTTCGGTATCGTCGATGGCAAGCGTGGCGCTCAGGCGCTGTCGCTTCGAGTTCTCGACGCCCCGGTCAGCCTAGCCAAGATGGGTCGCAAGCCAGCCGATGAAATGTCGGTAATTGTCGAAGACTTGATTCGACTGCTTGACACCTTGGGCTCAAGCCTGAAGCGCGGCAAGTACCCAGAGTCATCGCACGGCAAAAAAATTGCCACCTTGCTACGCAAGCTCGCCGATGAACTAGATGCCTAAACAAAACGTGGCCACTCTTCAAGAAACCGCCTACGCCGCTGCTGTTGAGGCTGCGCCTCGCAATGGTGTTGGCTCCATCGTTGACACAATCGACGAGGGTGAAGGCGTAACTACCTTCCTATTCGAAGCAAAGCTCAAGGGCTATGTCGGATGGCGTTGGTCGATAACCGTGTTCGAGCAGTCTGATTCATCTGGCGCAACAATTTCAGAAGTGCTTTTGATGCCAGGCCCAGACTCATTGGTCGCACCTGACTGGGTGCCTTGGTCTGAGCGTCTAGCTGATTACAAGGCCCTGCAGGCTGAGCTTGAGGCACAGGCTGCTCTCGAAGCAGCCGAGGCCGAAGATGCTGACGAAGACGACGATGACGAAGATGAAGACGATTCTGATAAAGTCGTTCAGGACGAGTTCGATGCCGACGAGGCAGAAGATTCAACCGAAGAAATTAGTGATGTCGACGAAGATGCCACTGAACAAGAATCAGTGCTTGCCGACCTTGAAGAAGGCGAAGACGCCGAGGGCGATGCCAAACAAACAGGTCGAAAGCCACCACGATTTTTCGGCCGCCGCAAGCGTGCCGCTAAAAAAGAGGCACGCGGCAAGGGCAAGAACCCAAAGAACTAGGCCAACCGAAATTGCAAGGCGAGCATTCGTCTTAACGGGTTGCGGGTCGGGCTTACGCTCGCTGTCTTTTACGTAAAACCTCATGGCCTTAGCCTAGGCCAGTTGCGCAACCACATAGTCGATTGCGCCGGTTAGCGCCTGCACATCAGCAAGTTCGGTTGCAGTGAATGTGGCCACTCGAAGTTGATTGCGGCCAAGCTTGCGATAAGGCTCGGTATCGACAATTCCATTAGCGCGAAGCGCTTTGGCGATCGCTGCGGCATCGATATTGTCATCAAAGTCGATGGTCACCACAACCTGCGAACGGTGTTCAGGGTTGCTCACAAAGGGGGTCGCAAACGAAGCATTCTGGGCCCAGTTGTACAAGTGAGCCGATGCTGCCTTCGTGCGTGAATCTGCCCATGAGAGGCCGCCGTTTGCATTCATCCAGTCAATCTGCTCGGCCAATAGGAATAACGTCGAGATAGCTGGGGTGTTTAGCGTCTGGTTGAGGCGTGAGTTGTCGATTGCTGTCTTTACGCTGAGAAACTCTGGAATGTATCGGTCGGTTGCCGCAATGCGCTCTGTTCTTTCGATTGCGGCTGGCGACATGAGTGCAAACCAAAGTCCGCCGTCAGAGGCGAAGTTCTTCTGCGGGGCGAAATAGTAAACGTCGGTTTCAAGAGGATCGAAATCGATGCCGCCGGCAGCCGAGGTCGCATCCGTGAAGAAGATCGCGTTTGAATCTGCACCGGCGACACGCTTAACGGGTGTGACCACACCGGTCGAAGTTTCGTTCTGGGCGTAGGCGTATGAGTCGACGCCGGCTTCGGCCTGGAACTCGAGTCGTGAACCAGGGGTTCCGTTAATCACTGTCGGCTTCTCTAGCCAAGGGTTCGTTAGCGCACTGGCAAACTTTGCGCCAAATTCTCCGTGAACTAGGTTTTGAGCCTTCGTTTCAACCATCGAGAATGCCGCTGCATCCCAAAATGCCGTTGAACCGCCATTGCCGATCACAATTTCGTAGCCCTCAGGGTTGTGGAACAAATCCATCAAACCAACCTGAACGCGCTTGACCAGGTTTTTCACGGGTGCCTGACGGTGTGAGGTTCCCATGAGCTTTGCACCCTCGGTTGCGAATGCACTGATTTGTGCACTTCGAACTCGTGATGGGCCGCAACCAAAGCGACCGTCAGCGGGCAAAAACTCTTCAGGAATGATGATTTCAGGCATGCAACAAGTTTAGCCAGCCGAATCGAGGGCAGTTTGCTTGTCAGGTAATCTTTATTCAGGATCAGAGTGAGGTGCTAATGACCGATCTAATCGACACAACAGAGATGTATCTTCGGACCATCTTGGAACTCGAAGAAGAGGGCCAAGTGCCGATGCGTGCTCGTATTGCTGAGCGACTCGATCAATCCGGGCCCACAGTTTCTCAGACCGTTGCTCGCATGGAGCGAGATGGCTTGGTGATTGTGACCGGAGAACGTCACCTTGAGTTGACCAACCAGGGCCGCCACGAGGCTGTTTCAGTGATGCGCAAACACCGATTGGCCGAGCGGTTGCTAGCCGACGTGATTGGCCTAGAGTGGGAGCTCGTGCATGAGGAGGCTTGCCGCTGGGAACACGTAATCAGCGAACATGTTGAAAAGAAGATCCTTCAACTGATTGAATCGCCAGATTTTTCTCCTTATGGCAACCCGATTCCCGGGCTTGATGAGCTCGGCTACAAAACCAACCCGAGATTCAAAGACGGTGTGGTGAGCATTGTGGATTTGCCAAAGGCGATCGCAAGTCAGAGCCAATTTGTGCTTCGTCGCATCGGAGAACCGATGCAGCTTGACGTCGAACTGCTTGGGCAACTCAAGCAGCTGGGTATTTTGCCTGGTGAAAAGGTGACAGTTGAATTCGAAGGCTCCTCGGTTTTGATTGCCAAACATGGCAGTGCTGAGGGAATTCGTCTTGAGGCAGACCTTGCGATGCACCTCTTTGTAGAGGCTTAACAGAGACTTATCAGCAAACCTCGGGTAAACTTGAGGTGATGCAAACCACCAACCCTGGCGAGCAAGAGGTTTAGTTTTGGCCACCAAAGGCA
>JACCDL011148060.1_pt1 | contig 10067 bp, 10 predicted proteins | sample 7441931 | NCBI WGS metagenome assembly JACCDL01 (sample SAMN15323437, study PRJNA562643) | freshwater metagenome | isolation source: river surface water | place: USA:Blue River Watershed | collected 2017-08-16
AGAGGAAAAATGTCAGAACAGAATAATGGTGATTGTATCGACTGCAAAGCATGCGTTCGTGTTTGCCCAACAGGTATTGATATCAGAAACGGCACACAATTAGAATGCATCAATTGTACTGCCTGTATTGATGCCTGTGATGAAATCATGGAAGCCATCGATAAACCCAAACAGCTGATTCGTTATGCATTTGAAAACAATATCGCTAAAAAAGAAAAACTTAAGGTAACAACAAGAATCAAAGGCTATTCTTTTTTACTGCTGGCTATAGCTTCTGCATTATTTATAATGTTGGCTACAAGAGACACTGTTGACATTACCATTTTGAGAACTCAAGGAATGATTTACCAAACACTTCCAGATGGTTACATTGGCAATCTCTACTCTGCAAGGATGTTCAATAAAACACACCAAGATATTGAAGTCAGCCTTAGTATTCCAGCTACAGAAGGCAGTATCGAAATCATTGGTAAAAAACCGCTTATAACAAAAGAGAGCTACGCAGTGATTACATTCTTGGTAAAGAAAAAAGCAAATCTCATCAAAAAAAGAAAATCAGAGGTGGAGATAGAAGTGAGAGCAGCAGGCAAAAAACTATCAACTAAAGAAACAACCTTTATTGGTCCAATTTCATCTTAAAACTTAACACATGAAATTCAACTGGGGGTATAAAATCTTATTCGTTTACTTGGCTTTTGCAGGTGGTATATTGTATATGGTCTACTTGACCACTTTACAGAACAGAGATTTGGTGTCGGAAAACTATTATGAAGAAGAACTGGCTTACCAAAAAGTAATTGATCAATCAGCCAAAACAGCACAACTATCAGGAGCAGTTAAAGTGAATCTTAATCAAATTAAAAGAGTAATAGAAATTCAATTACCTCCTGAATTCAACAACATCAATGCAGTTGGAAAATGGAATCTCTATTTTGCTGCTGATCAAAAAATGGATCTTGAAGGCACATTAAATACAAATGATGGAAGCCAAGCTATTCAACTGCCTCAAGGGAGAACTGGGAATTATACCCTCAAGTTAGAATGGGAATCGAATGGGCTATCTTACTATTATGAAGAAATAATATTCTTATAAGTTGTTATTTGAATACATCATACCTGCATTTCTAATTGGACTCGGTGGGAGTCTGCATTGCATTGGCATGTGCGGACCACTCATGTTTAGTACATTGATGAAAAACAAAACCGGCAGTATTTCGATTATGGATTGGTTTTTTTATCAATCCGGCAGAATTACTATTTATATAGTATGGGGAATATTATTTGGACTTATTGGCACATCAGCAAAGTGGTTTGGATGGCAACAAGATATTTCATTGAGTCTTGGTATTGGCATTTTACTCATACTCATGCTGACTAAATTATTTCCAGCTTTTGAAAGAAAATTTTCAGCTATTCTCTTAACACAATTCTGGAAATCGAAACTCTCTGCACTCCTTCAAAAGAGAACTAAGCAATCAGATTTTATTACTGGTATGCTCAATGGCATATTACCCTGTGGACTTGTGTATGTTGCATTAGCTGGGGCAACAGCAGTTCAAGATCCAATTAAAGGAGGTGTATTCATGTTAATGTTTGGGTTGGGAACCTTACCACTTTTGTCTGCATTACTCTTTTTTGGAAAGAACATGAAAATAGGTTTCAGAAATTATATATCAAAATGGTACCCTGCATTGATTGGATTGATGGCCATCATGCTGATTATAAGAGGACTGAATCTAGGTAACTTTTTTAGTCCCGCTATCCTACCAGGAAGCGAGACAGTAATTCATTGTGCGACAAAATGACCAAACTCATTTTTTAAGATGATAAACCTTATTAACATTGGGGTGCGTGAAATTTAAATTTGGATGTAATTTTTTATCACCCAAAAAAATAAATGTATGAGAGGAAATGGAAAATCATTGATGCGGTCTAGTTTACTAAGACCTTCATTGTTTGAAGACATGTTGAAGCCTATGAACGAGTGGTTAGATGAAAGATGGCCATTTTCAAGTCATCTGCCTGCTGTCAATGTGAAAGAAACAGACAAGGCTTATGAGATTACTATGGCTGCTCCAGGCTTAGACAAGAATGATTTTAAAATTGATGTCAATGGCTCATTGATAACAATCAGTGCTGAAAGGGAAAAATCAGATGAAGAAAAGGAGGAAGGCTATACCAGGAAAGAATACAATTATAGTTCTTTTTCAAGGTCTTTTTCACTTCCTGAAGACACCTTGTCAGACAAAATTGACGCAAACTATGTTCATGGTGAATTAAAATTGATGCTCCCTAAAAAAGAGGGTGCCACCAAAACACATCACATGAAAATCAGTGTACACTGACAACAACAACACTCCCTTGCCTGCAGGTGCAGGCAGGGGTTTTATTAATTATGGCTTATGATTACACAGCATTTGAAAGACAGTAGCACCTTAAACCAGTTTCAATTTGAAGTTCATGCGTGGATCAGACTCATCGAGTTTCTGATTCAAGAAAACACGTATCTTAAAAACAGGTTATCTGAAGTAATTGACCATATCAAAGACAGAGAAAACCTCGCACTAGCAGAACATTTCCAAAATCAGTTTATCGTAAAAGATGATGTATACGACCACATCATCCATGATTTAAAGAAACAATCTCACAAGTGGAAAGGTGTGACATCAATCACTTCAAAAGAAGTACAAGATGATCTGAGTAAAATTCAGAAAAATTTAAAAGACCAGCTAGAGTTTATAGAAAGAGATCATGCAGTTCTAACCAAAGACTATAACACTTATCTAGCTTCTCTCTCGCTGAAAAATTAATTCATCAGTAATTCTAATTTCTTTTCATTCAACAATACAATATTCCCCTCTTTAATATCAATTAATTTTTCAGCCTTAAAATCACTTAAGGTTCTGATTAAAGATTCCGTTGCGGTACCTGCAATATTGGCGAGATCTTCTCTAGAGATATGGATGGCGAATTCAGGCTTACCCTTTCCAAATTTATTACGCAACATGATCAAAGCATCTGCAACTCTCTTCCTCAAGGAATTATAGGCGAGTCCAAGTAATTGATTTTCTTTTTCCACTACATTACCAGCCAGAATTTGTAAAAATTTCTTCATCACCAAGGTATTATCCCTTACCAATGCATCAAATTCTTCTCTCGGAATCATTGCAATTTCTGCATCTTCCATCGCTTCAGCCGTTTCCCTGTAAACAGAATTTTCTAACAAAGACATGTAACCAAAATAATCCCCCTCACCATACAACCCAATTGTCAAATCTTTTCCATCATCATTGGTCTTATACAACTTGACTTTCCCTTTTTTCACATAAAATAGACGGTTGGGATGATTGCCTTCGCTATAAATGATACTTTTTCTTTTATAATGATTGGTATTACGGTCAGATGCAAACTCCTTCCAAACATCTTGCTTACCAATATCCTCTAAAAGATTCTTCATTCCTTCATCAGCTTTCGCATATCGCTTTTTGTACACATCCACTTTCTTCAAACGTTGCTCAATTGCATTAAGTAATTCTAATTCGGTGAATGGCTTGGTGATATAATCGTCTGCTCCCATCTCCATACCTTTTCTGAAATCCAATCGCTCTGCTTTAGCAGTTAAAAAAACAAATGGAATATCTCGTAGGTGTTCATTCTTATTGAGCATGTGTAAAACACCATAACCATCCAGCACTGGCATCATGATATCGCAGATTATCACGTCCGGCTTGACTGCTGCGGCTTTTTCTATGCCGTCTTTTCCGTTTTCAGCGGTCACTACTTTATAATTAGCCAATTCTAAAATTTCAGCAGTGTTTTCTCTGATTTCGACATTGTCTTCAATCAACAAAATGGTGTTCATATATTGAATTTTATAGTAAAAATTGTTCCGACTTCAAGCTGGCTCTCAACTTCAATTTTTCCTCCCATCAATTCTACATATTTTGACACGATATGCAGACCAAGTCCAGTTCCTTGAATATTCACCACATTCTTACCTCGGAAAAACCTTTCAAATAGATGTTTCATGTCCTCTTCAGGAATACCCAAACCTTCGTCTTTTATTGTTAGTGTTATTTCGCTTTCGGTACATCTGCTATCCACCCAAATGTTTGCACCCTCAGGAGAAAACTTGATTGCGTTTGAAATCAAATTGATAAGGATATTTCTTAATAATGAGGTGTCAAGGTTGACTTGTGTAAGTCCCTCATGGTTATAATTAATGTATTGTCCTTTTTTTAAAATGGGACCAATCTCACTAATAATCAATCTTACCTGCTCCTTGATATTAAAGATGGATAAATGAACTTGTATTTTGCCTTCCTCAATTTTCCCAAGCGATAAAAATTCATTTAGAATATCGGTAAGGTTGTTTACTGCCGACCTTATTCTTAAAATATGTTTATCGCGCTTATCCTGTTCAGCTGTCTCGGTATATTTTCCAATCAAGGAAACAGATGAGAGAATAGTGCTTAAAGGAGTCCTGAATTCATGGGAAGCCATTGACACAAAACGGGATTTCAAGTCGCTTAATTCGCGTTCCTTGCTCAAGGCTTTAGACAATTCATGCGTCCTCACCTCAACTTTGTGTTCCAATTCTTCATTTAGCTTTTCCATCTGCTTGTTAACAGACTCCACTTCTTCTTTTTGTGTACGAAGTAGATTTTCAAACGCTAAACGGGTGGTGATATCAACAATAAAAGCAATAACATATGGTTCATTGTCTATTAAATAATGTCCAAGACTTATTTCGACAGGAAATTCTGTGCCATTCTTTTTCAAAGCAACCAGCTTCATCCCCCTACCCATGGGACGATTTTCAGGTTTGTTTTCGTATCGATTCCTGTGCTGCTCGTGATTGCCACGAAACCTCATGGGTATAAGATCCTCTACCTTTACTTTTGTGATTTCATTTTGCTTGTACTCAAATAAACTAAGCGCCTGTTCGTTGGCCAGAATGATATCTCCTTCTTTATTGACCAAAATGATTGGCATTGTTGCATATTGAAACAAAGCCTCGAATTTCTTTACTTCTTTGAATAAGTTTTCTGAAAAGATGCGCTGTGCATCAATGTTGATTATGCGCTGGAGATAAAATGATTTATGTTCAAATTCAAATGCTGTAATATCTAGTCGGCATAAAAAAGAATTCCCATTCTTTTTCGTCATCATCACTTCTTCCGTCCAGCTACCTGCCTTTTTCAAAGTATCCATCACCAGCGACTGAATCTCTGAGCCAAGAGGGTGTTTGCGACAACCAAAAAATGAATATTGACTGATAAATTCTTCTTTTGTCCCAAAGCCGAAGAACTGTGAATAGGCATCATTACAAAAATAAATGTTGCTGCAATCTTCGTTCCATACTGCAATGAATTCATCTGAAAAAGCCGACCATGCCTGCAACATTGAGGCATGGAATGAAGGAATGCTGATGGGTGGGTTCATAAACACACGTTAAAGTAAGTCACCCTGAAAGACCGGTGAAATATTCAGGCTCAATTTAACCAAAAAAATGCCCTTAAATAAATTCAGGTGCTAAGAACCCACCAAACCAAGAAATAGAAAAAATAAAAACTGGGTAATAAATAGATAGACAGCAAAAAGATTACTCTTTTTCACACCCGTCCACTGAAAGAAAAAAGCGATGGCAAATGAAATACCAAACCAACAGGCATAATTCAAAAAAGGTATTTCAGCTGTATGCCATTGCCAAAAACCAAGCTTTATAGCTACAGGCTCCATGATCCAATCAAAAACAGTAGCTAAAACTGCAGTCATAATTGCTATACCTACTTTATTTAGTTGCCATGATTTTTGAACTACCATTACAACTTGGTAAGCTGCATAGACAATACAGAACCAATTCAACCCAATCAACAGGGGAACACCAACTATTTTCTCTCCAAAAACATCGCCATAATGATAGCTGCCAAACAAAATCCCAGTATTTACACCAATGATTTCGGTAATCAGTCCTGCACCAAAAGCAACAACAAATGCTTTTAATAGACCAAGATGAAGCTCGGTCTCATTCCATAGCAACAGGACAAACATCAACAAAAGATTAAGCGGTGTATATCCAACAAAAAACGCTCTATTGAAAAAAGCTATACCTATTGCACCTGAGATATGTACCAACAATAGGAGGAAAACCGACAACCTTAACGACCATCTGGGTAGGAAATAACTCGGCAAAAGTGATTGCAGGTTGGAGGACATGTCTTAATAACCATTAAAGCGTTCAATGGTTGAGCAAAAAATCAGTTTTTCGCTAAACAATTAAATCTGTTACGATTTTGGCGCTTTTAAGACACAAAGGGATTCCACCACCTGGATGAACACTTCCTCCTGCAAAATACAACCCTTTTATTGCAGCAGAATAATTGGCCTGCCTCAAAAAAGCTGCCCATTTTGAATTTGAACTGGTACCATAAAGCGATCCCTTATATGAAGCGGTTTGTTGTTCAATATCCTTTGGCGATAGCACTTCTTCCACCTCAATCAGCTCATTGAGGTCGGTCGACAACATTCTATTGAGTTTAGCAATGATATGCTGTTTTAATGCACTGCGTTGCGTTTCCCAATCCATCTCCGTTTGTGCAGGTGCATTTACCATCACAAACCAATTTTCCCCCTGGTCAGGCGCATGACCCTTCTCCATCTTTGAAGTAATGTTGATGTAGATCGTAGGATCATCATAGAACTTCTTCTTCACAAACAAATGATCAAACTCTTCCTGATAATTTTTGCTAAAAAATATATTGTGTAAATGAAGATTTGAAAACGACTTTTTTATCCCCCAGTAAAAAATATAGGCACTGCTGCTTCGCTCATTCCTTAAAACCTTTTTAGCTGCTGATTCGTTTTTCAGTAAATGCTTATAGGTAAAATATGAATCTACATTGCTCACCACCAAATCTCCTTCAACAAACCCGTCACTTGTCCGAATTCCTTTAATCGCATTATGCTCTACAACAATTTCTTTTACTTCGCTATTCAATACAAACGCTACTCCTTTTTTCTTAGCCAAAGCGATAATTGCATTAGGGATACTGATCATTCCTCCTTCCGGATAGAAGGTGCCTTGGTTCTGCTCTAAGTGTGGAATCAAACTCAGCATACCCGGAGCACTATAGGGATTACTACCGTTGTAAGTTGCGAAACGATTAAAAATTTGAACTGCCTCTTCAGTTGAGAATTCTTTTTTATTGAATTCATCTAAGGTGCTGAAGAGATAAGGTAACTTGACTGTCGACATGGCGCTAAACACCCGAGGATGCAGCCAAGTAGAAGCCTTGTGCAAAGAGTAATTGAGAAATATCTGTCCTACATCCTCATACACACGTTCAGCATTTTGCAAATAGCGTTCTACATTCTCCTTTGGTTCGCCCAAGCTTTTTTCCATTTCAGCTGCAAAAGCATCACGCGAGGTATAGGCGTTAACCAATTTTCCATTTTCAAAGAAATACCTGCATGCCAATGGAAGTGATCGGTATTGAAAATAGTTATTCATATCCTCGCCTGCCAATTGAAATAACTCTTCAATATTTGCAGGTTGAGTAAACAAAGAAGGACCAGCATCAAATTTGTACCCTTGCTTTTCAATCAAATACATCTTTCCACCAGCAACGGAATTTTTTTCATGGACTTCCACCTCGAATCCTTTGACTGCTAAACGAATGGCTGTTGCAATTCCTGCAATACCTGCACCAACAACAATGGCTTTTTGTTTACGCATGAACTTGTTGCTGATTTTCCTTCAAGTAATTTTCTAATAGAGGTAATGCTATTTTAAACCATTCAGTATACTGCCCGGGATGTTGATCAACATCAATTTTTAAATCAGACAAAGAACGGTAACAATAATCTCCTACTTCATCCTCGTTAATGTGAACCGAACCGTCGTAAGTACCAACAAAAACATGATCATACTCGTATTCAGTCAGCTCGTTATCTAATTCAGCCTTATAGATGAAAGAGAATGCTGGAGAAATTGCTGTTACAAAACCTAATTCTTCTTCTAATCTTCTTATTGCACCCATTTCAGGTGTCTCTGTTGGAAAAGGATGACTACAACAGGCGTTTGTCCACAAGCCCCCACTATGGTATTTCTTCAAAGCCCTTCGCTGCAACAACATCTCTCCTTTACTGTTGAAAAGAAAAACACTGAAAGCCCTGTGCAATAAAGCCTTTCGATGGGTTTCCATTTTTTCCATGGTACCTACAGGCTCATCATGCTCATTTACCAACACTAAAAGTTGCTCTTGCTGATGACTCATCAGTGACTAAGGTTTAGGTGTATTTAGAACATTTATAAAATCACTGCCAAGCGGACTCACCCCTGGATCAAAATAGCCGATTAATTTACCCTGCTCATCAATGATGTATTTAGAAAAATTCCAAGATGGTGCTTGCTCATTCCAGCCATTTTGTTTTTGATCGGACAACCATTTAAAAATAGGATGCTGATCTGCAGATTTGATTACAGTCGTTTTCATGGCCAATGGAAAATCAACGCCATAATTTTTCTTACAAAAAGAGGCGATCTCTTCATTACTACCCTTTTCCTGTTGCTTGAAATCATTTGCAGGAAAACCAATTATTACTATATCGTCTTTTCGCTGCGCATATAATTTTTGCAGCTCCTCATACTGCCCCGTGTAACCACAATCACTTGCGGTATTGACTACAACAATTTTCTTTCCTTTATAAGCAGATAAATCTGCGGTATCACCATTGATCAGTTCAAATGGAATAGCATAAACAGATGTGACTGGATCTGAAACAGTTTTTGGCAAAACAACTTTACTGTTTACGCCAAAAAATCTGGTAACACTTGTTAAGACTGGATAAAACGACTTCAACACATTTTGCCTTGTACTCATATTTTTCTGAGATTTTGTAGTGGTGCAGGCGTATACCAACACAGAAAGTATTGCAACTGCAACAGCTAATTTGATATAATTCTTCTTCATGTAATTACTTAAGTAAACTTGAAAATTTTTCTTAGCAATTCAGCTTTGCCTTTATATGGAGCATACCAGAGTGGAACATCAAACCACGATTTAGAGTGCAATACAGCCTTGGGTCTTGTAAAGGTTTCAAATCCAAATTTGCCATGGTATTGTCCTGTTCCACTCGGACCAACACCACCAAATGGAAGATGTGGATTAGCCAAATGAATGATACCATTGTTGATGGCACATCCACCAAACCTCACACTTGAAATATAATAGTCTTGAACTTTTTTATCCTCCGCATAAACATAAAGCGAAAGTGGAAATGGATTTTTTTCAATCCATTTAAGCACCTCTTCATTTGAATCGTAACTAATAATAGGAAGGACTGGACCAAAAATTTCCTCCTGCATTACAGTATCATTGATGGAAATACCTTCTAGAATTGTAGGTTCAATATAACAATCTGATTCATTGTGTCTTCCCCCTGTTACGATTTTCCCTTGTGAGAGATAAGATTGAATACTCTTAAATCTTTTTTTATTAATGATTCTCCCGAAGTCCTCACTCTTAGAAGGATCATCCCCAAACATTTGCTTGAAGTTGTTGGTAAGTTTGGTAACAAGCTGATCCTTAACAGATCGATGAACCAATACATAATCTGGTGCAACACAGGTCTGTCCTGCGTTCATCAATTTACTCCACGCAATTTTCTTGGCCGCATAATCAAGCGCTGCAGATTGGTCGACTATACAAGGGCTTTTACCACCAAGCTCTAAAGTGACTGGCACTAGTTTCTTTGCAGCCATTTCCATGACTTTTTGTCCCACCCCTGTACTACCTGTAAAAAACACATGATCAAAACGAACCTCATTTAACATGGCTGGAATAACCTCTCCGCCAATTCCTTGCACAACATAAATATAATTGGAGGAAAATGTTGTAGAAATGATATCCTCAATCACAAGGGCAGTATGTGCGGCTTCTTCAGAAGGCTTGATAATGGCAGTATTGCCACCTGCAATGGCACTTACCAAAGGGCTAATGGACAAGAAAAAGGGATAATTCCAAGGTGCGATGATCAAAACAACCCCTAATGGATCGCGATGG
>JACCDL010459273.1_pt1 | contig 10065 bp, 1 predicted proteins | sample 7441931 | NCBI WGS metagenome assembly JACCDL01 (sample SAMN15323437, study PRJNA562643) | freshwater metagenome | isolation source: river surface water | place: USA:Blue River Watershed | collected 2017-08-16
CGCTTCGTCCTCTTCAAGGATACCGCGGTGGATGCCTCGCCCACCGTCGCCGAGAGCTTCGCCAATCTCCTGCCCGCGAACGCCATCACGACCACCGACGCGAATGGCCGCTACCTGATCGTCCAGCCCGCCGCGGCCGGCGCCTTCCCCGGCCTCGAGACCTCGCCGTCCGAATACGCCGTCTACTTCGTCGGCGGCGCGGACCGCTACGCCATCCCCGGCGTCGCCGCGGGCATCGTCGCCTACCTGCAAGGCATCACCAAGACCGGCGCCGGCGGCGCCCTCCAGAACGGCGGCACGACCTTCCTGCCCAGCGCCGTCGCGACCGACCCCAACTACCTCAGCCAACTCGCCGCGACCCTCATGACCATGGGCGACGCGACGCTCGCTTCCTCGATCCGCTCGCTCCAGCCCGGTTCGCTCGCGGCCATCCCGGCGACCGTCGCCCTCGAGCAGCGCGCCGAGACCGACGCCCTCCAGCGTCGCCTCGACCAGCGCCGCTACGACCGCGCCGGTTACAGCGTCTACTACAACGAGTTCTTCGTGGAGGCCACGTCGACCCGCTTCCAGGGCGGTTCCGGCGCGGGCGCCCCGCCGTTCAACTCCACCCTCACCGGCCTGCTCGGCGGCTACCTCAAGGACCTCAACCCGTGGTCCGTCGCCGGCTTCACCCTCGGCGCCTCCCAGACCCGGAGCACGCTCGCGGAAGGCGCCGGCTCCGTGTCCGGCAACGCCTACCGCGCCACCGCCTTCTTCTCGGGCATGCTGGGCGAACGCCGCGACACCTTCTACCTCGACGCCGGCGTCTCCGTCGGCAACAGCAACAACACGTCGGACCGCGTCACCTTCATGGGGACGCAGCGCGGCACGCCTTCGGCGATGTCCTACGGCGCCTTCGCCCGCTTCGGCGCGGGCCTGGCGACCAAGGGCGGCGTCAACTTCACCCCGTTCGTCGGCCTCGACCTCGTCCGCGTCAGCGGCCAGTCGTTCAAGGAGACCAACACGACCGGCGACCCCACCAAGCTGGACGTCAGTTCCTACTCCTACACGTCGGCCCGCGCCTCCACCGGCACCGGCATGGCGTGGCTCTCGGTCCATGAGGGGCAGATGATCAAGTTCGCCTTCGACCTCGAGGCCTTCGCCGAGGTCGGCGGCGGCAAGACGGCCGAGATCGACGCCAACTTCGACGGCGTGGGCGCCTTCTCGACCAAGACCGACGTCGCCGCCGGTTCCGGTTTCCGCCTGGTGCCTTCCTTCACCTTCGGCCCGAATCCCGACACCGCGTACTACCTGACGCTGTCGCTCGAGAAGGCCGGTTCCACCCAGACGACCGGCTTCCAGGCCGGCTACCGCCGCCGCTTCTGATCGTCCCTCCCCACCGCACCTTCCGCAATGAAACTCTCCCGCCGCTTCCTCGTCCTGGCCGCCGCCCTCGCGGCCGCCCCCCTCGCCCGGGCCGACGTCACCGTCAACTACGCCGCGCCCCTGTCCAATCCGGCGCAGGTGCTCGTCGGCGCCCCCGTCACGGGCATCGTCAACCTCTCCAACCTCAGCGCCCCCGGCAGCCTGCCGACCCCGACGCAGATCCAGGAGCTCACCCGCACCGTCACCTCGCTGAACCTCAGCCAGCCGGTCGGGGCCGTCCGGACGCAGCTGATCCTCAACCAGCAGGTCGCCGCGACCACCCAGATCAAGCTGCTCAGCAACGACTTCACGTCCACCGTCCTGTTCCCCGTGACCGACGTCACGATCGCCGACGTGGTGCCTCTCTTCATCAAGACCGGCGGCGGCACCCTCCAGTACGACGCGTTCAAGGACATCAACTATTTCGGCAACAATACCTTCACCAACAATTCCAACCTCCCGAACGACCTGCGCTCCCAGGGCGCGTTCTCGGGCATCGCGATCGTCAACCAGGGCTCGCTGGTGGTCAGCGGTTACCTCAACCATTGGGCCGAGTACGGGACCAACGCCCCCGTCGGCTTCACGTCGCGCATGGTCGGCGCCAAGGCCGTCATCGTCCAGGGCAACTCCACGCTCAGCTTCCAGAACACCCCTTACAACGTGGTCGCCCAAGGCCCGCAGCTCGGCGACAGCCAGCTGGGCAATCCCTCCGCGCCCCTGCTTTACCGCCTGAACTTCGTCCATAACCTCTACGCCGGCACCTTGCTCGACTTCGTGAACGGCAACGAGGGCACGGACGTCAACACGGTCCTGGACGTCGGCAAGGACGCCGACTACGCCCTGAACGCGCATTTCGACGCCGGCATGGTCGGCTCCATCGGCCGCATCGACGGCGCCGGTCGCCTCTACAAGTCGGGCACCGGTCAGCTGACCATCCTCAACAGCAGCCGACTCACGGGCGACGTGTTCATCGCCGGCGGCGACCTCGTCCTCAACGACCCCAACGGCCTCGCCCTGCGCCAGGCCGCCTCGGTCAACCTCATCGGCGGCTCCCCGGACGGGCAGACCGCGCTTTCGCAGTACAATTTCGCCACCGACGCGGCGCTCGGCATCGAGTGGCGCCCGGGCTACCTCCCGACCGGCGGCGCCCCCGTCCTCGAGGTCCGCAACAACCAGACCATCCGCAACCTCCAGGCCCTCTATTCGGAGATCGCCACCAACCTCTGGGACGCGGGTCCCGGGACCGGCTCCCGCATCGACGTGTCCCCGAACGCCCGGCTCGTCGTCATCCAGGACGAGAACCTCGACGGTTGGTTCACCGGCAGCATCAACGGCGGCCAGGGCGTCTTCGAGAAGCAGGGCGTCGGCGCGATCGCGCTGATGGGGACCAGCTCCACGATCGGCCAGATCGACATCAACGCCGGCAAGGTCATCGCCAACGTGCAGAGCCTCGGTTACGGCCGCGTCGTGCTCGGCGGCGCCGGCACCCTGTCCATCGTCCAGAACAACGCCGGTACGCTCCGCGCCCAGATCAACGGGGCCGCCGGCTCCGTCCTGACCGTGGCCCCGACGGACAACATCGTCAACCTCCGCTCCGGCGGCGTCACGATCGGCAACGGCCAGCTCGGCGTGATCGACGTCTACAACCGCCAGGACCTCTTCTTCGGCAACCTCATCGTCAAGAACGGCATCACGCTGGCCTTCTCCTTCGGCCAGGACAACACGTTCGTGAACGCCGCCTCGATCACCCTCTCCTCGGGCCTCGGCGACAACAACGTCAACAACGGGCTGGGCTACGAGACGGCCATCCGCTTCAACGACACCACGCAGCGCGTCAACAACCTCGGCGGCGACGCGAACACCCGCATCGAGCTCGGCCGCGGCAGCATCACCCTGAACCAGAACGCCGCCACCACCTACCAGGGCAAGATCACCGGCGCCGGCAACCTCGTCAAGCAGGGCGGCAGCACCCTGACCCTCTCGGGCCTGAACTCCTACTATGGCGCGACCGTCGTCAAGCAGGGCGCCCTCGCCCTCACCGGCGCGAACAGCATCCAGAACACGGCCGGCCTCGTCCTCCTCGCCGGCGCATCCCTCAACGCCACCGGCAACCAGACCGTCGGTTCGCTCTTCGGCCAGGCCGGCTCGACCATCAACCTGAACGGCGGCACCCTGATCGTGGGCAAGACCACCGACCAGATCGCCCAGCTCAACGCGGCCCTGACCAACTTCCCCGGCACCTCGCCGGACGCCAACCCGGCCTACTACCTGCAGACGACCCCGACGGTCAACGCCGACATCACCTTGCCGTGGGGCGCCGCGGGCGCCAACACGATCAGCCTCAACAGCGTCGCCGGACTCAGCGCCGGCTCGCCCATCACCGGCATCGACCCGGAGGTCCCGGTCGGTTCCGGCGATTACATCATCCGGCCGATCGGCGCCGGCACGGCCCTGACGAACACGATCACCATGGCCGATGTCACCAACCTGTCGGTGGGTCAGGCGGTCGGCTCGATCGCCATCGTCAAGCCCATCAACAATTCGACGGCCGCGGGCGTGCTCCCCGCCACCATCACGGTCGGCAACGCGCTGAACCTCGCGGTCGGCCAGACCGTGACCGGCCTCGGCATCCCGGCCAACACCACCATCCAGGCGATCAACGGCAACGTCGTCACGCTTTCCGCGGCGCTCACCGCCGCTTCCTCCGGCCTGCTCACCGTCTCGACGGGCATCCCGGTCGGCACCACCATCGCGGGGATCGCCGGCAACACGCTCACCCTCAGCAACGTCCTGACCGCGCGCGCCTCGGGCAGCCTGACGGCCTCCCAGCCGACCCTGGTCGTGGCCAATGCCTCGGAACTCGCGGTCGGCCAGACCGTCTATTCCGAAGCCATCCGCAAGTCCCTCGTGCCCGGGGCCATCAACGCCGGCTTCGTCACCGTGGCCGACAACGCCGGCCTCGCCGTCGGCCAGATGGTCACCGGCGTCGGCATCCCCGCCGGCACCACCATCACCGCGATCAACGGCAACGTCATCTCGCTCAGCGCCACCACCACCGCCGCCACCACCGGGACGCTGACCGCCCTCACCGGCATCCCGACCGGCGCCACCATCGCGGCGATCAACGGCAACACCGTCACCCTCTCCGCCAACCTGCTGGCCCCCGGTTCCGGCACCTTGGCGATCCGCTCCGGCATCGCGCCGGGTTCGGTGATCACCGGCATCAGCGGCAACGTCCTCACGCTGGACACGCCCCTGACCGCCCAGGCGGCGGGTTCGCTCACGAACCTCCCCGTCTCCGGCATGTCCCGCGAGAACACCGTCGGCTTCCTGGCTTCCGCGCTCGGTGAGCAGGTCACCAAGTCCGTGGTCTCCGGCGCCCAAGGCGGGACCACCCTCACCTTGGCCGACGTCACGGGCCTCGCGGTCGGCCGCACCCTGCTCGGTACGGGCATCCCGGCCGGCGCCAAGATCACCGCGATCAACGGCAACATCGTCACCCTCGACCAGACCTTGACCGCCGCGGCCACCGGCACCGTCCGCGTCCTCACCGTCACCGACCAGCAGGTCTTGGCCTTCCGCGGCAACATCACGGGTACCGGCGGGCTCACCAAGGTCGGGCCGGAGCGCCTCATCCTCGCGGGCGTGAACACCTATTCCGGCGCCACCAGCATCCAAGGCGGCGTCCTCCAGGTCAACTGGAACTCCCTGCCGAACACCTCCGGCATCAACATCGGCGCCCTCGGCGGGCTGGCCATCAACGTCGACTCCGGCGCGCAGACCTTCGACCGTCCCATCACCGGCATCGGCGGCTTCGAGAAGCTCGGCGCGGGCACCCTCGTGATCAACACGACCACCGGCTGGTCCACCGGCCGCATCGACATCGTCGAGGGCTCGGTCCAGTTCAACCCCGGCAACCTGTCCTCGATCACCGGCGGCATCGTCAACGTCCGCACCGGCACGAACTTCCAGCTCAACACCCCGAACGACCTCGCCTGGAGCGGGTCCATCAGCGGTCCGGGCAACACCTCCAAGACCGGGGCGGGCACCCTCACCATCGGCGGGACCTTCACCTCCACGGGCACGATGTCCGTGCAGGCCGGTAAGGTCATCGTCAACGCCTTGCCCACGGATGGTGCCGACTTCGGCGTGATCAACGTCGCCGCCGGCGCCACCTTCGCCGACAAGGTCGCCGCCACCACCGGCGCGCAGCTCGCCGCCGGCACCATCGTCCCGGTCGCGGCCAGCGCCGGCTTCTACGTCGGCCAGCGCGTCGCCGGCCCCGGCCTCGACGCCAATTCCGTGGTCGTCGCGGTCGGCGCGAACTCCCTGACCCTCGACCGACCCACGCTCACCGTCGCCAACGGCTCCATCACCGGCGCCGAGACCTACGGCGATTGGGACATCCGCACCGGCACGTCGACGGCCGGCGGCGCCGTCGTCACCCTCGCCTCGACCGCCGACCTTCGGGTCGGCATGCGCGTCTTCGACAACACCGTCCAAGGTTTCGCGGGACTCCTCGGCACCATCGCCTCCATCGACGGCGCGACCACCCTCACGCTCAGCGCCCCGACCGCGGTGGCGCTCAACGGCAACATCGCCTTCCAGCAGGGCGACATCAAGGGCGCGGGCAACTTCGAGAAGACCGGCGGCGGCTTGCTCGAGCTCAACGTGCCGCTCTCCCTGACCGGCGCGGTCAACCTCACCGGCGGCACGCTCCGCGTGAACACGGAGGCGGCCTTCGCCTCGGCTTCGGCGGTCAACCTCGGCGCCGACACCACCCTCGACGTCGCCAACTTCAGCCAGGACCTGGCCAACGTGACCGGCGCCGCCAGCTCCACGATCAACGGGTCCGGCACCTTGACGGTCAACGCCTCCCCCGCCACCACGGCGATCTACAGCGGCCGCATCACGGGCGGCGCCACCATCGAGAAGCTCGGCGCCGGCGCCTTCAACCTCGCGCGCCTCGGGACGGCCAACGACATCGGCGCCATCAACATCCACGCGGGCACCTTGATCGGCAGCCAAGCCGGTTTCGGCGCGGCCAACCTCTCCGTCGACAACGGCGCCACCATCGGCTTCAACAACGACGACCCGACGCAGGCTTGGCTTTACGCCGGGGACGTGACCAGCACCGGCAACGGGACCGGCACGGTCGGCGGCACGATCCTCAAGACCGGGGCCGGCGAAGTCCGGCTGACGAGCGCGAACAACACCGCGACGAATTTCGTCGTGCAGGGCGGCAAGCTCGTCGTCCGCGACGACCGCGTGAACGGCTCGGGCGCGACGACCGGCGGCGTCACCGACCTCGCGACGGCGGTCATCTCGAACGGCGCTTCCTTCCGGATCCAATTGGGCAACGGCACCCTTCGCTCCCTCGGCACCCAGGTTTCCGCGGCGACGGCCGGATCGCTGACGACCCTCGAGCTGAGCGTGACCGGCAGCCCCACCGACCCGAACCGGTGGTCCGTGGTGCGCCTCGACGCCCAGCCGACCATGACCGCCCTCGGCCTGACCGGTTACGTCACCCTCCGCAGCGCCGGCCAGGCCAACGTGGTCGCCGTCTCCGGCGACGCCGACAGCGAGTTCATCTTCACCCTCGCCAGCGGCCTGAACGACGCGCCGGTCGGATCGTCCCAGAACGTCACGCTGCGCCAAGCCGTCTCCACGACCATGCTCGGCGACGTCTATTCCTACGTCGACACGAACCTGACCTTGGTCGGCGCGGGCCGGGCGAGCTTCCTGAATCCCTTCTTCGCCAATAACTTCCCGGGCTCCGGCGCCTATGGCTTCAGCAATACCTTGACCGTCGGTACGGTCGCCGAGGCGGGCCACCTCGAGATCCGCGCCGCCTTCGGCGGTGAATCGATCGCGCTGGCCAAGAGCTCGGCGACGATCGCGGACCAGGGTTCCATCGCCGTCCGCGCGGACGGCGGTACGCTCGCCTCCCCCGAAGTCTTCGACGGCACCGTCACCGGCGTCGCCGGCGCCGGTCGCTTCATCAAGACCGGGGCGGGCTTCTTGGATGGCCGCACCGCCAGCGTCACCGCGGCCGTCTTCTCCTCCTATGAGATCGAGGCCGGGCATTTCGTCGTCCAGGCTTCCGGCGGCAGCATCCTCGGCAACCGCCCGATCACCCTCAAGGGAGGCTTCCTCGATATCCAGCAGGACAGCAGCCCGGCGACCCTCGCCACCGGCGCCTTCGCCGGCTCCGGCGGCACCGGCATGATCCAGGTCACCGGCTCGGCCAACGCGGGCCTGCTCACGATCGACGGCGGCTTCGCCGGCGGCCTCAGCCTGACCGCCCAGTCCAAGGTGGCGCTCGGCACCGCCGCCGCGCCCAACGTGGCCATCGCCGGCAGCATCACCGTGGATGCGACTTCTCGCCTCCAAGGTTCCGCCACCCTGGGTACGTTCGCCGCCCGCGCCAATTTCACCAACGACGGCATCGTGGCCCCGGGCTATTCGCCCGGCGTCATCACGGTCACGGGCGACGTCGCCAACACCGGCACCTACCAGCTGGAACTTTCCGCCACCGCCCTGAACGGCACGTTCAACGACCGGATCGAGTTCTACGGCTCGGCCGCCCTCAATGGCGGCGGTACCGGCCGCATCGAGCTCTCGCAGTTCGGTCCCGGCGTCCTGCCGGCCGGCCAGCGCTACGTCCTCTTCAAGGGCCTCACCCCGGCCAACGTCGCCACCGCCGGCGGCGTCTCCGGCCAGTCCTTCCTCGCCACCGCGAACCTCACCGGCCTCCGCGTCGGCGATGGCCTCGCGGGAACGGGTCTGGCCGCCGGCACCTCCGTCAGCGCCGTCGTCCCGTCGGTCGCCATCACCCCGACGGGCGGCGCGATCGGCACTTCGACCGTCCTGACCGGCAACACCGCCGGCCTGGTGCTCGGGCAAGTCGTGACCGGCGGAGGGCTCCCGGCCAATTCCGTGGTCACCGGCATCAACGCCAACACCAGCTTCACGATCAACACGACCCTGACCGCGGTCCCCGCCGGCACCGTCACCGGCGCCGCCGGCGTGAGCCTCAGCGCCGCCCTCACCGCGGCGCCGACCGGTTCGGTCGCGATCACCCCGAGCACGCTTGCGTCCTCCTATTACACCTCGGTCATTCCCGCCGCCTCCATCACCATGGTCGGCGCCGCCCCGAAGCCCTACCTGCTCTCGATCCCGACGGCGCCCGTCATCGGCGTCCCGGTGCTGCCCAACGAGATCGCCGTCTACTCGGTCCGCACCGCGGCCGAGTACGCCGCCTTCCAGGGGCCCGCGCCGCTGATCGGCGTCATCCAAACCCTGGCCCGCGTCGACATCGCGCGCGTCGCCGGGGTTGATGGTATTCTTAACACCCCCGATGATGGTGTCGGTGTTGACGGCATTCAAGGCACCGCCGACGACGTCTGGCAGGCGACGCCGAACGCGAGCTTCAACCTCCTCGGCTCCAAGCTGGCGTTGATGACCGACGCCCAGCTGCAGGGCGCGATCAACAACCTGATGCCCCTCGGCGCCGCGTCCGTCGCCGCCCTGTCGATCGAGGGCTTCCGCACGTCGGAGGCCGCCTTGGCCAAGCGTCTCGAGATGCGCCGCTTCGACCGCTCCGGCCTGTCCATCGTCAACTCCGAATGGTTCGTCGGCACCGACATCCGTCAGCTTCGCCTCGGCGCCGCGGGCGAACTCAAGACGAGGGGCAATCTCATGGGCGTCCATGCGGGCCTGATCCGGCAGACGGACGGCGGCGCCAACTACGGCTTCACCCTCGGGGCCAACCGCGTGACCACCTCCGGCGACACCAGCGCCAAGTTCGAGGGCAACGACATCCGCGCGGACGTCTTCGCCGGCACCACGTTCTTCAATGACCTGATGTCCCTCGACGTCGGCGTCTCCTTGGGACACCTCTCCGGCCGGAGCCACCGCGACTCCATCGTCACCCCGGGCGCGACGAACACGTCGTCCCCGACGGGCACGACCCTCGGAGGCTGGGCTCGCCTCGGCACCGTCCTCCCGATGAAGTCCGTCGGCGCCTACGCCACGCCCTTCCTCGGCGTCCAGGTCTCCTCGACCAATGTCGACGACCTCGCCGAGACCGGTCAGGCCGACGCCCTGCAGGTCACCGCGAAGAGCATCGCCCAGACCTCGATCCGCGCCGGCGTCGGCTTCCACAAGCAGTGGGAGTCCGCCGACGGCACCTGGCGCTACCGCCTCTCGGCCGACCTCGGTTACCTCAACCAGGGCTCCGGCGAGACGAGCGACTTCACCGCGACCAACGGCGAAGCCTCCGCACTCAACGGCACGAGCTACACGTCCGCCTTGCGCGTCACGGGTGGCTCGGGTTACTACTTCGCGCCGTCGCTCAACTTCGGCCCGAACGAAAACACTACCTACAGCCTGGGCCTGACCTACGAGAAGAACCAAGGCACCGGGACGGGCGTCAACTTCAGTTACCGCAAGCGGTTCTGACGGAGAAACGGGCTTTCCCCGTCCCCGAGGGGCGGCAATCCGGAGGATTGCCGCCCTTTTTCTTGTTCAGACAAAAGCCTTGACCAGCGTGCCCTCATTCCTACTTTCGGCTCTTCCACCGTCCGCCCCCTTCGTCTAGCCCGGTCCAGGACACCTCGTTTTCATCGAAGTAACTGGGGTTCGAATCCCCAAGGGGGC
>JACCDL010195003.1_pt1 | contig 10064 bp, 12 predicted proteins | sample 7441931 | NCBI WGS metagenome assembly JACCDL01 (sample SAMN15323437, study PRJNA562643) | freshwater metagenome | isolation source: river surface water | place: USA:Blue River Watershed | collected 2017-08-16
AGCAAGAGGCTGCAAAGTTGCCACCGGCAGCAAAGACGACCGCCATGATAGGGCTCAGCAGCCGTGTCGACACGACCGTGGCGATCCAATTGGCGGCATCGTGCAGGCCGTTGAGGAAGTCAAAGGCCAGGGCCAGAAAAATCAGTCCGACCAGCACCGGAAAGGCCAGCTCATGCATGGCGCAGGCTCCTTGTCCGGGCCTTAGCCGTGATCGATCACGAGGCTGTCGATCTCGTTCGCGACATCCTCGAACGCATCGGCCACCCGCTCAAGATGCTTGTAGATCTCGCGGCTGACCATGAAGGCGAGCGGGTCGCTCTTGACCTTCTGCGCCTGGAAGGCCGCGCGCATCCCGGCATCGTGCAGGCCATCGACCTGCCCTTCAAGCTGGACAATCCGGGCGGTCAGTTCATGCAGGCGGCGGCCCTGGCGCTCAACATCGCGGAGCAGCGGCAGGGCTTCAGCGATCAGCTTGCAGGCATCAAGCACGACCCGGGCGATGTCCTGCATCTGCTGGTCATAAGTGGTCACTTCCAGCAGTTCGATCGCGCTGGCCGTGGCGTTCATCTCGTCGATGGTGTCGTCCATCGCCCCGATCAGCGCGGTGATTGCGCCGCGATCGAATGGCGTCAGGAACGTGTGGCGCACTTCGTGCAGCACCTCGCGGATCACTTCATCCGCAGCGTGTTCCTGATCACGGATAACCCGCAGCAATTGCGCGCGGTCACCCTCGCCCGCAGTCAGGCTGACCAGCGCCTGGGCGGCGCCGACCATCGTCGCGCCGTGGCGTTCGAACAGAACAAAAAAATCGCCCGACTTGGGCAAGAGGCGCTGGAACCAGCCAAACATTTTCGCGAATCCCCCGATCCGATTGTGACTGTCCTATGACAGGCGCATGACATCAACGACAGCCGGAAATGGTTTCACCGCCAGCGCTGTCCACAACGGGGCTAGGTCAAAGCCAGTCGATCTGCCGAAACCGCAGCCACAACCCGCCGCATATCAGGGTGATAACTGCGAGAACCGCGGGATAGCCCCACGGCTGGCGCAATTCGGGCATATAGTCGAAATTCATGCCATAGATCCCGGCGATAGCGGTCGGCACGGCCAGTATCGCGGCCCAGGCCGCGAGTTGCCGGGTCATTGTGCCCTGGCGGTGCTGCTCTAGCAGGCTGGCGGTTTCAACCACCGAGGCGAGCGTTTCGTTAAGACCGGCAATCCGCCGCATGGTCCGCCGCATGTGATCCAGCACATCGCGGTACCAGATCCGCGCACCGGCATCGATCACCGGCAATTCGGTTGTCGAAAGGCGCTCGCAACCCTCCTCCGTCGGCCCGCCGATCCGGACAAAGCGGCGCAGTTGGCGGCGCAAGCGGACGATCCGGCGGATCGTCGATGGCTCGGGAAAGGCGTCGATCGCCCGTTCCTCAATCGCCTGGACCGCCTCTTCCAGCTTTTCCATGATCGGGTGGTAACCATCGACCACGAAATCAAGGATCGCATGGGCCACGTAATCCGGCCCTTCGATCAGATGCTCGGCCGCAGCCTCCAACCGGTTGCGGACCGCGCTGTGATCGCGTTCAGACCCGAACCGCACCGTGGCGATGAAATCGCGCCCCAGGAACAGCGCGGTCTGGCCATAACCAATCTTGTCGCCCTCCTCGATCGCTGCAGTCCGCGCCACAATGAACAACTGCTGCCCATAGGCATCGACCTTGGGCATCTGCATCGGATTGAGCGCATCCTCAACCGCGAGAGGGTGCAAGCCAAACTGCGCCTGCAACAGCGCCATTTCAGCTGCATCAGGGTGGTGAAGCCCTATCCAGTCAAACGTACCCGGCGGTGTTTCACCCCGCGGCCTGCCATCTAGCGGCAGCTCGGCGATGGTAACCCGCCCGGCCACATAGCGGCGCGAAGCGATGATCATTGCCAAGTCCTGCCAAAGCCGCGCGGCCCTGGCAATGCAGGTTTCAAGCCCGTGACGGCCGGCTTACCGTTTGCTTGGCTGGTTCGCGCGGTTTGCGATGGTGACGAAGGCGTATTGGTAAAGCTGCGGCTCGCTCAGGATAAGCTCCGCCTTGGCTCCGCCAAGCGGCCCTCCGCCAACAATCTGCACGATACGCAGGCTCAGCTGGCTACCGCGCTCATGCGGCATGACCAGGGCATAGAACTTGAGTTCCTTGTCGGTTGACGTGCCCTTGTCACCCGTGGGGCCACGCTGACCGCTGATCTGCCCGGTGGCGCGATCGACCACGTCCAGCCGATATCCAGCCTCGCGAAACACGGCGACTGCGGTGTCAAACGTTGCTTCAATCGGCTGATCATAGGCATAGCGTTGATACGAGTTATCAAGGCCAAAAACGCTGCGATCTGGTTGGATAGCGGCACTGCCTCCGCAGGAAGCAAGTGGAAACGCCAAGGCGACAGCGATGGCAAGGCGACGATTGAATGGCATGTTTTGTTCACCCCGGGACTGCGAGATCCCCATAGACCGTTGTTGATTTGGCGGTCTGACACCAAGATGCCATCGCCAATGCTTGCACAAAAAGAGCAAAACATGCAGTCGATAGACAATACGCAAAAGTACACCTGTCTGCGCTGCCTGCCACTGCGCCCGGCTCGCCCTGCTTGTTGCGCTCCCTGCTTGGGGTTTACGATGGCGCTGAAAAGCGCATGATGCTGGCAATGCCGCTTCGCTTGGGTTAAGCGGACGATTAATACTGACAGTCATGTCAATTGCTGGTGGGAGACCGGATTTATGAACGCGATGGCCCCGGTTGAGGAAGTGCTTGATTTTCTGATCGTCGGCGCTGGCATTTCCGGCATCGGCATGGCCGTGCACCTGACCAAGGAATGCCCGGACAAGCGCTATGCGATTCTGGACCGGCGCGATCAGTTGGGTGGCACCTGGGACCTGTTCCGTTATCCCGGCATCCGTTCTGACAGCGATATGCACACCCTGGGCTTTGCCTTCGCCCCGTGGAAGCATGAAAAGTCGATCGCCGATGGCCCCGCGATCCTCGAATATCTTGACGAGATTACCGACGAATACGGCCTGCGCCCGAACATGCGCTTTGGCCTGAAGGTGGTCAGCGCCGATTGGGACAGCGCAACCGCGCAGTGGACCGTGGTGACCGAGGATAAGGCCGGCAAGCAGGCCCGCATCCGCGCCCGCTTCCTGTACCTGGGCGCCGGCTATTACGATTATGATGATCCCTATGATGCCAATTTCCCTGGCCGCAAGGACTTCAAGGGCCCGGTGATCCACCCGCAGTTCTGGCCGCAGGATCTGGACTATGCCGGCAAGAAGGTGGTGGTGATCGGGTCGGGCGCGACCGCGGTCACGATCGTTCCGTCGATGGCCAATTCGGGCGCGGCCCATGTCACCATGTTGCAGCGCACGCCAACCTGGATGGTCAGCCGCCCGGCCAAGGATCGCTTTGCCAATACCCTGCGCAAATTCCTGCCGGAAAAGCTGGCCTATGCCATCACCCGTGCCAAGAACATCTTCTTCCAGGATCTGGTTTTCAAGCGCGCCCGCAATGCGCCGGAAAAGGTCAAGGAGTTCCTGGAAAAGCAGCTGCAGGAAAACCTTGGCCCCGATTACAACAAGGCCGATTTCACCCCGCCGTATAACCCGTGGGAACAGCGGCTTTGCCTGGTCCCCGATGCCGACTTCTTCGAAGCGATCAAGGCCGGCAAGGCCAGCGTGGTAACCGATCATATCGAGAAGTTCGACAAGACCGGAATCACGCTAAAGTCAGGCAAGCATCTGGACGCCGACATCATCGTCACGGCGACCGGCCTCAAGCTGGCGGTTGCCGGCAAGATCGCGGTCTCGGTCGATGGCAAGGCGGTCGATTTCGCGAAACACTATTACTACCGCAACTGCATGTTCTCGAACGTGCCGAACCTGGCGGCGGTGTTTGGCTATCTCAACGCCAGCTGGACGCTACGGGTGGACATTATCGGCGATTACCTGACCCGCCTGCTCAAGCAGATGGACGCAATCCACGCCCAGACGGCCATTCCGGTCATGCCCGAAGGGCAGGAGCCGGAAGAGGACGACATCTTCGATTTCTCGTCAGGCTATATCCAGCGCGGCAAGCACATGATGCCGCGTAACGCGGCCAGCCTGCCGTGGCGCCTGAACCAGGACTATCGCAAGGATCGCCAGGACATGCGCCAGGCCCCGCTGGACGATGGCGTGATGCAGTTCCGCCGCGTGCGGCAACCGGTTGACGCCTGACGCTGCGGGCTTCGACAAGCTCAGCCGGAGCGGGCCCAGGCGAACTTGCCCAACCCCGCTCGGCCTGAGCCTGTCGAAGGCCCAAGCCGATACTGGTCCAAAAGCCCTGATTGCGTGGGCCGCGGCTTTCGCCTAACCCGCCGCCATGTCTGACACTTCCCGCACCTGGACCGCCGCACTGCTTGTGATCGGCGACGAAATCCTCTCTGGCCGCACCCAGGATAAAAATGTGGCGCAGGTCGCCGCCTGGCTGAACGTCGAAGGCATCCGCCTCAAGGAAGTGCGGGTGGTCGCCGATGACGAAGCGGCGATTGTCGAGGCGGTCAACATCCTGCGGGCGCGCAACGATTACCTGTTCACCACCGGCGGGATCGGCCCGACCCATGATGACATCACGGTCGATGCGATTGCTGCGGCGCTGGGCGTGGACGTGGTGATCCACCCCGATGCCCGCGCGATCCTGGAACGCTACTACGAAACCCGCGGCGGGTTGAACGACGCCCGACTGCGCATGGCCCGCGTGCCGGCCGGGGCTGACCTGATCCCCAACCGCATGTCAGGCGCACCGGGGATCAAGATCGCCAACATCTTCATCATGGCCGGGGTTCCCTCGATCACCGCCGGAATGCTCGATGCCCTGACCGGGACGCTGGAGGGTGGCCTGCCGGTCCTTTCCGCCACGGTCGGTTGCTGGGTGCCGGAAAGCGAAATCGCCGACCTGCTCCGCCAAACCGAGAAAGACCATGAAGGCGTGGCTATCGGTTCCTACCCATTTTTCCGCGAAGGGCGGGTCGGCGCGAACTTCGTGATCCGCGCCACCGATCCCCAATTGCTCGAAGCCTGCTCGGCGGCACTGGTCGCAGAGCTAGCCGCAACCGGCCGTGAGGCGGTCGCTGGTGGAATTTAGGCTGACCACAATGGCCCTGGCCGTTGGCTCGTTGATCCTGCCCGGCGGCGCCCACGCCGCTAATGACCCAATTCTTGACGCATTCGAAGCCAACCTGGCGGCCCACGCCAGCGCGACTGAGGCCCTGCGCGTGTGGTGCGAAGGGCGCGGCATTGCCCAGACCGCCAGAATCTCGGCACGCTTGGTAAAAGGCACAGATGCTGCCCCGCCGCCCGAGTTGCGGACGACGCTGGGGATCGGGCCAGATGAGCCGATTGGTTATCGGCACGTGCAGTTGGTCTGCGGCGAAACGGTGCTTAGCCAGGCCCATAACTGGTTCGTACCCGCCCGGCTCACTGCCGCAATGAACCGGGAACTGGCCGAAACCGACCGTCCTTTTGGCCAGGTCGCAGCCAGCCTGAACTTTGGCCGGAGAACGCTTTCCGCAGTCAGGCAGGGTGATCCCGCCTGCCCTGTTGGCGCAATATCCAGTCACCGCGCCCTGCTCAGCCTGCCCGATGGCAGCGGTTTGGCCTTGGTCGTGGAATGCTATACCGCCGCCAACCTGCCGGGGCGCTGACGAGCGGCCGACTGTGGTAGATCACGGCGCGGCGACCGTCTGACGCGCCGGGATACCTTTGTCCACGACCAGCGTGATCACCACACGGGCCACCTGGCTGGTGTGGTTTGCGCCATTGTGGGCCACGCCGCGCGGCACGGTAAAGCTATCACCGGGATTGAGATAGGTGGTCTTGCCCTTCACCCGCAGTTCCACCTGGCCAGCCGTAACATAGGTAATCTCGGTCCCCGGATGCACATGCCAACCGCTTTCGCCACCCGCCGGGAATTCGCGGCTTTGCACGATCACCTGCTGGGCCCGGGCGCGGGGTACGTCAATCTGCGCATGGGTTTGCGGAACAGAGGCTGGCGGGGCTGGCGCTGCGCCGGCCGCGAGCAATGACGCGATAAAAAGTCGCATGATTTCATTCCTTTCGGATGAGACCATGCCACAACGCAAAAGGGCCGGGAAGGTCTCCCTTCCCGGCCCCTTGCTATGTCAGGCTCTGGTTCTGGCTTAGGCGCCGTGAACCTGGGCCACGTCGAGCTTCAGACCCGGGCCCATCGACGAGGACAGACCAGCCTTGCGCAGGTACTTGCCCTTGGCGCCCGACGGCTTGGCCTTGACCACGGCATCAACGAAAGCTTCGAAGTTGGCCTTCAGCGCATCATCGCTGAAGCTCATCTTGCCGATGCCGCCGTGGATGATCCCGGCCTTTTCGACGCGGAATTCGATCTGACCGCCCTTGGCAGCCTTGACCGCTTCGGCGACGTTCGGGGTGACGGTGCCCAGCTTCGGGTTCGGCATCAGGCCCTTGGGACCCAGCACCTTGCCGAGACGGCCGACCAGACCCATCAGGTCCGGCGTGGCGATCACGCGGCCATAGTCGAGGTTGCCGTTCTGCATGTCTTCCAGCAGGTCTTCGGCGCCAACCTTGTCAGCACCAGCAGCCAGAGCGGCCTCAGCCTTGTCGCCACGGGCGAAGACCGCAACCTTGACGTCCTTGCCGGTGCCCGAAGGCAGCACGACCATGCCGCGGACCATCTGGTCAGCGTGGCGCGGATCGACGCCGAGGTTGAGCGAGACTTCGACGGTTTCGTCGAACTTGGTGGTCTTGAGCTCGCGCAGCAGCTTCAGCGCATCGTCAAAGCCGTGCACGGCCTGATTGTCGCCCAGCTTTTCGGCCAGCATCTTCTGCTTCTTGGTCTGTGCCATGTGATTAGCCCTCCACGACCTGCAGGCCCATCGCGCGCGCGGAGCCTTCGATGATCTTCGTTGCCGCTTCGATGTCGTTGGCGTTGAGATCGGCCATCTTGACCTGGGCAATCTCGGCCAGCTGCGAGCGCTTGATTGTTCCGGCGGAAACCTTGCCCGGCTCCTTCGAGCCCGACTTCAGGTTGATCGCCTTCTTGATCAGGAAGGTGGCAGGCGGGGTCTTGGTGACGAACGTGAAGCTGCGATCCGCATAGACCGTGATGATGGTCGGGATCGGCATGGCCTTTTCAAGGTCCTGCGTGGCGGCATTGAACGCCTTGCAGAATTCCATGATGTTCACGCCGCGCTGACCCAGCGCAGGGCCGATCGGCGGCGAGGGCGTGGCAGAGCCCGCGGGCACCTGCAGCTTGATGTAACCTTCAATCTTCTTGGCCACGATGGGCCTCCTTTCTTCCTGTCGGCCCGTCGACCCACTCATCGCGAGCTTGTCGAAGGAGCTTCAGAGTAAGCGGTCAAACGAAAGGCCAAAGCCCTTCTCCCGCACGGAATCACCCGGGAAGACCCAGGCGAAGGCGCGCGCCTAAGCGAAAGACGGCTGGATTGCAACCATTCTTGCGCCGCGGCGCGGGCAATTACTTGACGAGTTCGACGTGCTCGAAGTCGAGTTCCACCGGGGTGGCACGACCGAAGATCGAGACCGAAACCTTGACGCGGTTCTTGTCGAAATCGAGCTCTTCCACCACGCCGGTGAACGAGTTGAACGGGCCGTCGAGCACCTTCACCGAATCGCCGATCTCGTAATCGACGCTGATGTGCTTCTTGGGCTCGGCCGCGGCGGCATCTCGCGCACCGAAATAGCGGGCGGCTTCGCGGTCCGAAATCGGCTGCGGCTTGTTGTTGTTGCCCAGGAAGCCGGTGACCTTGGCGGTGTTCTTGACGAGGTGATAGACGTCATCGTTCATCGCCAGCTTGGCAAGGACATAGCCCGGCATGGTCTTGCGTTCGACCTGAACCTTCTTGCCCCGCTTGACCTCGGTGACGGTTTCGGACGGCACTTCGACCGCCTCAACCAGCGCCGACAGCCCCAGGCGCTCAGCCTCGGCCAGGATCGATTCGCGCACCTTGTTCTCGAAGCCGGAGTAGGCGTGGATGATGTACCAGCGAGCCATGTTGAAATTCCGTGTCTGGATGAATGCGACAGATCAGGCGAGCTTGAGCAGCCAGCTGACGATGGCCCCGAAGACCGTGTCCACGCTCAGGAAGAACAGCGCCAGGATCAGCATCATGATTCCCACGAACATCGCGGTTGTCGTGGTTTCCTGACGGCTCGGCCACACGACCTTGCGTGCTTCTGCCTGAACCTGACGCATGAATTCGCCGGGGTTGATCTTGGCCATGGCTTCCTAGCCTGTCGCTTGAGTTTCGTTCCCGCCTTCCGCCAAGGGCTCATCGCCGCCCCGATCGCGGTGACCGGGAGGGGCAATGTGTTCTCCTATGTCGGAAGACACCGCCGCACTTAGCTATCACCCGGAACTTTTGCAAGCCGCGCCACAAGGGTGCCGGGTGCGCGGTAGATGATCACCGCGCCCTGCGGCAGTGCATCGGGCTCGCGCTGGCCAACGTACCACAGCCAGTCCATGCCCTTTGCCGGCTCCCAGTTGGACAGATCGATCGGCCCCTTGCGCCACAGCATGCGCTGGCTCGGGTCGCGGAAGTTCGGTCCGCCCTCTCTGGCGCGGATCATATGCACGCCTGGAATGGCAAAGTGCGCATTGATCAGCACGTCCTTGCGCAGCACCGCATAACCGCCGATGTGCTCTTGCGCGTTATAGCCCCAGGTGCCGCTGTTGGTGACCACCAGGTTGGCCACCCGCGCGCCCCGCGGCAGATGGTCAAGCGCGGCAAGCAGCTGCTCGGTGCGCGCCGAACCGCGCTGCCAGGTGTCGGTTGTCACCCCCAACCGGACCAGGAACAGGGCCGGCGCAATCCAGAACAGCCAGCGCGGCGCCTGCCAGCTGAGCGCGAGCGAGGCGACCAGCAGGCCCGAATAGATCATCCGGGCATCGGCCAGATCGCCACCAAAGATATGGCGCGGCATCGCAATCGAACCCGCCAGCAGGATCACCGCCGCCCAGCCCAGCCGCCCGTCGATCTTCCGCAGCGCCAGCGAGCCAATCAGGACCGCGGCAAAGAACCACAGGCTCCATTGATCGAGCCACACCACGCTATCGCGCATGGCCTGCTTCCAGATCGCCCACTTGAAGACCCAGACATTGGGGCCATAGCTCGGCAGGCTGCCCGGGTGATCGCCGGCGATCAGCGTCAGGAAGGGCAGGAACAACGGCCAGGGCGCCAGAAAGGCCGCAAGCCCCTTGTGACGGTGCCATTCATAGCCAAAAACCAGAATTCCCAGCATGCCCCAACCCGAGACATGCATGACCCATATCGCGATACCAACCGGCAGGAAGAGCAACGGCCGCCAGGCCTTGCCCTCCAATCGCACCCAGCCGGCGAAGGCGAACAGTGCAGCAGCCTGGGCCAGACCAAAGTTCAGGAACCCGAGGATCAGGCTGGGCGACCAAACAAAGCAGAGCGCAAGCATCGAGGCGATACCGATGCGCCGGCGCAGGCTCCATTCCACCGCCAGAATGCCCAGAGCGGTCAGCAGCGGCACCAGCCCGGCAATGATCCGCCCCGCCGCCTCAAGCCCGAACAGCGGCGCGAGCGGCTGAACCAGCAAGTCTGCGGCGAGATTGCCGGTCCACTTCCATTCGAAATCGTAATAGCGTTCCAGGAAGGCGTTCCCGCCGCGCTCCAGCATCACGTAATAGCGGGCGAGGTGGGCCGGATAATCGACCATCTGCGGGTAGGTTGCCACCAGCACCGGCAGGCAGGACAGCAAGGCAAGCACCAGCCCGAGCAGCACCCCTTCGCGCGACATCGGTTGCGCGATCAGGAAGCGAGCTAGACCAGGGCGATGCGGAGCAGATTGCTCGAAATTGGGCTCGGCGGACATCGGCTCAGCTTATTGGTGGAAGAGGCGGTGGCAGGAGTGGCAGGATTCGAACCCGCGGCCCTCGGTTTTGGAGACCGATGCTCTACCAGCTGAGCTACACTCCTGCAGGCGCGCTGGCCCTTAGGTCAGGCGAAGACGG
>JACCDL010225615.1_pt1 | contig 10063 bp, 3 predicted proteins | sample 7441931 | NCBI WGS metagenome assembly JACCDL01 (sample SAMN15323437, study PRJNA562643) | freshwater metagenome | isolation source: river surface water | place: USA:Blue River Watershed | collected 2017-08-16
CGTTTCACTCTTCGAAACCGCTAGCAGCCTCAGGAGATTACTTATGAGCAACATCACCAAAGACCAAGTCATCGAATGGCTGTCCGCCCAGCCCATTCTCGAACTCGCCGCCCTCGTCAAGGATCTCGAGGCCAAGTGGGGCGTTTCCGCCGCCGCCGCCGTCGCGGTCGCCGCCCCGGGTGCCGCCGCCGCCGGTGCCGCCGCCGCCGAGGAGAAGACCGAGTTCGACGTCGTCCTCAAGGACGCCGGCGCGAAGAAGATCCAGGTCATCAAGGTGGTCCGCGAGCTCACCGGTCTCGGCCTCAAGGAGGCCAAGGACATGGTCGACGGCGCCCCGCAGACGCTGAAGGCGGGCGTCTCGAAGGCCGATGCCGACGCCATGAAGGCGAAGCTCGAGGCCGAAGGCGCGGTCGTCGAGGTCAAGTGAGGCACGGACGCCCGGTCGGCGGCCTCCGCACCGCGGGGACCCGCCGACCGGGATGACCGTCCCCCTCACTCGACCCCGCCGATGCATCTGACGCTCCACCCGTACTACTCCCGCAGTTTCGTGCGCCCCGCCCCGGTCGGCTCCGCCGACCGGGGACGTGGGCGTCTGTCGCCGTTTCCCCGGTGAGCCCCGAGACGCTATGATCACCCAGATCTCCTTCGGCAAGCGCAAGGTCGGCATGGAAATGCCGAACCTCCTGGACATCCAGACGCGCGCCTTCGAGTCGCTCCTCCAGCTGGACGCCGCCGCCCACGACCGTGAGGACGTGGGCCTCGAGCGGGTCTTCAAGGACCTGTTCCCCATCACCGACGTCCACGAGAACTTCGAGCTCGCGTTCAAGCGCTACACCCTCGGCGAGCCGAAGTACTCGGTCGAGGAGTGCATCGAGCGCGACATGACGTACTCGGCGCCCCTCAAGGCGACCCTCGTCCTGACCGTGTTCGAGCCGAACCCCGCCGACGAGAAGACCAAGCGGGTCAAGAACCAGATCGAGAAGGAGGTCTACCTCGGCGAGCTCCCGCTGCTCACGCCGCTGGGCACCTTCGTGATCAATGGCGCCGAGCGCGTCATCGTCTCGCAGCTGCACCGCTCGCCGGGCGTCGTCTTCGAGGAGAGCACACACCCGAATGGGCAGCGCCTCATCTCGTCGCGCATCATCCCGTTCCGCGGCTCGTGGGTCGAGTTCACCGTCGACATCCATGACGTCGTCTACGTCCACATCGACAAGAAGAAGAAGTTCCCGGCCACCGCGCTCCTGCGCGCCCTCGGCTACGGGACGAACGCCGACATCTACCGGCTCTTCTTCGGCGTCCGCGAGCTCGACCTGACCAAGCGGAAGGAGGGGCGTGACCGCGAGGTGATCGGGGCGATCATCGCCGAGGCCGTGGAGCTCCCCGGCGAGGCGACCGCCGAGGATGCACCGAAGGCCAAGACGAAGAAGGCCCGCGCCGAGCGCGAGCGCGCCGAGGCGGTCCTCCTCGTGAAGGAGGGCGACGAGCTGACCGAGGAGGTCTTCCAGCGCCTCCGCCGGCAGAAGATCGACCGCATCAAGGTCTTCGCCTCGTACCAGGCCGTCGACCTCCGTGACGAGCTCGACGCGTTCGAGCGCGAGGAGCGCCCGTCGCCCCGGGTGCTCGCGATGGACGTCACCGACGCCGAGACCGGCGAGGTGCTCGCCGAGGCCGGCCAGAACCTCTCCGTCACCCTCGTCAAGCGCCTACGCAAGGCGGAGATCGCTCGCGTGAGCTGCTTCGTCGCGTCGGGTCGCGCGGAGAGCATGCTCGTCCGCAACACCCTCGCGAAGGACCCGACCAAGTCGGAGGATGAGGCGCTCCGCCAGATCTACTCGCTCCTCCGGCCCGGCGACGCGCCGAACAAGGAGACGGCGAAGCAGGCGCTCGAGCGGCTCTTCTTCTCGCCGAAGCGCTACGACCTCGGCCGCGTGGGCCGCTACAAGATCAACCAGCGCCTCGGGCTCCGGACCCCGGCGAGCCAGACCGTGCTCACCACCGAGGACTTCGTCTCGATCGTGCGGCACCTCGTCGAACTCCACGAGGGGCGCGGTGGGATCGATGACATCGACCATCTCGGCAACCGGCGCATCCGCTCGGTTGGCGAGCTGATCGCGAACCAGTTCTCCGTCGGCCTCTCGCGCATGGCGCGGTTGGTCAAGGAGCGGATGGGGATCAACCAGGACAGCGAGAAGATCTCGCTCGACGACCTCGTGAACGCCCGCACCGTCTCGGCGGTCATCCAGGCGTTCTTCGGGTCGTCGCAGCTCTCGCAGTTCATGGACCAGACGAACCCGCTCGCCGAGCTGACGCACAAGCGGCGCCTCTCGGCCCTCGGCCCGGGCGGCCTCACCCGCGAGCGCGCGGGCTTCGAGGTCCGCGACGTGCACTACTCGCAGTACGGCCGGATGTGCCCCATCGAGACGCCGGAAGGCCCGAACATCGGCCTCATCACGTCGCTCGCCTGCTTCGCGCGGGTGAACGACCTCGGCTTCGTCGAGACCCCGTACCGCATCGTGAAGGGCGGGAAGGTCACGAACGAGATCGCGTGGCTCGACGCCACGCGCGAGGAGCACGCCGTCATCGCGCAGGCGAATGCGCGGCTCAACCCCGACGGCAGCTTCATGGATGAGCTGGTGCTCTGCCGCCAGCAGGCCGACGTGCCGCTCCTCCCGCCGTCGCGCATCGATTACATGGACGTCGCCCCCGAGCAGCTCGTCTCGATCGCGGCGGCGCTCATCCCGTTCCTCGAGCACGACGACGCGAACCGCGCGCTGATGGGCTCGAACATGCAGCGGCAGGCCGTGCCGCTCCTCAACCCGCAGACGCCGTTCGTCGGCACCGGGCTCGAGGAGAAGGTCGCGGTCGACTCCGGCGCGGTGGTGATCGCCAAGCGTGCCGGCGTCGTGATGCGCGTGACCGCCGATGAGATCGTCGTCGACGCCGGTCGCGGGCGCGTCCGGGACGGGGAGACCCCGCTCGCCGGCCTCTACCAGCAGGACCGGTACAAGCTCCGCAAGTATCTCCGCACCAACCAGGACACCGCCCTCAACCAGCGGCCGCTCGTCGCGGTCGGGCAGAAGGTGAAGGCGGGCGAGGTCCTCGCCGACGGCTCGGGCACCCAGTTCGGCCAGCTCGCGCTCGGCTCGAACGTGACCGTCGCCTTCATGCCCTGGTACGGCCACAACTTCGAGGACGCGATTGTCCTCTCGGAGCGCCTGGTCAAGGACGACGTCTACTCGTCGATCCACATCCAGGAGCACGAGCTCCACGTCCGCGACACCAAGCGCGGCCAGGAGGAGATCACGCGTGAGGTCCCGAACGTCTCCGAGGACGCGCTCCTCGACCTCGACGAGCGGGGCATCGTCCGCATCGGCGCGCACGTGCGCCCGGGCGACATCCTCGTCGGCAAGATCACGCCGAAGGGCGAGACGGAGCTCTCCCCCGAGGAGAAGCTCCTGACCGCCATCTTCGGCGAGAAGGCGAAGGACGTGAAGGACTCCTCGCTCAAGGTGCCGCCGGGCGTCGAGGGCGTGGTCATCGACGTGAAGATCTTCTCGCGGGTCGAGGATGCGGTGGTCGAGAAGGACCGCGGCGAGCGCATCGGCGAGGTGCGCCGGCTCGAGGGCGAGGAGAAGGTGCGCGTGAACGACGCGCGCGACGCGGAGATCAAGACCCTCCTCGTCGGGGAGAAGGTCGCGCTCGCGCTGCAGAGCGGCACGGTGGAGGAGGCAATCGCCCCGGGGACCGTCCTGACCGAGGCGATGCTCCGTGACCTGCGGCTCATCACGCTCGACCTCAAGACGTTCCGGGTCGAGGACAAGAAGGCGAACGCGGCCGTCCGCGCGATCATCGACGCGGCGGACGCGGTGAAGGCGAAGATCGAGGAGCGCGCGGAGGAGCGGATCGACCGCATCCTGCAGCCCGACGAGCTCCCGCCGGGCGTGCTCCAGCTGGTCAAGGTCTACCTTGCCGAGAAGCGGAAGGTCTCGGTGGGCGACAAGATGGCCGGCCGTCACGGCAACAAGGGTATCGTCGCCCGTATCGTGCCTGAGGAGGACATGCCGTTCCTCCCCGACGGCCGTCCGGTCGACATCGTCCTCAACCCCCTCGGCGTGCCGTCGCGCATGAACGTGGGGCAGATCCTCGAGACCCACCTCGGGTGGGCCGCGAAGATCCTCGGCTTCTACGCGAAGACGCCGGTCTTCCAGGGCGCGAGTGAGCGTGAGATCGGGCTCTCCCTGCGCCTCGCCGGCCTCGAGTGGGTCCGCGGCTCGCTGCGGCTCGCCGCGCCGACGCCCGCGCCGACGCCGGACGAGCTGCGCGCCATGCTCGACGACCTGCGGCCGACGCCGGAGGAGGGGGAGAAGGTCGAGCTGCTGCACGACGCCTCGCTCAACGATCTCGCCGGCCGTGGGATGAGCGCCGAGGCGAAGGCGCTCGGCGGGCGGGTGTTCGACTATCTCGTGGCCGCGGCGAAGGAGCTCGCGGCGCGTGAGGCGGAGGCCACCAGCCACGCCATCGCGCACCACGAGGCCGAGCTGGCCGCGGAGGGCGGGTCCGCCGCCGCCAAGGCCGAGCTCAAGAAGGCGCTGAAGGAGCTCGAGAAGCGCGCGGGGCTCGACGCCGCGGCGCTCCTCGAGGCGATGGGACACCCCGCGCTCGCGGCGATGCTCGGCAAGAAGAGCGACGCCGACGTCGACGCGGCGGCGGTCGAGCTCATCCGCGCCGGCGGCCTGCTGCCGGGCGGCAAGGTGCGGCTGCGCGACGGCCGGACCGGGGAGGGCTTCGCCAACCCCGTCACCGTCGGCGAGGTGTACATGCTCAAGCTCAGCCACCTCGTGGACGACAAGATCCACGCCCGCAGCATCGGCCCGTACAGCCTCGTCACGCAGCAGCCGCTCGCGGGCAAGGCACAGTTCGGCGGGCAGCGCTTCGGCGAGATGGAGGTGTGGGCGCTCGAGGCGTACGGCGCCGCGCACACGCTGCAGGAGATCCTCACGGTCAAGTCGGACGACGTGAACGGCCGGTCGCGCGTGTACGAGGCGATCGTGAAGGGGCAGAACCTGCCCGAGCCGGGCACGCCGGAATCGTTCAACGTGCTCGTGAAGGAACTGCAGGCCCTGGGCATCCACGTGACCATGGACGCGAACGCCGAAGGCGGCGCGGCCCTTGGCGGGGAGGAATAACCGATGATCGACTTCCGTAGCGCCCGTGAGAAGGCGGCTTCCGCCTTCGACTACATCCGCGTCCGCATCGCGGCCCCCGAGGAGGTCCGCGGGCCGCGCGACCCGAAGGAGCGCGAGCGGCTGGAGATGGCCGGCCTCCGCACCTGGTGGTCGTGGGGCGAGGTCACCAAGCCGGAGACGATCAACTACCGGTCGTTCAAGCCGGAGAAGGACGGTCTCTTCTGCGAGAAGATCTTCGGTCCGGTGAAGGACTGGGAGTGCCACTGCGGCAAGTACAAGCGCATCCGCTATCGCGGCGTGATCTGCGACCGCTGCGGCGTCGAGGTGACGCTCAGCAAGGTGCGGCGCGACCGTATGGGACACATCGAGCTCGCCGTCCCCGTCGCGCACATCTGGTTCTTCAAGACCCTCCCCAGCCCGATGGGGAACCTGCTCGACCTGACGCTGCGCGACCTCGAGAAGGTCGTGTACTACTCGAACTACGTCGTCATCGACGCGGGCGAGCAGGAGGTCCGCGCGAACGAGCTGCTCGATGAGGAGCAGTACCTCCAGCTCAAGCAGAAGGCGAAGGCCGAGGGCGACACCGCGTTCCTCGCCGACATCGGCGCGCCGGCGGTCCGTGAGCTCCTCAAGCGGCTCGACGTCGACAAGGTGTCGGAGGAACTCCGCGCCGAGGTGCTCGTCGAGACGTCGCAGCACAAGAAGAAGGCGCTGCTCAAGCGCCTCAAGATCGTCGACGCCTTCCGGAACTCCGGCGACGCCGAGGGGCTGCGCAACCAGCCGGAGTGGATGATCCTCGACGTCGTCCCGGTGATCCCGCCCGACCTGCGGCCGCTCGTGCCGCTCGACGGCGGGCGCTTCGCGACGTCCGACCTGAACGACCTCTACCGGCGTGTCATCAACCGCAACAACCGTCTCACCAAGCTCATCTCGCATCGCGCGCCGGAAGTCATCCTCCGGAACGAGAAGCGCATGCTGCAGGAGGCGGTCGACGCGCTCTTCGACAACGGCCGTCGCTCGAAGGCGATCCGCGGCCGCGGGAAGCGGCCGCTCAAGTCGCTCTCCGACATGCTCAAGGGCAAGCAGGGGCGGTTCCGTCAGAACCTCCTCGGCAAGCGCGTGGACTACTCGGGCCGCTCGGTCATCGTCGTCGGCCCGGAGCTCAAGCTGCACCAGTGCGGTCTCCCGAAGGCGATGGCGCTGGAGCTCTTCAAGCCGTTCATCATCCACAAGCTCGTCGACAAGGGCATCGCGGAGACGGTGAAGCGCGCCAAGAAGATTGTGGAGCGCGAGTCCTCCGAGGTCTTCGAGATCCTCGAGGAGATCATCCGCGACCACCCGGTGCTCCTGAACCGCGCCCCGACGCTCCACCGCCTCGGCATCCAGGCGTTCGAGCCGGTGCTCGTCGAGGGGAAGGCGATCCGCATCCACCCGCTCGTCTGCGCGGCGTTCAACGCCGACTTCGACGGCGACCAGATGGCCGTGCACGTGCCGCTCTCGTATGAGGCGCAGCTCGAGGCGCGCGTCCTGATGCTCTCGTCGAACAACATCCTCAAGCCGTCCGACGGCCGTCCGGTCGCCGAGCCGTCGCAGGACATCGTCCTCGGCTGCTACGTCGCCACCAAGGCCCCGGTGGGCTTCGACGCGCTGCTCAAGGACGCGAAGGCGCAGACCAAGCTCCGCACCTTCGGCGCCGCGTCGGAAGTCGAGATGGCGCTGGCCCTCGGCCAGCTCCAGATCCACTCGGCGGTCCGCTACCTCGCGCGCACGCCCGAGGGGGGGCGCGCCTGGGCGATCACCACCGCCGGCCGCGTGCTGTTCGACGGCATCGTGCCGCCGGAGCTCCCGTTCCAGAACCGGGAGATGAAGAAGAAGGTCCTCGGCGAGCTCGTCTTCGAGTCGTACCGGAAGGCCGGCCTCGCGGGCACCGTCGCGTTCCTCGACCGCCTGAAGGAGTTCGGCTTCCGGAACGCCACCCGCGGCGGCGTCTCGATCGCCATCGAGGACCTCGAGATCCCGGCCGAGAAGGAGACGCTCCTCGAGGAGGCCACGGCGCGCGTCGCCCGCTTCCAGAAGGCGTACCAGACCGGCAACATCACGAACGGCGAGCGCTACAACAAGGTGATCGACACCTGGACGCACGCCAACAACGACATCGCCGACGCGATGGTGAAGCGGATGCGGGAGTCCCAGCAGGGCTTCAACACCGTGTTCATGATGTTCGACTCCGGCTCCCGCGGCTCGCGCGACCAGATCCGTCAGCTGGCGGGGATGCGCGGCCTGATGGCCAAGCCGCAGAAGAAACTCACCGGCGGCATCGGTGAGATCATCGAGAACCCCATCAAGTCGAACTTCCGTGAGGGCCTCTCCGTCCTCGAGTACTTCTCGTCGACCCACGGCGCCCGCAAGGGCCTCGCGGACACGGCGCTGAAGACCGCGGACGCCGGGTACCTCACGCGCCGCCTCTGCGACGTCGCGCAGGATGTGACGATCACCGAGGAGGATTGCGGCACGGTGATGGGCCTCGACATCGGGGCGCTGAAGGAAGGCGAGGACATCATCGAGCCGCTCGCCGAGCGCCTCACCGGCATCGTCGCGGCCGAGGATGTCGTCGACCCGCAGCTGCTGGACGAGGCGGGGCGCCCGCAGCTCCTCGTCGAGGCCGGCCAGATGATGTCGGAGGAGGTCGCCCTCGCGATCGAGGAGGCGGGGATCGAGACCGTCAAGATCCGCTCCGTGCTCACCTGCGAGGCCAAGCGCGGCCTCTGCCGGATGTGCTACGGCCGCAACCTCGCCACGATGGCGATGGTCGACATCGGCGAGGCGGTCGGCATCATCGCCGCGCAGTCGATCGGCGAGCCCGGCACGCAGCTCACGCTCCGCACCTTCCGCATCGGCGGCACGGCGGCCCGTATCGCCGAGCAGACGGCTCGCAAGTCGAAGGTGGCCGGCGTCGTGGAGTTCAGCGACCGCCTGATCGCGGTCACCGATCCCGAGGGGCAGCGCATCGTCACCTCGTACGAGGGTGAGCTCTCGGTCCGCGCCTCCGCGGACCGGAACGCCCCCGTCATCGCCCGCCTCGCGGTGCCGCTCGGTGCCGTCCTGATGGTCAAGGACGGGGAGGCCGTCGCCAAGGAGCAGGTGATCTTCACGTGGGACCCGTACACCAACCCCATCATCGCCGACGTCGCCGGCGAGGTCCGCTTCGTCGACCTCGTCGAGGGCGAGACGGTCTCCGAGGAGCTCGATGAGCTCACCGGCCTCCGGCAGCGCGTCGTCATCGAGGACCGGGAGAAGAAGCTCCACCCGCACATCGAGATCTGGCAGACCAAGGGCGGGAAGGAGAAGAAGGTCCGCGACTTCGTCATCCCGGTGGGCGCCCAGCTCATCATCGAGGACGGGGCCGACGTGGCCGCCGGCCAGACGATCGCCAAGATCTCGCGCGAGGCGTACAAGACGCGCGACATCACCGGCGGTCTCCCGCGCGTCGCCGAGCTCTTCGAGGCGCGCAAGCCGAAGGATCCGTCCACCATCTCCGAGATCGACGGCGTCGTCCGCTTCGGCGACATCAAGCGCGGCAAGCGCGAGATCTTCGTCCAGCCGGTCGACCTCAACGGCTCGGTCGACGAGTCGCAGCAGCCGCAGCTCTACGAGGTGGCCTCCGGCAAGCATCTCCGCGTGCACGAGGGTGACCGCGTGCGCGCCGGCGACCGCCTGAGCGAGGGGCCCGTCAACCCGCACGACATCCTGCGGATCAAGGGCCCGCGCGCCGTCCAGGAATACCTCCTGAACGAGGTGCAGGAGGTCTACCGCCTGCAGGGCGTGAAGATCAGCGACAAGCACATCGGCGTCATCGTCCGGCAGATGCTCCAGAAGGTCCGCGTCGCGGAGCCGGGGGACACCGAATTCCTCGAGGGCGAGAACGTCGACAAGGCGGTCTTCCGCGACGCCAACGACAAGGTCAAGAAGAAGAAGGAGAAGCCGGCGCAGTCCGAGCCGCTCCTCCTCGGCATCACGAAGGCCTCCCTCACGACCCAGTCGTTCATCTCGGCGGCGTCGTTCCAGGAGACCACCCGCGTGCTCACCGATGCGGCGATCCGCGGAGCCAAGGACGACCTCCTCGGCCTCAAGGAGAACATCATCATCGGGCACCTCATCCCCGCCGGCACCGGGATGTACCGGTACTCCGACGTGGCGATGGACATCGAGCCGCCGCCGGCCCCGCCCACCCCGGAGTTCGGGGCGTTCGGGGCGCTGCCCGACAGCTTCCTCGCGCCGCCGATGGAGCTCGAAGGGGAAATTCCCGCCGCGCTGCCCGACGAGGAGTAGGCTGGCGCCGGTGGACGACGGGGGCACGGACCAACGGTCCGCGCCCCCGTTCGTATATCCTCGACTCTCGTATCGCGGGTCGCCGGTGGCGGCCCTCGGGCAGCCGGTGCATCTTCCGGCGTTCCTTCACCTCCACCCCCGGACCGTCCCATGGCTGAACACAAGGAAGAGTGGGGCTCGAAGCTCGGCGTGATTCTCGCTGTCGCGGGTTCCGCCGTCGGCCTCGGCAACTTCCTCCGCTTTCCCGGTCAGGCCGCCCAGAACGGCGGCGGCGCCTTCCTCATCCCGTACTTCTGCGCCCTCTTCCTGCTCGGCATCCCGATCGGGTGGGCCGAATGGGCGATGGGCCGGTATGGCGGCAAGAAGGGTCTCCGCTCCGCCCCGATGGTCATGGGGGTGATCGGGAAGGGGACGCTCGCCCGCTACATCGGGGTCATCGGCGTGCTCATCCCGCTCGGTGTCTCGACGTACTACATGTTCATCGAGACCTGGACCTTCGGGTACTTCCTCAAGTATCTCACCGGCGGCATCGGCATCGACGTCAACGC
>JACCDL010009222.1_pt1 | contig 10062 bp, 7 predicted proteins | sample 7441931 | NCBI WGS metagenome assembly JACCDL01 (sample SAMN15323437, study PRJNA562643) | freshwater metagenome | isolation source: river surface water | place: USA:Blue River Watershed | collected 2017-08-16
CCTTTACGAGGATGGTTGAGCGAGTCGAAAGCGCCACCCTTAATGAGTGATTCAATCGTCTTCTTATTACATACCTGGGCATCAACTTTTGCTAAGAAATCTCCAAAGGATGTGAAGTTACCTTTTGCCTCACGTGAAGCTTTGATTGAGGCGACAACTCCTTCACCTACATTTCGAATCGCTGCTAAACCGAAGCGAATATCAGTACCACGTGGTGTGTATTCGGCATTTGATTCATTGACATCAGGCGGAAGAACTTTGATACCCATGCGGCGACATTCTGAGAGGTAGAGCGCAGATTTATCTTTATCATCGCGAACAGAGGTGAGCAGCGCAGCCATGTATTCGGTTGGGAAATTCGCTTTGAGATAGGCAGTCCAGAAAGAGACAACACCATATCCCGCCGAGTGCGCCCGGTTGAATGCGTAATCCGAGAATGGAATCAGAACTTCCCAGAGGCGCTTAATTGCATCTTCTGAGAATCCATTTGCCTTCATTCCCGCTTCAAAAGGAACATACTCTTTATCGAGAATCTCTTTATTCTTCTTGCCCATCGCCTTACGCAACAAATCTGCGCGACCAAGAGTGAATCCTGCAACCTTCCGAGCAATCGCCATTACCTGCTCTTGATAGACAATCAAACCGTAGGTATCGCCGAGAATATCTTCCAGAGCCTCCGAAAGTTCGGGGTGAATTGGCTCGACTTTTTTGCGACGATTCTTGCGATCGGCATAATCGTTATGTGAGTTTTCACCCATCGGACCTGGGCGATAGAGCGCAATTACCGCTGAGATATCTTCAAAGGAATCGGGCGCCATGGCGCGAAGAAGTGAACGCATTCCACCACCATCGAGCTGGAATACTCCGAGAGTATCGCCGCGAGATAAAAGCTCGAAAGTTTTTTGATCAGATAGTGGCAAATCCTCTAAGACAATATCGATGTTTTGGTTCTCTCTAATGTTGAGAAGCGCATCATCGAGCACAGAGAGGTTGCGCAAGCCGAGAAAGTCCATCTTGAGCAGACCGGTCGCCTCGCATGCTCCCATATCAAATTGGGTAATAATCGATCCATAAGATTCGCGGCGATGAATAGGAATGACATCGAGCAATGGGTCTCGCGAAAGAATGACGCCCGCCGCATGGACTCCCCACTGGCGCTTCAAGCCTTCCAATCCTCGTGCGAGATCTACGACTTGCTTCGAGTCGACATCGCCTTCGTAGAGTTGGCGGAACTCACCTGCTTCGCCGTACCGTGGATCCTTAGCATCGAAAACTCCGCCGAGAGTGATGTCTTTGCCCATCACCGATGGTGGGAGGGCTTTGGTGAGTTTTTCACCGATTGCATATGGGTATCCAAGAACTCGAGTTGCATCTTTGAGCGCTTGCTTCGATTTAATGGTTCCATAAGTGATAATTTGCGCGACTCGATCTTCACCGTACTTTTCGGTTGCATATCGAATCATCTCCGAGCGGCGACGTTCGTCGAAGTCCAGATCGATATCGGGCATCGAGATACGTTCTGGGTTCAAGAAGCGCTCAAAGAGTAATCCGTGTTCAATCGGATCTAGCCCAGTAATTCCTAGTGCATATGCAACAAGTGAACCAGCGGCTGAACCACGTCCTGGACCAACTCGAATTCCTTCTTTACGTGCATGACTTACCAAGTCAGCGACAACGAGAAAGTATCCAGGGAATCCCATCTTGATCATGACATCGAGCTCGTAGTTAAGACGTTCACTATGTTCTGGAGTAAGTCGATCACCAAGTTTTTCAGCTAATCCGCGGATAGATTCAGAACGCAGCCAAGAATCTTCCGTTTCGCCCTTTGGAACCTCAAATCGAGGCATTAAGTTTTCACCTTCGCGCAGCGTTACATTGCAGCGTTCAGCAATCAATAAAGTGTTATCGCACGCCTCAGGAGTCTTTTTAAAAAGTTCACGCATCTGTGCTGCGGTTTTTACATAGAACTCTGAATTATCGAATTTAAATCGCTTAGGGTCGGCCAAAGTCGAACCGGATTGAACGCAGAGAAGAGCGGCATGGGCATCAGCATCCTTATGGTGGGTGTAATGCAAATCATTCGTTGCAAGCAGGGGCAATTTCAGCTCTTTACCGAGTTTCATCAAATCGGCCTTCACGCGATTTTCAATATCGATATCGTGATCCATTAACTCAAGGAAGAAATTATCTTTACCGAAAATATCGCGATAATCACTGGCTGCTCTCATCGCCTCTTTATATTTACCCATGCGCAGGCGTGTCTGAATTTCTCCACCGGGACAGCCCGTCGTAGCTATCAAGCCATCCGCATAAGTACTTAAGAGCTCGCGATCCATGCGAGGCTTGTAGTAATAACCTTCGAGTGAGGCGAGAGACGAGAGACGGAATAGATTGGCAAGCCCTTGATTGTTCTCAGCGAGAATGGTCATGTGGGTATATGCGCCACCGCCAGAGACATCATCATCTCCGCCATCGCCCCATTGAATACGTTTCTTTTCAAAGCGGGATTCCGGAGCTACGTAGGCTTCAATACCGATGATAGGCTTTACACCTGCTTTGGTAGCTTGTTTATAGAAATCGAAGGCACCGAAGACATTGCCATGATCTGTCATTGCAATCGCGGGCATTTCTTGGCGAGCTACTTCTTTGACTAACTCACCTACGCGCGCGGCACCATCGAGCATCGAGTACTCGGTATGTACGTGCAAATGTACAAACGAGTCTTGCGTCGATGCCCGTGAAGCTGATTTCTCTTCAGATGACATTAGGGCGCCACCTTATCCCGTAGCCGCCCAATTATGGGAGAACTGCCTCCGAAAGAAGTGCGAGTGAAGCCTCAAGGTCAGGTGGATATGGAGCGCGCAGAGTGAGCTCTTCACCGCTGACTGGGTGATGGAAGCGAAGTTCGAGTGCGTGGAGCCATGGCCGACGCATCGCCAGTGACTTACCAAGAACGGGATCCGCCCCGTAAGTGGTATCTCCCACGAGCGGGTGACCGAGTGCAGAGAAGTGAACGCGAATTTGGTGTGTTCGGCCGGTCTCAAGTTCAACTTTCACCATCGAAACCGAGCGGTAGTACTCGATTACTTCGTAATGAGTAATGCTCTCTTTCCCATCGGCAACAACTGCAAAACGATGATCCTGAGTTGGGTGTCGATCAATAGGTGCATCAATGGTTCCTTCAGGAGGATCCATATGTCCTTGCACAAGCGCGTGATAAGTTTTTTCGACATCGTGATCTCGAAACATATCCTTTAATTTGAGATAGGCGCGATCTGTCTTTGCCACAATCATTAATCCTGATGTTCCAGCATCAAGGCGATGGACTATGCCAGCGCGCTCTGCCGGTCCACTAGTGGAAATTGTGTATCCAGCGGCAATCAGTGCACCAATTACTGTGGGACCTGTCCATCCTGGAGCTGGATGAGCAGCGCATCCAACGGGCTTATCGACAACAACAATCTCATTATCGTTATAGACAACTGTTAAACCATCAAGTGGCGTCGGAGGAATGGGATCAGCATTTACTTCTGCTGGAAGTAAAACATCAATCACCTGACCTGCAACCACTTTCTCCGATTTCGCGACCTCTCTTCCATTACTGCGGATGTCGCCATCTTCGAGCAGCTTCACAACGGATGTTCTGGATAGGCCAAGAACGCGAGTGAGAGCGCTATCTATACGTTCACCTGCCACGCCTTCTGGCACGATGAGCGTGCGATGTTCTCTACTCATTATTTCCTGACTTCTTACCGCTTGAGTTATCTGTAGGAGAAATATTCTTGAAGGTAAGGAGGATAGCGATTCCAGCAGCGATAAAGATCGCGGAATCTGCGACATTGAAGATTGGCCAATGAGGAATTTGAATCCAATCAATCACATGGCCATAGAGGAATCCAGGTGCTCGAAAGATCCGGTCTGAGAGGTTTCCGAGCACTCCCCCAAGGACTAATCCAGCTACATATGCCCACCAAGGCGAAGTAAATCGAGTGGCATATCGTGCGATAAAGAGCGCGACTGCAAGAGAGATAGTCGTGAAGACGATGGTAAAGCTAGTTGCCATACTAAATGCCGCACCAGGGTTACGAAAGAGAGAGACTTGCAAGAAAGTTCCAATTACTTGGCGAGGGGCCGCCGTGAAATTCTCTACCGCCCAGTTTTTGGTTAGGAAATCAATCGCCCAGACGAGAAAGGCGATAGAAAAGAGACGTTGAACTAAAGAAGTTCGGCGCACTTTAGCGCCGCTCTTCCTTCTGCTTGCAAATCATGCAGAGAGTCGCGCGTGGGAAGACCTGTAGTCGAGCTTTTCCAATAGGAGAACCACATACTTCACAATTTCCGTAAGTCTTATTATCGATTCGACTAAGAGCCCGTTCTGTCTGAAGCACCATGTCGCGCGCATTAATCACAAGTGACATCTCATGCTCGCGCTCAAAAGTCTTTGTTCCTGAATCTGCTTGGTCATCTCCAGCGCCATCTCCAGCATCTGCGATGAGTTCATCCATCTCTGCCTCGACTGATGCAAGCTCGGCTTGGAGACGTAGGAGATCCTTGGAAAGTTCTGCACGGATCGCCTTCAACTCTGATGCGCTCCATGCTGCTTCACCAGCATCGGCGGTAACAGGTGTTGGCGCAGCCTTAAGAGGCTTCAGTGGAGCAACTTTCTTTCCACTCTTTACTGGACGAGGTGGAGGTGGCATCACTAAGCGACGCTCTTCCACAACAGCAACTGCTTGAGGCGCTACTACGGTAGCAACCGAGACAGTTTGGGATTTTTCATCGACAGTAAGAGTTGTCTTTCCTACCTTGGATGGAAAAGGACGACTAGGCGCCTTCTTTACTTCAGTAATTTTCTTTGCAGCAACTTTCTTCGCGGGAGCAGCTTTTTTTGCAACTGCCTTTTTCGCGGGAGCCGCTTTCTTTGCAACTGCCTTCTTTGTTGCAACTGCCTTCTTTGCTGGAGCGGCTTTCTTAGCAACCGCCTTCTTCACTGGAGCAGCCTTCTTTGCCGCAACTTTCTTCGCTGGAGCGGCCTTCTTTGCAGCAGGCTTCACCTTCTTAAGGAGCTTCTGGGCAATATTCTTTGCTGGCACGCCGCGCACCCTATTCCCTTTACCTGCCCGCTGCCAACTGCGCCACGCGTGAGGAACTGCGGTTCGGTGGCGATGGTTTAGACTTCGGGCACAGGATTTGCGCGAAAGTGGCGATGAAGAGGCGATCACCTCGGAGCCGGCTGGAAGATACTCCCGTTATGCGGGAGGGTAGAACCGCAACGCGTGAAGAGTGAAAGTGGCAGTGCTCAAGCAGCGCTGCAAGGCGGGTGGTACCGCGAGCCTCGTGCTCGTCCCTCCATTGAGCGAGACTTACCAAGAAGTCGAGCATGGAGTGGGAGATAGAGATGACCGATTCACCGAAGTTCAATGCAATCGCTCCGCAGATTGATCTGCCTGCGATGGAGCACTCCATCCTTGATTTCTGGAAGCGCGAAAATATTTTTGAGAAGAGTTTAAGCGCTCGTGCCGATGGTGAACCTTGGACTTTCTATGAAGGTCCACCCACTGCAAACGGCATGCCTGGAACACACCATATCGAAGCTCGTGTTTTTAAAGATGTCTTTCCTCGCTACCAAACGATGAAGGGAAAGTACGTCTCACGTAAAGCTGGCTGGGATTGTCACGGACTCCCTGTTGAAATTGCAGTAGAGAAAGAACTTGGTTTTTCAGGCAAGGGCGATATCGAGAAATTTGGTATCGCAGAATTTAACGACAAGTGCAAGAGCTCTGTCACTCGCCATGTTGACGCCTTTACCAAAATGACAGAGCGAATGGGCTTCTGGGTTGATTTTGATCAAGCATATTGGACTATGGCACCTGAGTATGTTGAGAGCGTCTGGTGGTCACTCTCTGAAATTTGGAAGAAGGGTTTGCTCGTTCAAGATCATCGGGTTGCTCCATACTGTCCTCGCTGTGGCACAGGACTTTCTGATCACGAACTCGCTCAAGGATATGAAACCGTTGTTGATCCTTCAGTTTATGTTCGCTTTCCGATTACCAGTGGCGAGCTCGCTCAATTAAACGCCTCTCTCCTGGTATGGACAACAACACCATGGACTTTGGTATCAAATACAGCGGTTGCAGCTCACCCTGACGTCGATTACGTAGCGGTGCGCACCACAGTCGATGAAAACACAGAGGTATTGGTTGTGGCAGAGCCACTGCTCTCTGCTGTTGCAGGTGAGCAGGAAATTCTCAAGCGATTTAAGGGCAAGGATTTGGAGCGCGTGACCTATAAGCGCCCATTTGATTACATCGATATCCCTGATTCACATTTTGTAGTTCTCGCGACTTACGTGACAACCGAAGACGGTTCTGGATTAGTACACCAAGCTCCTGCATTTGGCGCAGATGACTTACAGGTATGCCGTTCTTATGGATTGCCAGTCGTTAATCCTGTTGCAGCTGATGGCCACTTCCTTAGCGATGTACCAATCGTTGGTGGACTTTTCTTTAAAGATGCAGATAAGCCGCTCGTGAAGGAGCTCAAGGCAAGTGGAGCTCTCTACAAGAATCAGCCATATGAGCACTCATATCCACATTGCTGGCGTTGCCACACTGCGTTGATTTACTACGCACAACCATCGTGGTACATCCGTACAACTTCAATTAAAGAAGCGCTTCTACGGGAAAACGAAAAGACCAACTGGTTCCCAGAGACAATTAAGACCGGTAGATATGGTGATTGGCTTACCAACAATATCGATTGGGCGCTCTCCCGCAACCGTTATTGGGGTACACCGCTACCAATTTGGCGATGCGAGAATAAACATGAAATCTGCATCTCATCACTAAAAGAGCTCGGCGCCCTTGCCGGCAAAGAACTTTCAACTCTAGATCCGCACCGCCCATTTGTTGATGACATCACCTTCGGATGTGCGGAGTGTGATCAGACCATGGTCCGAGTTCCTGAGGTAATTGACTGTTGGTATGACTCCGGATCAATGCCATTTGCTCAATGGGGCTATCCGCACAAGGAAGGATCAGTTGAGCAGTTCAAGGCAGCCTATCCCGCTGACTTCATTTGCGAGGCAATCGACCAGACTCGAGGATGGTTCTACACCTTGATGACAATTGGAACTCTTGTCTTTGATCAATCCTCCTACGAGAACGTTCTCTGCCTCGGTCACATCTTGGATAAAGATGGACGAAAGATGAGCAAGCACCTCGGAAATGTCTTGGAGCCAATGGCTCTCATGGATCAACATGGCGCTGACGCTGTTCGCTGGTACATGCTTGCAGCAGGATCACCTTGGGCTTCACGTCGCGTAGGCCATGAGGCAATTTCAGATGTGATCCGTAAGACCCTCCTTACATACTGGAACACGATCTCGTTCCACGCACTCTATGCCAAAGCATCCAATTTCACTTTAGATCAAAGCCCTTCGATTGCAAATCGCTCGACGATGGATAAGTGGATTTTAAGTGAACTGAACTCTGTTATAAACGAAGTCGATAAGGCATACAGCGAATTTGATTCACAAAGTGCCGGAAAAGTTCTTGCTAAATTTATCGATGACCTATCCAATTGGTATGTCCGTCGTTCTCGTCGCCGCTTCTGGGATGGCGATGTCGCAGCGCTTGCGACCCTTCACGAATGCTTAGAAGCTCTCACTCAATTGCTTGCTCCAATGGTTCCATTCATTGCTGAACAAACTTGGCAAGAACTCATTCGAGTAGCAAATCCAAACGCTCCCGTCTCCGTGCATCTCACTGATTTTCCAGTTGCAGATAAATCTCTCATTAATCCTGAGTTAAATAAGCAAGTCGCAATGACTCGACGAGTCGTTGAACTTGGCCGATCTGCACGTGCAGAATCTGGAGTAAAGATTCGTCAGCCATTACAGCGTGCTCTCATCTCCGCTGTCGGATGGTCATCGCTTCCGATTGAAATGAAGGAGCAGATTTCTGACGAGCTTAATGTGATTGACTTGGCCGATATTGCTGATGCAGATGGTGACTTAGTTGATGTTTCAATCAAAGCGAACTTCAAATCACTCGGCGCGAAATATGGAAAGTCTGTCCAGGATGTTGCCAAACTCATTGCATCAGCTGATGCTGTCTCACTAGTTCGAACTCTGCGGACGCAGCCTGTGACTACGCTCGGCAGCTATGAAATTTCTATCGATGACCTAGTTGTGACTGAAGTACCAAAGAGTGGCTGGATGGTTGCTAGCCATGACGGCGAGAGCGTCGCTCTCGACCTAGAGCTCACTCCAGAGCTCATAGCTGCAGGCGCAATCCGTGAAGTAATCCGAGCGATACAGGAACGTCGAAAGAGCGACGGGTTGGATATCTCAGATCGAATCATTGTGAAGTGGAATGCCAACCCAGAAGATGTTTCGACTATCGAATCGGGCCTCCGACATATTTCGGAAGAAGTTCTCGCGACATCGATGGTGCGCGACGAGAGCCTTACTCCGGGAGAATTTGAACTCGGCTTAATCTTTGAGTTAAGTAAAGCTTAAAGAACCGCAACGACTATTGATTGCAAGAGATTGACTGCAATCAATAGAACGATAAAAGAGAGATCGAGTGCTACGCCACCAATGCGAAGCGGTGGTACGAAGCGACGAACAAAACGCATTGGCGGTTCTGTCACAGTGAAGATCACTTCGAAAATCGCGAGCAGGAAAGTGTTTGGTCGCCAAGAGCGTGCAAACATTCGAATGTAATCGATGATGATGCGCAGAAAGAGCGCAATCTTAAAGAATGAAAGAAGTTGGAGAATAACGTTCTGTAAAAACATCAGTGGCGTCAGCTCTGGTTGTAAAAGCTTGCTTGAGCCGCTGTGCGATCTTCATTGCTCACATTGACATTAGCTGGTGAGAGAAGAAAGACCTTGAGGCTGATGCGCTCGATACGACCATGAAGACCAAATACCAGGCCAGATGCGAAGTCAACAAGGCGCTTGCGCTCTGACTCTTCCATGTCATCGAGGTTGATGATGACAGGGTTGCCTTCACGATAATACTCGCCGACCTTACGTGCCTCTGAATAAGAGCGCGGCTGAAGTGTGACGATGTTGTATGAAGCGCTCTCTTCGACAAATTGCTCTTGCGCTACTTCATGGTGTGTGCGAACAACTGTCACACCGGTTGGCTCTGGACGGCGTGGAGTGATTGCGCGTGGTTCAGTTTTCTTAACTGGAGTAGCAGGGGTCTCTAACTCATCCTCTGAATCGACCAGACCAAGGAAACCCATCATCTTATTGAGTGCTGACATGGGCTCTAGGTTACTAGTGGTATTGCCGCGGACCGAGGATTTTGCTCCCCACTCGGATGTGTGTCGCACCATGATCAAGGGCAATCAGATAGTCACCAGACATACCTGCTGAAAGTGAAGGAGCCGTAGGAAAATCGGCAATAAAGCGGCGATGAATCTGTGAAATTTCTGCGAATGCAAGGGCTGGCGCTGAAGCAACCGGCGGAATGCACATGATTCCCTGAAGTCGAATTCCAGGTCGGTTAATCAGCTGAAGAGCCAACTCATGGAGTTCTCTCTCTTGCACTCCCCCGCGTTCTGGATCTCCATCGAGTGAGAGCTGAAGGAAAACGTCGACGTCGCTCGACTTTTCAGCAAGTGTGCGTTCAATTTTTTCACCATGGCCGAGATTGTCGAGTGAGTGAATACACCCTGCCCACGAGAGAATCTCTCGAATCTTCTTGCTCTGAATCTCTCCTTGGTAATGCCAATGAGCCTCAACCACCGTGCTCTTCTCGACGCCCTCAGCGCTTCGATTCTCTCCGAAGTGATTAACGCCTAAATTCTTTAGAATTTCGACATCGCTAATGGGGTATGTCTTAGTTACGACAATTAAAGTTGGCGCATATGGCGCAATTTCGTCCTGCACTGCATGCAAGTTCTCTGCTAATTCCTCTGCTCTAGCACTCATAGCGTGATCACTCCCACCTGTCGACCAGTGACGCCATCGCGCCGGTAAGAGAAGTAATCCAAATCTTCCACTGTGCATTCATCGTGTCTTTCAACACTGACTCCAACGGCTGTC
>JACCDL010015774.1_pt1 | contig 10059 bp, 10 predicted proteins | sample 7441931 | NCBI WGS metagenome assembly JACCDL01 (sample SAMN15323437, study PRJNA562643) | freshwater metagenome | isolation source: river surface water | place: USA:Blue River Watershed | collected 2017-08-16
CACCAACTTGCAGCGTCAAATTGCTCACACCACATCGCGCGTGGGTCAAGCCAAAGTGGACTCAGCCACACAGGCCATGTTGGCGCTCAATCCAGATGTACGCGTGACTGCGTTGGCCCGTCAACTCGATGCAAACCAACTGGATGCCCTCGTGCCAACCGTACAAGTGGTGGTGGATTGCTGCGACAACTTTGCCACCCGCCAAGCAGTGAACACGGCGTGCGTGCGTCACAAGGTACCGCTCGTCTCAGGCGCCGCCATTCGCATGGATGGCCAACTCGCGGTGTACGACGCGCGCGACGACCAATCTCCCTGCTATGCCTGCATCTTCCCGCCTGACCAAATGCCGGAGGAAGTGATGTGTTCCACCATGGGCGTGCTCGCCCCACTGGTGGGCGTGATTGGCACGATGCAAGCCATGGAGACCGTGAAACTCATCATAGGCATGGGCTCGCGTCTAACAGGTCGTCTGCACATGCTGGATGGGCGGGGCATGGCATGGAACGAAGTACGCCTGCAGCGCAACGCAAACTGCTGGGTGTGCGGCGGCCATCATGGCAAGTGACACGGACCCCACCGTTTTCTAAACCACCGAGGCTGTAAAGGCCGCCCTTCGGCAAAGATGCCCAGCCTTTGCGTTTGAGCTTGCCATTCAAGCGCTGCATACGGCCCTGCCTGGTGTTGATAGCGGTATGACCACGCATAGCCCTGTCCCACCATCCAAGCCCCCATATCGACACCTTGAAAGCTGAGCTGCGCCAGCAAGCGACCATAACTGTCATGCGTGCGGGCACTGACCTCCACGCGCTGACCTTGCAGCGCCGCATGCAAAACAGCGCGTGACTGCACCCCCCAAGGTTGGCAAATTTCGGGCGCATCAATGCCTAACAAACGTATCTTGTAGACCTCATTGCCTTGCAGCGGCTGAACCCACACCGTGTCGCCATCGCTCACATGGATAACGATGCCGGGCCACGCCCACAAAGAGCCGCACCATGCCAGTAATAAAAAAGCCAAACTTTGCATGAAACGGATTGTGCAAATGGTCGCCCAGCAGAGGGGTAGCCTGCCGTTACGATTAGCGCATGCACTCTGCAAAGCGTTTGTTTCCCTTTCTCGCCTGGCCAAAGCCAACCCCTCAACTGATCAAAAGCGAGGCTTTTTCAGGCCTGAGCGTGGGCCTGATGGTCATTCCGCAAGGCGTGGCATATGCCGCCTTGGCAGGCATGCCACTCATCACAGGCATTTATGCATCGCTGTTGCCTGCGTTGGTCGCCGTGTTGTTCAGTGCATCGCAGCGCTTATCTGTGGGGCCTACTGCGCTCACCGCTATATTGGTATCCGCCTCGCTGAGCGGCATGGCGGCACCTGGCAGCACCGAATGGATCAACCTCACCGTGTGGCTATCGCTCATGACCGGCTTGCTGCAGGTGGTGCTGGGCTTTGCACGGTTTGGTTGGCTGCTGAACTTGGTCAGCTCGCCGGTGTTGATGGCGTTCACTCAGGGTGCGGGTGTGCTCATCATCTCGTCTCAAATTCCGGCGATGTTGGGTTTTTCAAATGGCTGGTCGACCTTGCGGACGGGCACTGGCATTGATTGGGCCAGCATGGTGTTTGGCGTGGTCACGCTGGTGCTGTTGCTGTTGGCGAGGCGTTGGCGGCCCACCTTCCCTACCGTGTTGGTGATGGTGCTGGGTGCGGCGGGTGGCAGTTGGGCGCTGGGGCTAGAGGCCTCGGGCACAGCGGTGGTGGGTGCGTTGCCACAGGGCTTGCCTGCGCTGTTTGTACCCAGCGTGATTGAGTGGGAGATGTTCAAGCAGTTGGTCTTGCCCACCTTGGTCATCACGCTGGTGAGCTTTTTAGAAACCGCATCCAGCGCCAAAGTAGACAACGACCGCAGCGGTAAACGCTGGGACCAAGACCAAGACCTGATCGGCCAAGGCTTGGCCAAAGTGACATCGGGTTTGTGCGGCGCGTTCCCCACCAGTTCGTCGTTCAGCCGCTCGGCACTCAACCTGTATGCGGGTGCGCAATCGGGATGGGCCACCATCTCTTCGGTGGCGGTGATTTGGATCATCCTCTTGAGCTTCACCGCTGTGTTGCAACCTGTGCCGCAGTCGGTATTGGCGGCGATCGTGGTGGCGGCCGTGTTGGGCCTCATCAAGCCACGCGCGTTTGTGCAGCTTTACAAAATCAACCGTGTTGAGGCAGCTACGGCGGTGGTGACGTTTGTGATCACCCTGCTCTCAGCGCCACGTTTGTATTGGGGCGTGCTGGCCGGTGTCGTGATGGGCCTGAGCCATTTTTTACACACGCGTTTGCACCCGCGCATCATTGAAGTGGGTCTGCACCCCGATGGCAGCCTGCGCGACCGCCACCTGTGGCAACTGCCCCCCTTGGCGCCACACCTTTACGCCCTGCGCATGGATGCCGAGCTCGACTTTGCCGCCGCCAGCACCCTCGAACGCGCGGTGATGGAACACCTCGCCCAGCACCCCAACGTGGCCCATGTGTGCCTGTTTGCATTGCCCATCAACCGCATCGATGCCACGGGGGTGGAAAGCTTCGCCAAGCTAGAGTCCATGCTGCGCGAGCGCGGCATCAGCCTGCACATCAGCGGCATGAAACTTCCCGTTGAAACGGTGTTGCACCGCGCTGGCTGTTTGCAGGCGCATGCAGGTCTGCATCTGTATCGCACAGATGCAGAGGCAATTCAACAGCTGCGTCAGTTGGAAGCCCTGCCTACGGACATGGGTTGGTGTATTTAGTCATGGCAAATTTAACGCCACGAGGCTAAAACACCTCATGCTGTGACAATCCAGCCCTCTAATGGGTCACAAACGGGTAAACCGTAATGGGCATCCCCCGCGTCATGTTGTGCCTGCGCCCATGCGGCTTGCACCATGCAAAGCACGGCGTCTAGGCTGTCGCCACTGGCATCGTCCACCAAGGTATCGTGCTGCGCATGGGTGAGTTTGAGACGCAGGCCCAAACGGGTTTGACCCACGTCAAGGGCTTGCAGCAGTTGCTTGCGGGCAATCAAACGCTCGGGTGTTTGTTTGGCTTTGTCGTCGCTTTTGTACGAGGTGTTACCAATCAACTCACGCGCCAGCAAGCCAGGATAGGCCTCGAGTGCGATGCGTGTGGGGTCGGCCACGTGCAAACGAGGCAACGTGACGCCCGCATGGATAAGCAAAGGCAGCCCTGCATGCAACATGAAGGCCACGGGCGGATTGACCCACTTCATCGAAGGGCTAGAACCTGCAGGCGTGTCGGTGGCACGATGGGCAAACTTCCCCCCCACGGGGCGTGCATCGCAAAAAGCTTTGAAGGTGTCGCGTATCTCCGCGCGGCTGAGTGCGGTGTAGTGCTGCATGCATGGCAGCCAATCATGAGGCCATTGCAAATGCTCGACCAACGCACGCGGCAGGCCAAAAGGCAAATCAAAACCGCCCACCCATGCTTGCGGTTGCTTCAACCAATCGGCAAACGAGGCAAGGGTATCGAAACGCAGCAGACTTTGCAGTTGGACACAACCTGTTTTGGCGTGGCCGACAGCTACAACGATGGGTTTGCGTTTGCTAGGGCTGCTGCTGAAATCGCAGCCAATCAAGTTCACATCAAGCGCGGCCGACGATGGACGCCGTGGCCATCAGTTCTTCCAACAAGGCAAACGACACATGGCCCGACACACCGTAGGGATCGAGCTCAGGTGTTTCGGAGTACTTCAACACGATGGATGGGTTGAGCTTGTCCAAGCGCACATGGCCCATGGTCCAACCACCAAAGCGGCGTTCGGTGATTTCTTGGTAGTCCAAGATGACCACGTCTTTGTGGCGTGGGTCTTTGATGATTTGGCTGTAGAGCGCGTTCACCTGGTTGCGACCACCTTCGATGGCTTGCAAGTAAATACCGCCACCAAAGCACAGCACGCCGGTGATGCCATTGCTGATGTTGTGCTCGCGTGAGCTGTTCAAAATAGATTCGGTTTCTTCTGGCGTTTCGGGATGAACGGAACGGCTCACATACAACAAACGAACGAGCATGGCATCAACCTTTAGGAATCAGAGACAAAAATTCGCGACGCAAGTTGGGATCTTTCAAGAAAGCACCACGCATGACCGAGTTGATCATCTTGCTGTCCATGTCTTTCACACCGCGCCAGGACATGCAGAAATGGCTGGCTTCCATGACGATGGCCAAACCATCGGGCTGTGTTTTTTCTTGAATGAGGTCAGCCAGTTGAACCACGGCCTCTTCTTGAATTTGGGGGCGACCCATCACCCATTCCGCCAAGCGTGCGTACTTGGACAAACCAATCACGTTGGTGCGCTCATTGGGCAACACGCCAATCCAAATTTTGCCAATGACGGGGCAGAAGTGGTGGCTGCACGCACTGCGCACGGTGATCGGGCCGACGATCATCAACTCGTTCAAGTGCTCGGCATTGGGAAATTCAGTGATCGCAGGCGCTTTGACGTAGCGGCCCTTGAAGACCTCTTGCAAATACATCTTGGCCACGCGACGCGCGGTTTCACCCGTGTTGTGGTCATGCTCGGTGTCGATCACCAAGCTGTCGAGCACGCCTTGCATCTTGACTTCGACTTCGTCGAGCAAGGCCTCCAATTCGCCAGGTTGAATGAACTCGGCGATGTTGTCGTTCGAGTGAAAACGCTTGCGGGCGGCGGCAATGCGCTCGCGGATCTTGACAGAAACCGGCGTGCCTTCGAAGTTGTCTTTTGCAGTCATGGGGATGATGGTATCAGCGAAGCAAAAACCCTACGTGACGCCTTTTCAGTAGCGTTTACCTGTCAAAAATACCCCAAATCGCAAAACGGCAGAGGCCATTGCATCCAAGGTGCGGTCCCACCAGCCTCGACTCAGGTAGACGTGCGGATCGACACGGACTGCACCGTTTTCAATGGCATCCAATAGACGCGCTTGCAAGGCTTGGGCAAGCGCCGGATGGTGCGCCACCACATTGGCCTCGCGCGCGAGCAACAAACTGAAAGGATCGAGGTTGGATGACCCCACGGTCACCCATTTGCTATCCACCACCGCCACTTTGGCATGCAAAAAACTGGCGTGGTACTCATACACCTCGACCCCAGATGCCATCAATTGGCCATACAGCTGACGTGCCGCACGGTAAGGCAAAAAGTACTCATAGCGTCCTTGCAACAACAAGCGCACACGCACACCACGCCGCGCCGCCGATACCAACGCACGGCGCAAGCGCAGACCTGGGAAGAAATAGGCATTGGCCACCATCACATCATGACGCGCTGAGCCAATGGCTTTGCGATACGCACGCTCGATGTGCATGCGATGACGCACGTTGTCACGTAGCACCAATTGGGCCTCGCCGCGAGAGGGCAAACGCAGCGTGTGCGAGGCACCGCGCAAGGCATCGATCGCACCGCTCAGGTCTTGGCTGCGCAAATCACGCACCACTTCGAGTCGGGACCACAACTGCGCCATGGTGTCATGCACGGTGTGGGCCAGTGGCCCACGCAGGCTCACCGCATAGTCAAGGCGAGGCGCTTTCAACACACCTTGCACATGGGGATCGAGATAGTCATCCATGATGTTGATGCCGCCGCAAAACGCCACAGCCCTGTCCACCACACACAACTTGCGGTGCAAACGACGCCAACGACTGGGCAACCAAAAACCTAAACCCACCGCTGGGACAAACACATGGACCTGCACACCGGCTTGCGCCATCTGCTGCGCCCAAGGCGCCGGCAACGCGCCAGTGCCCACCCCATCGACCACCACGTACACGCGCACACCGCGCTGCGCTGCGCGCATCAACGCTTCAGCCACATCGATGCCAGCGCCCGAAAAACTAAAAATATACGTTTCAAGCCGTACTTCGTGTTGTGCAGCATCCACGGCGGCCACCATGGCCGCAAACAATTCGACACCACCTGTCAGCAGGTGCATCTCATGCGCATGGGCTTGCGTAGCGTTCAAGGGCCGTCCCACGCAAACTCCACCAACAGTGGCAAATGATCAGACATGCGACCCCAAATCGGGCCACGCGGCACATGCGTGGTCACGCGATGCACGCCACGCGCATACACATGGTCGAGTTGCGCCAACGGCAAACGCGAAGGAAATGTGGGGTAAGCCTTGCCCTTGTTGGTGTGCAAGCCCACCGTGGCCATCATGCGGGTCACCGCATTGCCCCAGTCATTGAAATCACCCGCCACCAACAACGGTGCGTCGGCAGGCACCTCACGTGCAATGAAGTCATGCAACTGTTGCGTTTGGCGCAAGCGACTGCCAGGTAACAAGCCCAGGTGCAACACGATCACATGCAGCTCGCGCGTTTGCAACTGGAGCGTCACATGCAACAGGCCGCGCTGCTCTAAACGATGATCCGACATATCTTCGTGGCGGTGCTCCAACACAGGCCAACGACTCAGCAATGCGTTGCCATGTTCACCGTGCTTGGTGATGGCATTGGTGCGATACACAGGCGTGTAGCCCTCGGGCGCTAAAAAATCAGCCTGCCCCAATTCCGGCCAATGCTTGAAACGGCGGGCTTGCTGGCGGTTGAAAGCACGCACCTCTTGCAAGCAGACCACGTCAGCATCGAACTGCTCCACCGCATGGCCTAAATTATGAATTTCTAAACGACGCGCGGGACCCAATCCCTGCACACCCTTATGAATGTTGTAAGTGGCAACTTTGAATGTTTTCATGTTCAGGGCTAAGTGTGCCTCAATGCAAAAGGGCAACACCCCTCGCCCTCTATGATGCCGCTATGCATGTAGCCTCCTTCGCTCCCGTCGACAACCCGCCTGCATGGCGTGCAGAAAGTGGGGCAGCAGCCCCGCGCCGCATGGTGCTCGCGGACGACACGACTACGGCCGATGCCGCTTACCGCTTAGCCTGCGAAGGCACAGGCCTGTTGTGGCAAGGCGACTTTCACAATGCCCGCCAACTGCTGCAAGCCCTGGCCCGTCGCACCGAGCGCAAACCTAAAAAAGGCAAAAACTCCGAAGCCAACATCCCCCCTGTGCAAGCCTTCAACCTGCACCGCCAAGCCTTGGGCCAACGTGCGCGCATCTTGGCCATGGTCATCGTGCCGCTGGAGGGCGACTACACCATTCCCCTGCGCCGCGCGCCCAATCTCCAACAAGCCTGCACCGAAGCCTGGGGGCCTGCCACAGGGCAAGCATGCATGGTGTCGTTGCGCGAACTGCTCGGCGTCGTGGGCGCACATGAGTGGCGCAAAAAAGGGGTTGAAATTGCGGCCTTGGGCGACGCCCCGCACAACCGCATTCACCCGCACTACGGCGTTTTTTCGCCCGTGCGTGGCGAATATGTCGACCTGGTGGCCCAAACACCGATCCGCGACACATCTTTGGCTTTTGACATTGGCGTGGGCACGGGCGTGCTGTCGGCTGTGCTCGCCAAACGCGGTGTTCGACGCATCATCGCCACCGACCAAGAACCACGCGCCCTCGCCTGCGCACGTGACAACCTGCAGCGCTTGCAACGCTTAGACAACGTCGAGCTGCTGCAAACCGATTTATTCCCCGAAGGCCAAGCGCCTTTGGTGGTGTGCAACCCGCCGTGGGTGCCAGCCCGCCCCAGTTCGCCGATTGAGCATGCGGTGTACGACGAGGGCAGTCGCATGTTGCGCGGTTTTCTAACTGGCTTGCGTGCACACCTGAGCGCGCAAGGCGAAGGCTGGCTCATCTTGTCTGATTTGGCCGAGCACTTGGGTCTGCGCAGCCGCGGCGAGTTGTTGGAATGGATCAGCGGCGCAGGTTTACAAGTCACCGGACGCCACGACAGCCAGCCGCGTCATGGCAAAGCCACTGACACCAGCGATCCGCTGCATGCGGCACGCGCCAAAGAAATTACTTCTTTGTGGCGCCTCGCAGCTGTCGCTTAAGCCAAGACCACAGGCCTGACGCCTGCGCGCTCGCAGCAGGCGTGACAGACGCCATCACTTCAACACGCGCATCGGTGACCACTGTGGGGGCCTTCGACACGGGGGTTTCTTCTAGCAGCATGTCCATTTGTGTAAAGGCCTGGGGTGACGCCGATTGGGCCAGTGGTGGCGCAGGTAAATCGAGCGATGCCAAAACAAACTGATTCACCGCCGCATTGAAAGGCACGGGGTGCGCTGCGCCCGCCACTTCTAACACTTGCGCCTTGGGAAACGCATGCTTCAGTTCTTTCACCTGTTGCACGGTGCAGACACCCGAGTCACTGCCGTGCATCAAACGCAATGGCCCTTTGAACTCGTGCAACAGGTGGCCAAACTTCATGCCCTTCCAGTCTTTGCGATAGGGCAAATCAAAATGTGATGGCGATTGAACGGCCAGCACGGCACCCATGCTCACATTGAACTTGGCAGCCATCTCTTCGGGCGTCGGCAAACGACCTTGCTTTTTCATGCCGTCGTACAAACCGTAAATCGACAACCAAGGCAAATCCAAACCTATGTCGTTCAAGAACAATCCGCGCACCTGGTTGCGCGGGTCGCTGGCCAAGTACATCGCCAAAATGCCCCCCATGCTGGTGCCCAACACTTCTATGCGCGGCAGAGGTTTGCCCTCGGGCATCAGCACCGTTCGAATGAAATGTTCAATGTCTTCTAGGTACACCTGCATGGTGTAGCCCTTGTCGCCAGGCAAGGGACTGGCATCACCGCGGCCACACATATCGAGGCTCACCACGCGCAGGTCATACATACCTTGGGCGTCTTGCAGCAGCGAATCAAAGGTGGCGCGGGTTTCTAACAGTCCTGGCAAGCACAACAACACATGCGAACTGTCGGCATCGCCCACGGCACTGTAGGCCAACTGACGGTGGGCTTTAGGAATCTGAAATGGGAGAGCGGGAAATTTGGAAACGGTCATAACTGTGAGACATCCTAGTTCATCCCTGTGAAACAACCATCCGCGCTTCGGCGCGACAATCTGGACGAACACCCCCCACTCAGACCATGTCCACGATCACCCCACTGCTCACCATCGAAGGGATCACCCACGGCCCCCTTCAGAACCTCAGTTTTTCCTGGCCCGCAGGCGTGAGTTGGGTGTGCGGTGACGAGGGCAAGGGCAAGACCACGCTGTTGCGCGTGCTGGCAAACGACATCCCCCCCAGCGCTGGCAGCGTGACGGCCCTCAAAGGCGGCGTATTTTGGATCGATCTACAAGACCCTGGTCACGACAGCACCACGGTGCAGGCCTGCTGGGATGCACTGCGCAGGCGCCATCCCAATTGGAGCGACGCTTTGCTACAAGATTTGGCCGACGCGCTGGACATGACCCAGCACCGCGAGAAGCGGCTCAACATGCTGTCCGCAGGCAGTCGCCGCAAAGTGATGGTGACGGCGGCTTTGGCGTCAGGCGCAACGGTGACGTTGATGGACCAACCATTTGCCGCGTTGGACTTGGCGTCGATCCGCATCATCAAAGATTTTTTGCACGACGCGGCCGAGCACACCTCGCGCGCATGGATCGTGGCCGACTATGAAGCACCGCACGACTTGCCACTGGCAAGCGTGCTGAACTTAGATTAAGCCTTGGCCGCGTCCACGTTGCGCAAGCGAATGTGCAATTCGCGCAACTGCTTTTCGTCCACTGGGCTGGGGGCTTGGGTCAGCAAGCACTGCGCACGTTGGGTTTTGGGGAAGGCAATCACGTCACGGATGGACTCCGCACCGGTCATCAAGGTGACGATGCGGTCCAAGCCGAAAGCCAAACCACCGTGTGGGGGCGCGCCGTATTGCAACGCGTCGAGCAAGAAGCCAAACTTGAGTTGGGCTTCTTCGGGCGTGATTTTCAGGGCATCAAACACTTTTTGCTGGACGTCGGCACGGTGGATACGCACAGAGCCACCGCCCATTTCCCAACCATTCAACACCATGTCGTAACCCTTGGAGATGCATTTCTCAGGGGCTGTGACCATCCAGTCTTCGTGGCCGTCTTTGGGCGCAGTGAAAGGGTGGTGCACGGCGGTGTAGCGCTGGCTTTCGTCGTCGAACTCGAACATGGGGAAGTCGACCACCCACATCGGTGCCCAACG
>JACCDL011164171.1_pt1 | contig 10056 bp, 5 predicted proteins | sample 7441931 | NCBI WGS metagenome assembly JACCDL01 (sample SAMN15323437, study PRJNA562643) | freshwater metagenome | isolation source: river surface water | place: USA:Blue River Watershed | collected 2017-08-16
ATGACACCTAAGTCTGCAAACATTTCGATATAATCATTGTGGCAATGATAAGGCACAAATAAATCGTTGGTGTACTCCTTTTCATAAGGGATGGATGCTAATTTCCAATTACCATATCCTGCTCCAGTAAATGGATGTTTAGAAGCATAATCAATCGCTGCTTTCCATAATTTTATCCTACTATTTTGCTCACTTGCCACATTAATATCTCCAGCCCTTTTTGTAATAGTACCATACCCACCCTGGAACCCTTGTATATCAACCGCTTTAGACAACATCCCGTTGGCTGCAAAAAATGCGAATACCAAAGGGAGTATAAAATAAGCCAGTTGGCTGCCAATTGTTTTTGCATCCTGCTTCTTATTCAATAAAACAATAGCCATACTAAATAAAACAAACAATACACCTAAACCCACATAGGTTGACCTTGTATTTAAAATAAATAAGGCCATGATCCCAAGGAACAAAATAATCAAGCCCAATATTTTACCAATCAATTTATTATGTAGGATCACAAATAATAAGAAAGGAAATTTGATTAATAAACTAGCTGCCATCACGTTCTTATTCCCATTTTTTCCTGTCAAGCTTCCTATATTCTGGTCCAAATTCATATCCACCATATTCTTAGAGAACCCTGTGATCACATACATCGCATCAAATAGCAAAACAATGGCAACTATAATGGACACCACATTAAAAAGCGTTGATAGTTCTTTTTTATAAAACAGAATAGATAAATTGATGAATATAAGATAAGTACTCACTAACCTTGCCAAGCAAACCAAGGTCTCAATTGCATTGATAGAATAAATGAGTGAAAGCAATGCCCAAATCACCAAGAAGCTATAGACAATTGTGAATTTTAATTTTAAGACAGATTGTATCGCTGCATTGTAATATTGTTTGTTGAAAAGGATATAAGCCAGTATCGCAAAGTCCAATAGACTGACATACAGCCATTGGGAGCCCATTACATCCGCTCCTCCAAAATCAGGAATAAAATGGACCAATAAATATAAAAAGGCGCAAAATCCAGGACCCCAAACATTTTTTTCGACCTGACTCATAGTAAACTTGTTCTTATTGCTAAAGATACTACAATAGAACAAAAGAATAGATTAGTTGGTTTTATGCTGTTTTTATAGAAATATATCTATAACCCTCCTAGTTCTATGAACAGGGAGGGTTTCCAAGGGGATAAAATGAAGGTTACTTTGCGGCCAATTCAAATGTTTTTACTGATGTATTTGTCGCTTTAGACTTTGAAGTTACCGTAACTGTAGCTACACAAAGTACTCCAGCCGTCAATCCTGTCACTGTCACTGGATTGCTTGCAGTAGTAGAAGAGAGATTTGTAGTAAAAACTGTGGAATTATCTAGTTTCTTTTTTACTGTGACATCCACAGTTACACCATCTTTTGGTAATGTAGAAGTGATATTTGCATTCATGGCTAATGAAGTTCCAACTACAGCAAATACACTATTGTAATTCACTTCTGAACCTGCTACATCCACTTTAAATACAATATCGGCTTCCGTAACCACAACGGGTGGTGGTGTTGGAGGAGTTGGTGCTGGACTATCCCCTCCTTTGCTACATCCATTAAAAGCTAAGACAAAAAAACTTAAAGCAATGATGCTATGCTTTCTAATTGAAAATTTTAAATATTGCATAAATTATAATTTAACCATTTTAAATTGATGTGAAATTTTTAAGTCTGCCGAAGCCACTCTAAGAAAATAAAGCCCAGGGCTTAATTCATTAATTACTAATCTTGATCCTGCTGTAACACCAATTCTTGTTGCTACTTTTGCTCCTGTTGAAGCAGAGAATACTTCGATATTCAATCTTTGTTGACCCTTGACAACAAAGTCAATATTTACAAAATTAATGAAAGGATTAGGTGTTAATTTAATAAACTCCCCATTATTTAATCTAACAATATCAGTTACTAAGTAATAATAAGGACTACTCATTGCACTTATGCATCCATTCTGAGTTGTTTTAACAGTATAGGATCCAGGACTAGTTGGTTTGAATTTTTGAGTCGTGTCTGTAATTAATGTTCCATCTTTAAACCAACTATTCCTAATTGTAACATTAGAAACTAAATTATTTGCAGTGTCACGTGAAATTATTGGTGTGGATGGAACTGGATTAATTGAGACATTGATTTTAGCCCTTACACTTTCACATCCTGTTGCAGTATTAATTTGACTTAAATAAAAACTATTTGTTCCAATAACTGCAGTATTAGGTTTAATTGCAGTATTGGTGGCAGTGCCTCCATTAGAGCTTGTCCCATACCAAAGTATATTATTACCATTTGTTGGAATTACTCTTAGCGTATCTATTGATGCATTATTACAATAGAATGTGTCATTGACATTTGGTGGGTTTGGCAATGGAATGATAGTAACCCCGATTTTTGCCCTTGGCCCTTCACAACCTGTTGAATTATTAATTTGGCTCACATAATAACTAAATGTTCCAACTGATGATGTGATTGGTTTAGTTCCAGAATTGCTTGAAGTTCCTCCAGTTGCACTTGTACCATACCAACTTAATCTATGATTCGCTAATGGTGTTGCCTTTAATGTATCTGCATTGATATTGTTACAATAAGATGTATCTTTTACAGAAGGGCTTAATGGTGCAGGATTAATTTTTACAGTGATTTTAGTTAAAGGACTTTCACAATTTGCTAAATTTGTCATTTGGCTTACATAGTAAAATTTTGTTGAAGTATCATTTGTTGATACGGAAATTGGTGTTTTACTTCCGTTAGAACCAGATTGATTAGAGGTATACCATAATAAATAATTACCATTATCTGGATTACCCGATAGTACTTGTGAACCTGAATTTTGACAAAAGGCTGTATCTTTAATTACTGGTGCATTGCCAGCTTTTTCAACATTAACAGTTAATAAAGATTGTGGACTAACGCAATTAGTTGAAAGATCAATTTGTGTGACATAATATTTTTTTTGACCAGCAATCATAGTATTTGGCGTTGGTGTAAATTTTGCACCACGCATTCCTAATTCATCACTCCAATAGACATCATGCATTTGTAATGTGTTTGCCGATAAGGGCAAAGGGTTTGAATTAACACAATATGCTGTATCTCTTACAATTGGAGCTGGTGGTGAAGATTTAAATGATAAAGAAACTTTATCTGAGTTAACTGTACATCCAAATTCACTATTAATCATAGTAACAAAGAATGAAGTTGTATCTGAAAAATATTTGGATTGACCCGCATTTACTTCTGATTGTTTACCATAATTCCAAGTAAGAGTAGAACCTGGTGCAATATAATTAACTGCGACTTTTAATGAATCTCTTTTACAAAAAGAAAAATCATTTTGTGAAAAAATTGGCTTTGGCATATTTTCAGGTGCACAAATAAATCTTTTTCTTAGTAAAGACAACATATATTTTGCGGCGGGATCATATTGAAAATAATCTTTTTCTACATATTTATCCCCCTCTCGAATAAAAACTGTCTTATATGGCATTATATTTCCACGATTCGAAATTGAGTCATAAATCCCGCAATCATCTCCCCATCCAGAATTTATATACCCAATATCAAGCTTGCCATCTTTATTGAAATCATGGCTAATTAAATAAGCGCCAGTTCCTCCTGCACCACCTAATATCTTTGTTCTAAATGATTTAGAATTCTGGATTAATGTAGTGTCAATTATAAATTCGTTTGGGGTCTTCTGAACTACAGCATATATATTATTGTATGAATTTTTGCCGCTAATTCCCCCACCAGTTATAACTATAAAATCATTTAAATTATCACCATTAATATCTAACATTATATAGTCGCCATCATCTCCGTTTGATACATACCTCGGGATATTAATATTATTTTGGTCGTTAAATCTACCTTTGCCTTTATTTAATAAAACTAAATCATCCCTTACCCCTAAACTATTCAAAGATCCAGATCCAATTAGAAGAATATCATTTTTCCCATCTTTGTTCACATCAAAAATCTTTCCATCAAATACCCCTGTACAACTAACACATTTTTCACCAAAACCATTATTGTTAAAACCAGAAAAGTTGATAGTATCTTGTACAAATTTTGGATGATTATTTGCATCAAAATATGGAAAATTTGGCAGACCCCATAAGATATAGGAGAAGTTATTTGCAGGGATATAAATATCTGGTATTCCATCTTCATTTAAATCTCCAACATCACCGGAATATTTTGTTATTGAAGGTTTGCTCCCTGTCCCATAAGTATCATTTTCATTTGTTATAATTTCAGAATAGTCATACCTACCTTTGCCGTCACTCACAATTATTTTTATAGGTGCTTTATCATCATCAGCAGGGAATATCACCATGTCTATGTAATCATCATTATTCAGATAGACAGGGACAACTTTAAATGGTGAAATAATAACTTCTAAATCTTTATTATTTAAAAGATTTAAATCTTTAAATGAATTTGAAGTAGAATCCCATATTAGAAAAGAATATCCCGTACCTCTATTTCTGTCTTTATACATTGCAGAATCAAGACCTCCTGGGTTGAAAACATCAATCCAACCATCATTATTAAAATCTCCGCATATTGCACCTCCCCATCCACCTTGAATGCAATCCCGTTGATTTGCAATTTGACTAAATGAAAGTGGTTTTTGGAATGATTGTATCACCATGTCGACCATAACTGGAGAATTACTTTTCCAGTATTCCGCACCTAAACTTTTAACATTATTTGGAACTTTATACCCTTTAAAATTAGTACGTAAAGAATCTAAATTTAAATTTTGTGAGGTACAAGTATTAAGAATTAAAAATACTCCCAAAGAAAAAATTGTTCTTTTCATAGTTTAATTGTTTTAAACTATCCTTTGGGGGTATCCAAATATATGAACTTTATTAATATATGTTAAAGATTAATTTGTTTGAATTTTCCAGCATCATTTCTCCAATAAATTCTCCTTCCTTTATTGCCTTCTAATACACCAAATAAGCCGTCTGCCACAACATCAACATCCCCATCTTGATCATAATCAAATAATCGAATCCATTTTATCCATCCATTTTTACCTTCCCCATCAATGATATCAAAATAGGATTTAGCGTCCTCTACAAATCCATTAGCAGTATTTAGGTATAATCTTAGTCCATAACCATTATACCCTTTTTTATTGCTCATTGTAAGCACATCTTTTTTACCATCAAAATTGAAATCTAAAAAGGCAAGATCCATCAATTCTAGTGTTGAATCAACTGAAAAACTAATGGCGGTTGATCTATCAAATTCTCCATTTTTATTTGGTATCATCCTTAAAATTTTTGAAGACCCTAAGAATAAGTCTAATTTACCATCATCATTTATGTCAAATAACTCTACTGTATAATAATTATCATTTTGTGAGAAATTTTTAAATACGTTATTACTTAACTCAAATTTTTGACTGCCTTTATTGATATAACAGGTCGGATGAACAGGTATCACTGCACTACCTCCTGAGTAAGCAACAATATCAATTAGTCCATCATTGTTGATATCGCCCGTTGCACCCCCGTGAAAGTAACCTATGTCTTGATTAAAGTATTGATATTTCATTTCCTTAGGGTAAAAAATTCCTAAAGAATCACCAGGAAATGGCATGCCATCATACCCAGATGAAAAAAGCATAATATCTGGGTTCTTATCATTATCCATATCAGAGACCACACATTTTCTAACTTGAGTCAACCCAACTTGTAAATCATATACATTTGGATTTTTTTCGTACTCAGAATACAAATGAAGGCCTACAGCATTAGTAGGCCAGGGATTTTTCCAATAATATGCCCATAGGTCTTTCCTACCATCACTATTAAAATCGGTATACAGATATGTCCCTAAATCATTCCAGTAATAACTTTTTGACGCACTCCATGTATTTGTTGTACCTGTATTGTATGGCACTAATATCCCGTTTGGAAGTGCCTCAAATCCCCAATACCTACTAAAAAAGACGTCAAATAATTGTGTCATCGCCCTAGTTGTAGTATACCAAGAAGTGGTTTTATTAATTACAGAAAAAGAATCTAAAGTATTACTTGGATAAACTATTGCACTTGGTGGCAGGATAACAGGAGTTGTAGGTTTTAAAACAACAACTTCTGGGGTTTCCGTTTTAGTACACGAAACTGTAATAAAAAAAACAAAAATTAATATACTGTACTTCATAGTCAAAATTCTGAAATTTAATTACATTTTTAACATCTTAAATTGTTGTACTATTTTACTATCATTTGAAGTAATTTTAATGATATAAGTACCAGATGAAAGTTCATTTAATATTATAGGCGTTCCTGCTTGTAATCCTTGTCTTGAAAATACCCTGTTCCCAGTTGTAAGTTCAAATACGTCTACATTTAATCTCTGGTATCCTTTAACATTAAAATCAAGATTAATTTGATTGATAAATGGATTTGGAGCTAATTTAATAAACTCCCCATTATTTAATCTAACAATATCAGTAACTAAGTAATAATAAGGACTACTCATTGCACTGATACATCCATTCTGAGTTGTTTTGACAGTATAAGAACCAGGACTAGTCGGTTTAAATTTCTGAGTGGTGTCTGTAATTAATGTTCCGTCTTTAAACCAAGTATTCCTAAATGTAACATTAGAAACTAAATTATTAGCAGTATCACGTGAAATTATTGGTGGAGTTGGATTAGAGAACTTTAATATTTGAATAACATCGGAATTCTTAATACAACTATTTGTATCAATTCTAGTAACATAAAATGTATCATTAGTCTTAAAAACTAATTGATCTATATTAGTAGCCTTTACTTTATTGTTTACATACCATATTGTACTATCTGATTTTGAATAGTTAGTTAACTTAATCATGATGCTATCAGAACCACATATAGTGTATTGGGTTTTATCAAAAATAGGCTTTGCTGCATCTGCACAACTTACTTGATATAATATAGATGCTCTCTTGATATTATTAAAATCATACATCAATAAAGCATTTGTATTTTTTTTAAAATTAGGGTATATAACTAGTTGCATCTCTTTAAAATAGCTACTATCTAATTTTTTTCCTGATTCTAGTTTAATATTACGAATTAGTGATTTTTCAAATTTCCCATTCACTACTTTATAATAGTATCCCAAAGTTGGACTTCCATCAATATAATTTTTTGGATCTAGACCCCATGTACCTGGTATCATTTCAATACCTTCTGCAGTTTCATCAATATCTAAACCATGAGAAAATAAATCTGTGCCTCTATCAATCCCGCTATCTTTGAAAAATTGTGTAGTTAAATCTTTACCATTTAAACCCAATACCTTCCAACCATAGGTTGTTCTATTAAAATTCAGTTTATAATAATTATTCACATAAAAACCTCCAACTACAATTTCCTCCTCCCCATTTTTATCTATATCCATTTTATAGGCCGTTATCTTTTCATGAATATTCAGCCTATAATAATCATCGGCATCTAATTTTGAATATTTAACGGGTATTAAAATTGAGTCTCTATTTAAACTAATAGTTTCTAATTTTTTTGTGTTAAAATTATATTTAGCATAAGTAAATGTTTTGAAATTATAAGGCTGCCAATCCGGCTCTCCAATGTCTTTTGAATAAGAATTGTCAAATATTATTGTAGCAAATTCATTTTGATTATTAGAGTTAGCAACATTAAATAATGGATACCTGCTCACCCAATGATCAAATCTTTTACTCCAAGTATTTGATAAGTCAGTATAAATTCTAAAAAATCTTTTATTGATTTTATCATATTTATATACATTAACATAGTTTGGTCCTCTGTCGGTTGCAATAATTTCATCTGCTCCATCTTTATCAACATCTGCAACATAGGTTGACTCTACATTTAAGCTATTTACGTCTAAGGTTAAAGTATCAAATGATTTTCCATTATTTATAAAAACCTTATCTGGCCAATTATCATTAATCATTTCTGGACTTAATTTTCTATTACTGTCTGCGCCGTGATAATTTTGTATTAAATAGTGGTAATCATTTAAGCCATCTCCATTGAAATCTCCAAAACCTCCAAGCCACATATCTCCTTTTGCCTTAATTACATAATTTGTATCTAAAACATATTGACCATTTTTATTTTGAATAAATATGCCCTTTAAATACTCTCTTGTAGCATTATTACTTGGAAATAATTGAAATGTTAAATCTGGTAAACCATCTTTATTAAAATCAAATAAATCTACACCTTGATTCGTCCCAATATTACCAAGTGGGCCCTGTTGATTTCCAGGACCTGGATTTGCAGGATCTACCCCGCCGTTATTTCTTTGTAGCCATGATGAAAACCCCTGAGGAAAAACTAAAATACTATCTTTTACAATCCATTTTTGAGATTGTAATTCCCCTAGAAATAAAAAGATGAACCCCATGAATAATTGAAATCGCTTCATATACCGACATTAAATTAAAAATTCAGCTCTTGGGGTACATAAAAATAAGAACTTTACTTATATTAAAATTATTTAGTTTTAATATAAGTAAAACCTAATTCATTTAATCAAAGCCTGATATCTAATTTTTTAAGTAATTTCATCTCCTAAAACACCCATTTTGGAAAATACTAGTTGTTATTACAACGGACAAATAAGTTCTTTTAGCCAAACCGGCATGTCATTGAATGACCTTTTGATTCAGAGGGGTTATGGCATTTTTGACTACCTAAGGGTGGTGGACAACAAGCCTTTATTTGTAGAAGACCATTTAGACCGTTTGTATAATTCTGCAGCAATCATGCATATGGATGTGCCCCAATCAAAGGAGTCCATATTGAAAATCGTGATGGAATTAGTGGCAAAAAATGATATGCCCTATTCTGGCCTTAAATTGATTGTATCTGGCGGAGACAGTTCGGATGGTTATGCACTAGAACAACCTAGGTTGACAATTATACAACAACCCCTTCCTGTTCCATCCAAAAAATTTTCGGTCAATCCTTTTATTTTAATGAGTCATCCTTTCCAACGTCAATTGCCTCAAGTAAAAACGACTGATTATTTGATGGCCATCTACTTACAACCTCAATTAAAAGCGTTTGGTGGACAAGATATTTTATATACCCATGAAGGGATGATCAGAGAATGTCCTAGATCAAATTTTTTCATGATTTCTGAGCAAGGACATATAGTAACTGCTAAGGACCAAGTACTAAAAGGGATTACAAGAAAGAATATTTTAGAAGAAGCATCTGCAAATGGGATCACGATAGAAGAAAGACCAATTACAATTGAAGAAATCAACACTGCAAAAGGCGCATTCATTGCAAGTTCTACCAAACGTATTATTCCTGTTAGTAAAATAGATGCTACAAATATCCCGACCGACTCCCCTATTTTACAAAAAGTATTTGATCTACTTGTTCAAAAGGAACAAGCTTATTTAAAAGCTTAAATAAATAAAAGAATTCAACGAAAAAAGGGCTAACTAGAATTCCAGTTAGCCCTTTTTATATCTCAACTACAATTTATTTCAATTGCTTTCTTAAAGCATCTAATTTAGCTACATATAAACTACGGCCATGCGTTCCTAAAATAATCTCATGGTCTCTTGGGTGAATCTCTAAGTCATGTACTGGAACACTTGCTGGTAAGCCTTTCGTCCAAGCCATTGAACTATTTCCTCCATCCAAACTTACATACAATCCACCATCTGTTCCTACATACAATACTTGTTCAGCCACTGCATCTTCTTTGATGACATTCACTGGTTCTGATGGCAAGTCTTTCATAATTTGTTTCCATGTAGTTCCATAATCATCACTTTGATATACATAAGCATTAAAATGATCATTACGATATCCGTTCAATGTTACATAGACTCTTGCAACATTATACTTACTAGCAATCACTCTACTTACATATAAACCCTTTGGTAATTTTTGACTGATCAAAGTAAAACTATTACCGCCATCTTTTGATATTTGTACATTACCATCATCTGTACCTACATAGATCAACCCAAAACGAATTGGACTTTCAC
>JACCDL010865407.1_pt1 | contig 10055 bp, 11 predicted proteins | sample 7441931 | NCBI WGS metagenome assembly JACCDL01 (sample SAMN15323437, study PRJNA562643) | freshwater metagenome | isolation source: river surface water | place: USA:Blue River Watershed | collected 2017-08-16
CTGAAAGATTTGATTCGTCGTTCAGGCTCGGTGGAAGCTGGCTTGAAGCTGTACGTCGGTGCCGGCAACCTTGAATCCGATGGTGGTTATGCTGCCAAGGTATTAGCTGAATATTCGCGACTGCAAGCCGTTGCCAGTGGCAAGCGCGTACCGACCTTCACACCGCAAGCGCCAGCACCCGAAGCTGATGGCCTGCGCGAAGCCAAGGCATTGGAAGATTCAGCACCTATCCGCATGCATGTGGACGAACCAGCCTGATAAAAAATAGTATTAGAAGGAGTCGCAACTGACTCTTTGCAAAAATAAAAAACCCCGTCACGTAGACGGGGTTTTTTTATGCCGTTGAAGACAAACTTCAGCGCATGAACAACTGATTAGTCCAGCATCAAATAGTCTTCCACCACCAGCGGATGAATGCTATCGGTGAAATTAGGTAGATCTGCCAACAAAGTTTTCCCTTCAGGGCTGCTGAGTGATGCCTTGAGTGACTCTTCTGAATCAAACCACAACTCTGAAAAACCGTCGTAACCAAAAGCTGCAACCTGCTCGCGCGCTACGAGATTAACCGAATAGCGATGCATATTGGGGAGCTTTTTGCACAGCTCAGCATGCACATGCAACCAATGATCTACAAATTGTTCGTAACTCAGATCCTTGCGTTTCTTAACCAGACCGATACGTTTTACGAAATTAGGTTTCATAGTAATTTCCTTTAGTTGTTATGAATGAATAGGTGGGTGGAAAGGTGGATTAAAAAAATTAAGGAAAGGCTGATGTCACAGCGCCCTGCGATGCGTCCGTCACCAGCCGCGCGAATTTAGCGAGCACGCCATCGGTATAACGTGGTGGCATAGGAGTCCATGCTGCCAAACGTTGTTTCAATTGTTCAGCATTGAGTTCAACATTTAAGCATCGCTGTTCAACATCAATCTCAATCATGTCACCATCACGCAGCGCAGCGATCGGACCACCATCTGCGGCTTCGGGAACAATGTGACCGATAACAAAACCATGCGAAGCACCAGAAAAACGTCCATCAGTCATTAGCGCAACCGAATCGCCCAAACCAGCGCCCTGCAACGCACCGGTGACGAGTTGCATCTCGCGCATGCCGGGACCACCTCGTGGCCCCTCGTTGCGCAACACCATCACGTCATTCGGTTTAATGTCGTTCGCCTTGATTGCGGCAAAAGCGGCTTCTTCAGTTTCGAATACTCGCGCAGGCCCGCGATGTAGATTTTTTTTCTGGCCGCCCAGCTTAATGACACAACCACCCGGGGCGACATTGCCGTACAAGATAGCTAACCCGCCCTGAGGCTTGATTGGGTTAGAGAGCGGTCGAATAACTTCCTGTCCTGTCGGCTCAACGACCTTGCTCACCTCTTCGCCTAGCGTGCGAGTCGTCACGGTCTGGGCGTTTGCATGCAGCAGGCCAGCTTCGAATAGCCGCTTAGCTACTAGCGGTATGCCTCCTGCCTCGAACAACTCGGGCGCAGTAAAACGCCCCCAAGGGCGCATATCAGCTAACACCGGAGTACGACGTGAGATACGATCAAAATCATCGAGCGTCAGCGGAACACCAAACTCACGCGCAATCGCTAACAAATGCAACACCGCATTGGTTGAGCCACCGGTTGCCATCACGCCCGCAATCGCATTCTCGAAACTATCTCGGGTAACAATAGAGCGCGGCGTAATGCCCTCGTTAACCAATGCCATCACCAGCCGTCCACAATCGAAAGCGGCGTCGCCTTTTGTCGTATCAAGCGCTGGAATATCGTTAAAACCAATTGGCGATATACCGAGCATTTCACTCGCCGTTGCCATCGTGTTGGCAGTGAACTGGCCACCACAGGCACCTGCTCCGGGGCAGGCATGGTCTTCGATATCGCGCAACTCTTCTGCATCAATACGTCCGCCATTGAACGCACCGATCGCTTCATACAGTTCTTGAATAGTGAGCTTGCGATCACCAAACAATGTCGAAGGCTTAGAACATTTGCCCGACAAAATGGACCCACTGTAAAACGACAAGCCCGGCACATTGATACGCCCGAGTGCCATCGCCATTGCAGGAATCGTTTTATCGCAACCAGAGATAGTCACCAAACCATCCAACATGTGACCGCGCGCGACAAGCTCTACCGAATCAGCGATGAGTTCACGACTCACCAGCGACGTCTTCATGCCTTCCGTACCCGTGGTAATGCCATCGTTAATTGCCACCGTGTTGATCTCGAGCGGTGTACCGCCCGCAGCGCGAATACCATCCATCACACGCTGCGCAAGATCACGATGATTTAAATTACATGGCATGGTGCCAATCCAGCAGTGAGCAACACCGATCTGAGGTTTTTTTAAATCATCGTCGCTAAAGCCAGCGGCTTTCATCATCCCGCGCGCTACTGCGCGATCGGGGCCATCAAGTAATGCAGCGCTTTTATGTCTCGGGTTTCCGGCCATGCTTATCTCCGTTTTTCTTATTATTTGAATTGATGGCAGTGAACTATCATTTTGCACTTCGGTACGACAGGTTGGCGCGGGTCAAATGCTCCCTGATTGCCTGCTCCGCTCCATCAGGATCATGGCGTGCAATACATGCAATCAAACGCTCGTGTTCTTCTAAAGTGACTTCTTCTGCACCGGGTGCACGAACCAGATCTTCATGAAAGTTGCTCAACCATTGCAGCATCGCCTGCGATACGGCGACATACACTGGGTTGCCAGAAACATCGGCAATAATTCGGTGCAACGCAAGATCGGTTTCGAGGAAATGCTCGGGATGACCGAGACTGGCACGCTGCCGATTGAGTGCATCTTCTAAACGAAGCACATCATCAGCGCTAGCTCGCATAGCTGCAGTACGCGCCATGGCAATTTCAAATGCGAGACGTGCCTCTTTCAGATGCTCTAGTAACTGGCTATCCCCGGACAGTAAATGAATCGCCGTTGCCGAAATCTGTGAAATCACCGAATCGGCCGACAAGGCCTGCACTCGTGCGCCCTCGCCGTGCAGTATCGACACTAGCCCCATGCGCTCCAATCCCTGCAAGCCCTCGCGCACAGCAGGACGTCCCACACCAAACTGCGCCATAAGCTCGCGCTCAGAGGGCAGCATCGAGCCTATCGGGTAAGCGCCGGATCGAATTCCCGCCAGCAGACGCTCCAACACCTCGTGACCCAGCTTACGGCGGGCGATAGGCGTCGCTGAAGCGGCATTTTCGGGGGATTGGGTTAGTTCAGCGCTCATTCGGCAGGCAAACATTGCATCAAGTGATGATGTCATCATACCAGTTGATGGTAGGTTTATCCATTCGCGAGTAAAACGGCTTAACGAACTCTGGTAAGCAGGGAAATAGTTGGTCGAAGGACTGATGGTCGAAGGACTACTCGACCGCGGGAAGATATCGGATTAGCAATAAATGCCACTAATCGGACGATCGATACCGCTGAGTTGCTGCTGTGGCCATCAAGCCGGTTCGCCATACAGCGGCGAGCGGTTAATTTACGGGATGGCGCGTTCGAAAAAATTCAGTGAGTCGACTCACCGCTTCGACCAGATTTTCCATCGAGGTCGCATATGACACGCGAATATAACGCTGCGCTACATGGGTACCAAAATCTGCACCCGGCACCAACACAACGCCGGTACTCTCAAGAATATCGCTAGTGAGTTTTATCGCGTCATCGCTCCAATGACTGCAATCGGCATACACATAAAACGCACCGTCTGGTAACACGGGAATATCGAACTGTAGTTTTTTCAAAGCTGGCACGATGAAATCGCGGCGACGTTGAAATTCAGCCTTACGCGCTTCAAAGATCGCCGTTGCTTCAGAAGTAAAACACGCTAAGGCTGCGTGCTGCGCTACGCTAGAAGCGCAGATAAACATATTTTGCGACAGCTTCTCAATCGCCGACAGCATCTGCGGTGGCACCACTAACCAGCCCAGACGCCATCCAGTCATGTTGAAGTATTTTGAAAAACTATTAATCACAATGACATCGTCACCCAACGCAAGCGCCGATTCAGGCGGTGAGTCGTAACTCAAACCTTGATAGATTTCATCGACCAAGGTAAATCCTCCTTTCGCACGAACCACTTTAATAATGCGCGCTAATTCGTCAGCTCCAATCGATGTGCCAGTTGGATTCGATGGTGATGCTAACAACACGCCTGATGTGTGAGGGCCCCAATGAGATTCGACTTGATTTGCGGTTAACTGAAAGCGTTCTGCCGGACCACTGGGGATTAATTTTGCACGCCCTTCAAATGCAGCAACGAAGTGTCGATTACAGGGATAACTAGGGTCGGGCATCAGCACTTCACTATCACGCTCAATCAAAGCCGCACATGCCAACAACAAGGCTCCGGATGCACCTGCGGTAATAACTATTCGTGACGCTGGCACATCCAGCGTAAATTTATCGCGATAATGATCAGACACCGCTTGTCGCAACGCCGGCAATCCCATCGCTGAGGTGTAGCGCATGGCACCGTCTTCCAGAGCGCGTGCGGCGGCTTTAAGTACAGGTTCTGCGGTTGGAAAATCTGGCTCGCCTATGCCCATGTGAATAACGGAACGTCCCGCTTGCTCTAGCTCAGCGGCACGCTTGATCACTTCCATCACTCGAAATGGTGCGATCTCTTGCAGACGGTGTGCGAGAGGAAAATTCATAGCAAACATCAGACAGAGCGACTGAGGTCAACGACCTGCAGCGATCTCGGTGGCACGCAGATTACTGGCGAGTTTGTCCAACACGCCATTCACATATTTGTGTCCGTCGATACCACCAAACGATTTAGTGAGTTCAACCGCTTCATTGATCACTACTTTGTAGGGAATTTCGATGTGATGCTTCAGTTCAAATGCACCAATCAATAAAGCTGCGTGCTCAATCGGCGATAGCTGATCAATAGAACGATCAATTAATGGACTTATTTCTGCACGCAGTAGATCAACATCACGAATGGTACCGTGTAAGAGCACATCAAAATGCTCTGCATCAGCTTTTTCAAAACCAAACGCATTACGAATGTGCGCATCAATCACGCCTGCATCATCACGGTTAATTAACCACTGATACAGACCCTGCAGTGCAAATTCGCGCGCACGATGACGTGGCGTGCGATTTTTATTCGGATTGGCGTGTATAGATTTAAGAGTCATGTTTTACTTAGTCATCACTGGCATCATCAGCCAGCTCATCCAAGACCAACACCAGATTGGCCATTTCTACCGCCACTCGTGCGGCATCCGTACCTTTGTCTGACATGCGTGCTTCTGCTTGCTCATCATCTTCAGTCGTTAAGACGGCATTAGCCACCGGTATCCCAAATTCCTTACTGATGTTGGAAATACCTCGACCCGATTCATTAGCCACTAATTCGAAGTGATAGGTTTCGCCACGAATGACCGCACCTAGCGCAATCAATGCATCGAACTGAGCCGACTCCGCCATCTTTTGTAGCGCCAGCGGTATCTCAAGCGCTCCTGGCACAGTCACCAGCAACACGTCATCATCTTGAACACCGAGCTGTTTTAATTCAGCCAAGCATGCCGTGCGCAAGCCGTGGCAGATATCTTCATTAAAGCGGGCTTGAACGATGCCGATGCGTAAACCCTCGCCATCAAAATTCGATTCGTAAATTCCTATACTCATATCGCCTCCTGTTTCAGAGTTCAGGACTGGCCTGATAGCCAGTCACTTCCAGATTGAAACCCGCCATTGAAGGCATTTTGCGGGGATTAGCTAGCAACTTCATTCGTGCCACACCTAGCTGACGCAAAATTTGTGCGCCTATGCCATATGTGCGCAAATCCATTCTTTCAGGGCGAGTTGGCTTAGTCGGCTGAGGTTGGCATAACGCATTGAATTGAGCAAACATCTGCTCTGCCGACTCCTCACAATTGAGTAATACAATCACGCCGCGCTCGGCGCGCTGTATCGCTTGCATAGCCGAGGCGATATTCCATGAATGCGTGGTCGCTTCGGTATCGAGCAAATCCAATATCGACACCGGTTGATGCACCCGCACCAGCGTTTCTTTGTCAGCGCTAATCTCGCCATGAACCAACGCTAGATGCGCGCCTCGACTGGGCTTATCGCGAAATGCAATCGCATGAAATTTACCGTACGAGGTTTGCATGCTGCGTTCAGCAACGCGCTCAACAATACTTTCTGTCTGACTACGGTAATGAATCAAATCAGCAATCGTACCGATTTTTAATTCATGCTCGCGCGCGAATTCCATCAAATCAGGCAAGCGCGCCATGCTGCCATCATCTTTAAGGATTTCGCAGATGACTGCCGCTGGGGTTAAGCCCGCAAGCTCAGACAAATCACAACCTGCCTCGGTATGACCGGCGCGCATGAGGACGCCCCCTCGCTGAGCACGCAAAGGAAAGACATGGCCAGGCTGAACAATGTCAGAAGCTTTGGCATGACGTGCAACCGCCACTTCTATGGTTTTGGAACGATCAGCTGCAGAAATACCTGTAGTCACTCCCTCTGCCGCCTCAATCGATACCGTGAAGTTGGTTCCGTAGGAGGTGCCGTTACGTGAGGTCATCAGCGGCAGATTTAGCTGATCGCAGCGTTCTTCAGTCAGGGTCAGGCAAATTAAACCGCGACCATGCCTAGCCATAAAGTTGATGGCCTCAGGAGTGACGAACTCGGCGGCTAGAACTAGGTCGCCCTCGTTCTCACGGTCTTCCTCGTCAACGAGGATGACCATGCGGCCGGCACGTAGCTCAGCAATGATCTCTTTGGTACTGGATATGGACATGAAGGCGACTCTCGAACGGCTCGCCATTTTATAGGATTTCGCCCGCGAGCCGTGACCAATCTCGCGAGATAACTGAAGGTCACCCCAGAGGACTTACACTTTTTTTGACAACATTTCCGAACTCAGCATGCGTTCCACATAGCGAGCAATCAAATCAACCTCGAGGTTAACCCGACTACCCACCTGTAAATGCCTGAGCGTAGTGACTGCAATAGTGTGTGGAATAAGGTTGATTGAGAGGGTGCAGCCTTGCGGACTATCCTGCACGCTATTAACCGTCAGCGAGACGCCGTTCACCACAACCGATCCCTTGTAGGCAAAGTACTTAGCCAACTCAATCGGGGCCAACACATCCAAACGCCATGACTCTGCTACCGCTGCAAAGTGCGTCACTGTTCCTAAGCCATCCACATGCCCTGACACCAAATGACCGCCGAGGCGCTCTGCCAGCGTCAGTGCTTTTTCTAAATTAACTTCACCCTCAGCATCTAATCCTGCTGTGCAATTCAAACTTTCGCGAGAAACATCGACGCTGAAACCCTGATCAGTTTTATGCGTCACTGTCATACAAGCGCCATTGATCGCAATCGAATCACCGATAGCCACATCGCCCATAGGTAAACCACCGCTATCGATCTGCAGGCGCACGCCACCATTATCATTAAACGGTTCTATCGTCGTAATGCGACCTACTGCTGCAACAATTCCTGTAAACATAATGTGTTTTTCTGATTATCTAAATTTTTTATGGCGATTAAATGATGTGCGGAATGATACGCACGAGCAGACGCAGATCATCACCAACCGATTGAACTTCATGAAACTGCAATTTTACGCGCGACGATAACTCGCTCAACTCAGGCAAATTGGCCATACCCTGCGCTGGGCCTAAAAGACAAGGCGCCATGTAGATCAATAATTCATCAACGCAGCCAGCACGCAATAACGAACCATTTAGTTTGAATCCCGCCTCTACATGCAACTCATTAATCTCACGCTGACCTAATTCCTGCATCAACGCGTGCAAATCGACCTTACCTGCATTCGATGGCAAATGAATGATCTCAGCACCACGCGCAATCAACTCCGCTTCGCGTGCATCATCACGCTGCGCACTGACTATCCAAGTACCACCACCTTCCAGCACACGAGCAGAAGGACTAATCTGCAATTGACTGTCGAGCACAATGCGGCGCGGCTGACGGGGTGTACTGACGGCGCGTACGGTTAATTGAGGATCATCCTCCTGCACGGTACCCATGCCCGTGAGAATGGCGCAAGCACGTGCGCGCCAGGCATGACCATCAGCACGCGCTGGCTCTGAAGTAATCCATTGACTGACTCCATTCAACAGCGCAGTTCCTCCATCAAGGCTGGCAGCGATTTTCATGCGCACCCAAGGTCGGCCGCGCTGCATGCGTGAAAAAAAACCGATATTCATTTCACGCGCTAGTTCAGCCAATACACCCACCTCGGTGAGTATTCCCGCCGAGCTGAGTCGCGCCAGACCTTGGCCGGCGACCATTGGATTCGGATCTTCAATGGCGGCAACCACACGGCCAACACCTGCTTGAATCAATGCATCTGTGCATGGTGGAGTACGCCCATGATGGCTGCATGGCTCGAGCGTCACGTACACAGTGGCACCACGAACATCGACACCACGCGCTGCCGCATCACGCAAAGCAGCGACTTCGGCATGTGCTTGGCCCGCGGGCTGCGTATGACCCTGAGATACCACGACGCCGTCTTTAACGATCACGCAACCAACGCGCGGATTAGGGCTGGTGATGAAAAGACCCAGCTCCGCCTGCTTTAGGGCGAGCTGCATGCCTTCAATGTCATTAGTAATTTTCACGGGATGGCGAATTCAGGATGTATGCACAGAATACCTGCGTAAGCCGCTGGCGCGGCAGTGCCCTCATTTTAGCAAGTAGTGCTGTCCTTAACAGGATCGCATACGCGAATACGACCTAAAAAACTAATAATAATCTTAAGACGCTGTGTACTGACCGAAAAAGTGAATGACCCAATTTGCGGAATTTGGCTGCTGGCTGCGCTGCGCGGATGTCCGCTACTATCAAACGCAAGATATGACTTTTTACTGTCGCGTAGATTTGCTTCTACTACTAATCCCTTAGTATCAACTTGACTGCGATGCAGCAGTAAATCACCTGAATCAAAACGTTGATTATTATTCGCATCGATCAGCACCAACCAACCTTTCCCCCAATCCTTAGCATTGACTGGAATTACATCAACACGCCAGCGATGTCGAATAGCTTCAGCTCGAGCTAATAAAATAGCTGTTCGAAATTCACCCATCGCCGTAGATACACGTGAACGATCAACCACAGAACGAAAATTCGATAATGTCATAAACAATAAAATCGCTGCGATCACCAGCGTTGCAAGATACTCAACCATGCTAAAACCTAATCGCGCATTCCGTCGCTGAAGATTAAAGATTCGTCGTTCGTATCCAATACTTAGCAATAGCTTAGTCATTTATACGCTCTCTCCAAGCTAGTTGGCGCAACTGTCGCTGACACGGATCAATTGACGTCTCCGAACACAACGTAATCACATAATCAGCCTGTGCAACAAATTGTGTGGTCGCAAACAAGCCAATTCCCGTTGCTGTAATTCGAACAATACCTTCATACTGATTAACATTAATGACTTCAAGTTGATACTCAGGTGGTGATTTTGATTGCATTCGTCCACCAGAAAGAAAACTGTCCCCTGTTACGCTGCCGAATTCATACACAACGTCCTTACTCGACAACGACAGTGGATCATCCATGATGTTCAGATGCTGGTTCGCATCGTGTAATGCCGCCTCTGCAGCTTCACTGGCAATCGATCGATCGACATACCCCGCAGCGAGGATACGAAAATCATGGCCCAATCGTAGCGTGGCCAGCGATATCACTAGCAAAATCGCTGTTAGCAAAATACAAGGCAGCAATATAAAACCGCGACAGCCATACTCGGGTCGCAAACAGTTAGGCAGTTGATGTTTCGTAGTCACGCGACGTAGCAAGACTACTACTGATTACGCTTACTTTGCAGCGGGCTAGATTGATGATTCAATGTTACGTGATTACGCAAAAAAACCACCCTATCGAACACTCGACTCAAGCGCTTTTTTTCTGTGGCTGGGAAATCTGCCAACGACAAATGCGTACCAGGATCTTTGAGGGCGTAAGTATCTGAATAAAAACGCCCGAACAGATCGAGCGAATCAGGTGGCGCTTGATCC
>JACCDL010470875.1_pt1 | contig 10054 bp, 11 predicted proteins | sample 7441931 | NCBI WGS metagenome assembly JACCDL01 (sample SAMN15323437, study PRJNA562643) | freshwater metagenome | isolation source: river surface water | place: USA:Blue River Watershed | collected 2017-08-16
AAGCCACCCGGGCGATGGGCGCGAACGTGGTGCTTTATGATCGCCCCGGCGGCGAAGACCGCGATGCCGTGGCGCAGAGGCTGATCGACGAAACCGGAGCCACCCTGGTCCATGCCTATGGTGACCCCTGGGTGATCGAGGGGCAAGGCTCCGCCGGTATCGAAATTGCCGCCCAGCTGCGCGCGCGCGGGCTGGAAGGGCCCAGCCGGATCGTGGTGTGCTGCGGCGGCGGCGGACTGGCCGCCGGCCTCGCGCTTGCCTGCCCCGATGCCGAGATCGTGCCGGTCGAGCCGGAAGGCTGGGATGACGTGGCGCGCAGCCTTGCCACAGGTGAAATCCAGCGCGTCGCCAAGGATGCCCCGCCGACGGCCTGCGACGCCCTGCAAACCCCGGCGACCTGGCCGATCAACTTCGCCATTCTGAAAGAGCGCTGCGGCTATGGTCTGTCAGTCACCCCGGCCGAAGTCCGCGCGGCGCAACGCTTTGCCTTTTCCAAGCTGCATCTCGTGCTGGAACCGGGCGGCGCGGCAGCGCTGGCGGCGGCGCTGGCCGGCAAGGTTCCCTTGGATGGGCGAACCGCCATCATGCTGACCGGTGGCAACACCGATCCCGCCAGCTTTGCCAAGGTCCTGAGCGCTGATGACTAGTTGCATTTGACAATCGGAATCAGGCGGAACACCCTGCACCTCACGGGTTAATGAAATAGAGGGGGAGACAATGCAGGCACAGATTTTGGCGCCAGCCGCCGTGCTGGTGCTGTGGTCGATCGTGATGCTGTTCTGGATGGCTGGCACGCGCCTGCCGGCAATTGCCAAGCGCGGTGGCCTGGGCGCTGCGAAGCCGGGTGGCCGCGGACAGGATCTGGAAGGCGTAATCCCCGATCAGATCAACTGGAAATCGCACAATTACACGCACCTGATGGAACAGCCGACACTGTTCTATGCCACCGTCGCGATCCTGGCGATCATGGGACCGGCCGAACACGATGTGCTGTTCGCCTGGGCCTATGCCGTGCTGCGGATCCTGCATTCGCTGTGGCAGGCGACCGTCAACAAGGTCTCGGTGCGCTTCGCTTTGTTCATGCTATCAACTTTGTGCCTGCTGATGCTGGCACTGCACGCGGCCAAGCTAACGCTGCTTGGCGCGTAATTACGGGGGAGAATGATAATGATTGGAATGGAAATCCTGAAGCCGGTGGCCGTGCTGGCCGGCTGGACGATGATCATGTGGCTGTGGATGTATGCCACGCGGATCCCGGCCATGGCCAAGGCCAAGATCGATACCAAGAACCTGATCGGCGGCACCGGCCAGGCGCTCGACAACCTGCTTCCGGCGAACACCCAGTGGGTCGCCCACAACTATAACCACCTGCACGAAGCACCGACCGTGTTTTATGCAGTGGCGCTGGCCCTGGCCCTGATTGGTCAGGGTGATGGCCTGAACGCCACGATCGCCTGGGCCTATGTCGGCCTGCGGATCGTCCACTCGATCGTCCAGGCCACCTGGAACCGTGTGATGGTGCGCTTCATGCTGTTTGCACTGTCGAGCCTGGCGCTGATCGCGCTCTCGCTCCACCTGATCCTGGCGGCGTTCCACTCCGCCTGATCAACGCGTCCCGGCCGGTTAGTGGCCGGTCGGGACCCATTTCATCAAAACATCTTGCGGAACTCGATCTTGGCGACCCGGCCGCGTGGATCAATCAGGTCGGGCTGATAGCTGATCGGCACCGCCCCGCTGCCATCGGTGACGCGTTGGCGGCTATCGAACAGGTTCTCGAACCGCAGCGACAGCATAGAGCCCTTGAAGAAGGGCACTTTCTTGACCAGCTTCTGCTGCTGCCCCAGCCCTGCGAAGAAATTGATGTTCACCTTGGTGACACTGCCGAAACGCAGATTGGTCACCCCGGTCAACTGCGACGGGCCGGTCCAGGTACCGTTGAAGAAGGTGCCAAAACCGTTCTTGAACAGGCCGCCATTGAATTCGATCGTATGGCGCGGCGATCCGGATGAAGACAGCGAATCCCCATTCAGCAGATCAAGCTGCGCGACACCGGGGGCTATCAGCACAGAGCTGTCGAACTGCACGGTGTGGAAAACGCCAAGGCTCCAGCGCCCTGGGCCGCGACCTCCACCCATCATCGCCATCATACCCACGCCGCCGCCACCGCCGCGACTTGCACCGCCACCCGGCGGGCGCGGCCCGCCTGCCGAAGCCCCGGCACCACGCGGCGGCCCACCACCACCGCCCATCATGCCCATGAAGCCGCCACCGCCTGGTGCCTTGCCAATCTGGCCACTGAGATTGAAACCCCAGCGCAGCCGAGAGGCGTGTTGCTCGGCAAAGGTAACCGGGCGTTGGTCGATGGAAATCAGCCGGCCACTGGCATCGCGGGTCACCCGACCCGGAAAGGCGGCCTCGATTTCCGGCGTCAGCAAAGGAAAGCCGGCCGTCACATTGTCCGAACGGTTGCGGAAATATTCGACGACAAGGCTGGAATTCTGCAGGATCGGCAGCTGCCAATTTGCACCAAGCTTCAAGTCGCGCTGGCGTTCCTTGCGCAGCGCGGGGTTCCCGCCGCCGACCACGGTCGCCAGAACCGTCTCGCCCCGCACCAGGTCAAAGACCGGGACGTTAAAGGTAACAGTCTGGGGGTTGCCAAGCTGTGCCAGACCCGGTGCGATCTCATTGACCAGATAGCTTGCCGTCAGGCTCAACTTTTCGAACTTGAGCGGTGACCAGGTCAGGCCCGCGCTCCAGTCAACCACCGATCCAAAGTCGGACAAGTGATTCCAGCCAGCCGAGAAGTTGGCCGAAAGATCGCCCAGCCCCGCACCAAAATTTTCGCGACGGCTGGGGAGCGGCACCCCGGCGTGGATTGCCCCATTCAGATCGCCGCGCCGCAGATTTACCGCGCCAGCAGCCGAGCGGGTATCGCTGCTGACGATGTCGGACCAGGCATAGCCGGCGCGCAGCGTGGCGGTGACCTCACCCCCCGGCAGCCGCGCTGGACGGCCGATCAGTGTGACCAGGCTGGTCAGGCTCTCCGTATTGCTGAGGGCCGTATCGAAACCGGCATTGGCGACGGCCGGCAAAACCCCGGTGACCGGCAAGGTGCCAGCGGCCGCTGCAGAGACCAGCGCTGCAGTGTTGGCGCGGCGATCGATATAGGTGCGGCTTTCAGCATGGGTCCCATCCAGCGTCGCACTGACCTGCCATGCCCCGAGCCGCGTGTTGAGCGCTCCCCCGCCTTGCGCAGTCGTGGTGCGCGTGGTCCGTTCCAGCGGATCGGCAAGCGTGCGGATTGCCGTTGCCCCCGACGGCGCGCGCAGCGTTACGACATCAAGGCCGGAATAGCGGCGGCTATCATTGCGGGTGACATTACCATTCACACTGTAATTTCCGCCCAGCCCGTCTTTGCCCAGGCCACGTGCCAAGGAAAAGTTAAGCCCAAGTTCGCGGCTATCGGCAATCAGCGAACGGAAATCAGCCGGGTTCGGATCGGTCGCCACCGTCGGCACCGATCCCGCCGTCTGGACCACGCCGCGTTCAGCCTCGGTCAGCCCTGACGTATCGTCAATCTTGGCCGTAACGCTGAAACGCTGCGGGCCTTTGATCCGCAATGCCGTCGCCTCGCCATCATAGTTCCAGAAGCCCCCGCGGGTCGGCACCCCAGCCTCCACCTCGATCGTCTTCGAGGCAAAGTTGTTCTTGAGGATCATGTTGACGACGCGCGTATTGGCTGGAAACCCGAACCGCAACGCCACTTCCTCTGGCAGGATCTCGATCCGGCGGATCGCTTCCTGGGGGAAATTCCGCATTTCGCGGAAGTTGCCAATCCGCTGGCCATTGATCAGGATCACTGGCGGGCCAGAGACGCGTCCCCGTCCGGATCCGGTCTGCGGAGCGAGCTGCACCAGCACGTCGGCCAGCGTGGTCGCGCCTAACGCCTGGATGTCCTTTTCATCCAGCACCGCGATCGGCGGGGCCGGGCTTTCAACCTGTCCGCGGATTTTTTCAGCAACCACCAGGATTTCGCTGCCGTGGCGCTCCGTGCTGACCGGATCCGCCTCCTGCGCAGCGGTCTGCACCGGCTCATCACCCTTTTGGTCAGATGCCAGGGCCGGACTTGCGAACAAGACGATTGGCAGCGGGAGGAGAGACAAATTGCGCATTAAAACTCCGTGATCGCACGATTTTTACGATCTGGCACCCCGACCCATCGCGGCAAATGGAGCCTTGGGCACGCAATAGCAAGACCCTCCCGCGTAATAGAATGTCGCTAGTCGACGAACGACAAATGGCAGGGGACCGACGTCCAAGGCTTTCCTTTTCGGCCTTGCATCGCTATGGCGCGCCGCAATGCAGCCAAACAACATTGGAATTTAGGCCCGGATGGCGAAAGAAGAACTTCTCGAAATGCGCGGAACGGTGGTGGAACTGCTGCCCAACGCGATGTTCCGCGTCCGCCTTGAAAATGACCATGAGATCCTGGGCCACACGGCCGGCAAGATGCGCAAGAACCGCATCCGCGTGCTGGTTGGTGACGAAGTTCTGGTCGAGCTGACCCCCTATGACCTGACCAAGGGTCGCATCACCTACCGCTTCATGCCTGGCCGCGGCGGCCCTGGCCAGTTCGGTTAAGCCCTGCGGGTGACCGCGCCGCAGCTGGTCCTGGCCTCGTCATCGCCGCGTCGGCGTGATTTGCTGGCGCGCATCGGTGCCACTCCGGCCCGCATTGCCAGCCCCGATATCGATGAAACCCCATTGGCCGGAGAACGTCCGCGGGCCTATGCGCTGCGCCTTGCCCAAGCAAAAGCTACCGCTGTGCCCCGCGATGCGGACGAGATTGTCCTCGCCGGGGATACCACAGTGGCGCTTGGCCATCGCATACTGCCACCGGCAGACAGCGAAGTGGTGCAGCGCCAGCTGCTCGATCTATTGTCGGGGCGTCGCCATCAATGCATCTCGGCGATCTGCGTGATCGACCGGAACGGACAGGTCCGGACGCGAACGGTTGAGACGATCGTAGCGTTCAAGCGCCTGTCCGATGCCGAAATCGATTCCTACATCGCCAGCGGCGAAGGTCTGGGCAAGGCTGGCGGATATGCCATCCAGGGCCGGGCTGAGGCCCTGATCCGTTTCGTCTCCGGCAGCCATTCCGGCGTCATCGGCCTGCCGCTGTTTGAAACCCGCGCCCTCTTGCTGTCAGCAGGCTATCCCCTTGGCTGAGTGGCTGGTCGAAGCCGGAATAGGTGAGACACGCGCCCTTTTGGTCGACCGCGGCGAAGTACTGGCTGCCCGCCTTGATTGGCCTGGTCGGTTGGCCGCCGGCCTAGTCGAAGATGCGATCCTCATCGCCCGTGCGGCCGGCTCACGCCGCGGCACTGCGCGGTTCGCCAACGGCGAAGAAGCGCTGGTTGACCAGCTGCCGGTCGATGCGCAAGAGGGCGCTCCGATCCGCCTCAAAGTGACCCGCAGCGCACTCGCCGAAGCTGGCCGGCTCAAGCGCGCCCAGGCCCGGCCGACGGGCGATGCGCCCTGCCCTGCTCCTTCTCCGCCGGGGAAGATCATTCCCTGTTTCCCTGCTGGTCTATGGGAAGAGGTTTGGGGCGAGGCGTGGGATGGCTCGGTCGACTTTGCGGGCGGAACGCTGACAATCAGCCCCACGCCCGCGATGACCGTTATCGACATCGATGGCGACCTGCCCGCACGGTCACTGGCCCTCGCGGCGGTCGCGCCCTTGGCTGCCGGCATCCGGCGGCTTGATCTGGCGGGATCAATCGCGATCGATTTTCCCACGCTGGCAGACAAGGCCGATCGGCAGGCGGTCGACACAGCTCTCGCCGCAGCCCTGCAAGGCTGGCCGCATGAGCGTACTGCCATGAACGGCTTTGGGCTGGTACACTTGGTGGCGCGGCTGGAACGGCCTTCCTTGCTGCATCGGCTTGCCATGAACCGCAATCGCGCTGCTGCCTTGATGCTGCTGCGCCGTGCGGAACAAGTAAGGGATCCAGGAAGCCAGCTTCTGCTGACCGCGCACCCGGACGTGCGTCATGCAGTGATCCCCGAATGGGAAACCGAACTTGCGCGCCGGGCTGGACGAGCAATCCGCTGGCAGGATGACACCAGCCTTGCACCGGAAAGCGGTTTCGCGCAGGCGCTGCAATCATGACCAGTCCTGTCATCCGCAAATGCCCGCTCTGCGGCAAGCCGCGCCATCCTGAACATGCGCCGTTCTGCTCCACCCGGTGCAAGGATCGCGACCTGATGCGCTGGCTGGAAGACGGTTATGCCCTGCCCGGACCGCCTGCACTCGACGAGGACGAAGGAAAGGCTTGAAAGCCTCTTGCCAAGGCGCGCCAGCTTCGCCATAGGCGCGCTTCCAAACGCGAAGCGGCCCCAACGGCTTCTTCTGGATGCGTTGCCCGGATAGCTCAGTTGGTAGAGCAGCGGATTGAAAATCCGCGTGTCGGTGGTTCGAATCCGCCTCCGGGCACCACTCCCCAAATCAGCCCTGATTGACCGGCCACCTTTCCAGGCAGTTTCAGGCTGCTTGATTTGCCCGGATTGCGATCAGCGACTCCTCCGCCAGCCGCTCTGCCCGGCGTTCGCGCGCGAGACAGCCTTCGAAATAGTCGGTCATGGAAGCCACCGCCCGATCAGTCAGGCTGACCCAGGTCGATCGGCTGTCCTTCGCATTCGGCCGACGATCAACCAGCCCGGCGGATTCCAGCACGCCGATCCATCGCAAGGCGGTGGAAAGCGGGACATCCGCAGCAATGCAGGCGCTGGTGACACTAATCATCTTGCCTTCAAGTCGCGCCTGAAACAGGTCGAGCAGCAGGTCCCAGGCGGGTTCGCCAAACAAATCGGCAGGAAAGTGTCGGCGTCTAGCGCGGCGGTGGCCATAGTCCTGCATAGCTTGATCGAGCAGCGCCTGTCGGCTGGGTATCACTGGGAATCCCAACGCAACGGCCGCTGTACCCGCTGCGGCGGGAAGTGCCCCGGCATCATTGTCGATCGCTTCGGCCATGGCCAACAGGCTACTGGCCATCGTTCGCAGATGCTGCGCGCGCGCGTCGGCACGCGCCAGCAATTGATCGCCGTCGGCCCATTCCACCTCGTGGTGTCCCATATCCCCCCACCCACAAAGGAACGCAAGAACACGTAAGTTTATCGCCAAAATGGCAGTTATCTATCCGCGTAAACACTAGTTTTGGCTGTTTTCGCGAAGCGCAGCGCGGCTAACGCGCTGAAACCAGCGCGGCTTTGACGGCCTCGATGGCTGCATCAAGCCGCACTGCGGCAAGCCCCTCGTTCAACGCATCCAGTTCAGCCTGCGCTGCCAACAAGGTGTCCAGCACATGCTCTAGCCGGGCAGCGACAGCTGCCCCGGCATCGGCTTCGTCAGCCGGCGATGGGTGCGTGCTCGATCTGGGGAAGGACATAGCGCGCGAACATATCGCATTCCTGCATGTGCGGATAGCCCGACAGGATAAAGGCTTCCATGCCGGCGTCCTGATAGGCCTTCAGCTTGGCGATCACCTGATCGGGATTGCCGACGATTGCTGCGCCGCAGCCCGAGCGGGCACGCCCGATCCCGGTCCACAGGTTTTCCTCGACAAAGCCATCGCCATCGGCAGCGCTGCGCAGTTCCTGCTGGCGCTGCACGCCATAGTTCTGGGCATCCAGGCTCTTTTCGCGGATTGCACGGCCCATCTCGTCATCCAGCTTCGACAGCAGGCGATCGGCATAGGCGCGGGCTTCATCCTCGGTCTCGCGCACGATCACGTGGGCGCGATAGCCGAACTTAAGGGTGCGGCCCTTGGCAGCGGCGCGGGCCTTCATGTCGGCCACGACTTCGCGGACGTTTTCCATCTTGTCCGGCCACATCAGATAGACGTCTGCCGCCTCGGCAGCGCATTCACGCGCTTCGTTGCTCAGCCCGCCGAAGTAGAAATTGGGGCACTTGCCAGAGATCGTGGTGATCCGCGCCGGGTCGAGCTTAAGATTGTAGAACTCACCCTGGAAATCGAGGTGCTCGCCATTCAGCAGGGTGCGGACGATCTTCATGATTTCGGTCCCGCGTCGATAGCGGGGGCCGCTCTCCATCGTTTCACCGGGCATCGGCGAGGAAATGATGTTGACGTTAAGCCGCCCGCCCGTGCCCGCAGCATTGGGACCAAGGATGCGGTCGATCGTGGCAATGCGCCGCGCCAGTTGCGGCGGCCAATCCTCACCCATGCGGGTTGCCCACAGCAGCTTGATCCGCTTGACCTGCGTCGCCACGGCGGCGGCAAAGGCGGTGGTATCGACCCCCAGTTCATAGCCCGAAGGCAGCAGGATATTGTCGAAACCGCCTTCTTCGGCCCGCATCACGATGTTGCGGCAATGCTCCCAGCTGGACTTGAGGTACTGATCGGGAACGCCAAGAAACTCGTAATCGTCGTCGCACAGGGCAGAGAACCAGGCGATTTCGGGCGGGTTGGTCATGGCGTCAATCCTTGATCAGACGTTGTACAGGTGCTTCGACAGGCTCAGCACGAGCGGGGTTGGTGTGAATTGCAAGCCCAGCCCGCTCAGCCTGAGCTTGTCGAAGGCCATCTGCCCTCGCTTGTCCTTGATGTAGCTCAACACCGCCGCATCACGGCAACGGCACGCCGCGGGCGGCAACCAGCACAGCGTACCAATCAGTGCGGGTCCAGCGCACTTTCAGCGCCGCAGCGCCTTCGGCAATCCGTTCCGCCTGCTGCGAGCCGATGATCGGGATGATCCCGGCCGGGTGCGCCATCAGCCACGAATAGGCGGCGACCGCGCGCGAGACGCCATGCTCTTGCGCAACCTTGTCCAGCGCCGCGCAGATCGCGTTATCGCGCGGGCTTTCCGGCTTGGCCAGGCGTCCGCCGCCCAGCGGTGACCAGGCCAGCGGGGTCAGGCCCAGCATCATCGCCTGGTCGAGCTCGCCGTTCTCAAAGCAATCGATCCGCAAGGGGCTGATCTCGGGCTGGGTCGAAACCAGCTTGTGGCCCAGAAACTGGTTCAGCGCGGCTGTCTGCGTCATGGTGAAGTTCGAAACACCCAAGGTGCGGATCTTGCCCGCAGCCACGGCATCATCCAGCACCCGCGCCACTTCCTGCGGATGGGCCAGGATGTCCGGACGGTGGACCTGCCAAAGCTCGACCATATCGGTCTTCAGCCGGGTCAGCGAGGCATCGATCGCCTTGCGCAGATAGTCCGCACTCTGGTCATAGGGCAGCGGCGGCATGATCCCGCCCTTGGTCGCCAACACCATCCGAGCGCGCAGGCCCGGCTCGGCGGTAAGGACCTCGCCCAGCAGCGCCTCGGCATCGCCGAACCCGCTGGCGCCGTTGAACCCATAGATATCGGCCGTGTCGAGAAAGTTGATCCCCGCATCCAGCGCGGCATGAACCAGCTTGGCCGCATCGGCTGCACTGCGGCCATTTTCGGCCAGCCGCCACATGCCCCAGGCGATTGGCGAGACGGCAATGCCGCTGGCACCAAGCTGGCGGTTTGCGGGCGGAAGAGGCAGTTCACTCATGGCATTTTCCTGATTGGCGGCGCGATAGAGGCGCGTTCGATTAACTGGTGTGGCAGGCGGCGATGGGTGATGTCGCCCCCTTCGATAAGGATTTCAGCCGCGGTTTGGGCCAGTTCGGCCATCGGCTGATGGATTGTGGTCAGCGGCGGCCAGACTGTGCGGGCCAGAGTCGTATCGTCAAACCCGGCAACCGATAGCTCCGTGGGCAGGTTCATGTTGCGATCGTGCGCCACGGCCAGCACGCCAGCGGCCATGTCGTCGTTCGAGGCAAAGATCGCAGTAGGCGGCTCGGGCAGGCTGAGCAGTCGGTTGGCCCCGCGCACGCCGGAATCGAAATCAAACTCGCCATCGCAGACCAGCACGGGATCAAAAGCGATCCCGGCGCGGTCGAGAGCGCGGCGATAGCCCGTCAGACGGTCTTCCGAACCCTTGTGATTGGGGTGCCCCTTGATGAAGCCGATCCGGCGGTGCCCGGCGTTAATCAGGTGGGTCGTC
>JACCDL010122650.1_pt1 | contig 10049 bp, 9 predicted proteins | sample 7441931 | NCBI WGS metagenome assembly JACCDL01 (sample SAMN15323437, study PRJNA562643) | freshwater metagenome | isolation source: river surface water | place: USA:Blue River Watershed | collected 2017-08-16
AATTCTGGATGCATGCAAAGCTGAATATGCTCGCGAAACTGGCGATAACTATGTTTATAACTCACTAGGTTCAGGCGCTGGTCGCTCCGGAATCGATGAGGGCGATTTTGATTTCGGATGGTCTGATACACCTCACCTAGGCGCTACTGCCCCAAAGACCATGATTCACCTTCCAGTAGTAGCAGCTCCGGTTGCCATTATTTACAACGTTCCTGGAATTAAAGGAAATGCTTCACAAATTACTCTTTCACCAAATACCATCGCGAAGATTTTCTCTCGTCAGATCACTAAGTGGAATGATCCAGCAATTAAGGCTGATAACAACCGTGTGATTAGCACTCCAGTATTTGCTACCGAGCGCGTCAGAGTTATGGTTGATGGCAAGTCGACCATGCAAACAGTGACGAGAAAAGACAAGGATGGTAACCCCATCGTTTCTCGCTATACAAAGAAGCGTGAATCTGTTCAATTCCCGAATACCGAAATTGTTGTTGTTTATCGCAATGATTCATCAGGAACCTCTGGAATCTTCACAAATATGCTCAGAGCAGTTGCGGGATCGGTATGGACCAAGTCAGGCAACAACGACTTCACTGCATCCTTCCCTGGCAATATCAACGACATTAAGAACCTAGGAAAGATTCAAGGTGCAAAGGGATCTGAGTTGACCACAGCGCTGGTTGCAAAGACACCTGGAGCAATCACTTACGCAGAGAAAGATTATGCGAACAAAGTGAAGCTACCTGTCGCTAAAGTTCTAAATAACATGGATATTGCCGTTCAACCAGGTGCTGCTGGAGTTTCAGCATTCCTCGGATCTGCAAAGTTCAATGACAATGGAACTCTGACACTTGATTATGCAACGAAGAACCCAGGCGCATATCTCTTGGGATCCACTTCGTACGCTCTTGTCCTTACTAACTATCCAGATAAGGCAAAGGGCGCTGCAGTCAAGAAGTTGATGACCTACATCCTTGATAACTGCGCGAAGAAGTTCCCAGAAACTGAGTTCGCCGTTATTGATGGTGCCCTATACGACTTCAATAAGAAATTGATCGCTCGTATCGGTTAGCTTCTCACGTAAGTAAACGGAATTTTCCCGGGCGCTCGAGGGAGCCCGGGAATTTTCTTATCTTGCGCCTTTCCCAGAGAAGTAGCTATGTACTCTTGCATCCCAATTTCTCTTTATTTCATCGAGCGCTTCACCTGTATTGCACAGAGGAAAAATGCTTCCTTCAATTTTCCCGCCTAAGGCAGTGAGCTGTTCCAAATATTTGGAGTTTTTCTTTATATGTTCAAAGACGCCTTCAGGTGAGCTGTATTCCTCAAGTACAGCACAGCTGCTGTTATCTTGCGTAAAGAACATGTCATAGCGCAAAATAGAGTCTTGTTCATTAACGTTTACTAACATCTCTTCTGCAACTTTCTTGAACTGCTCAAGATTTTCTGGTGCAATCTTTGGAAATATTGCGACCGCAAACATTTTCGCCATAAAGCTCCTTGTCCATTACAAAACTTTTTTGTAAGGTACTCGTGTGACAGTCTTTCATCAGGGCAGCCAAAAAACTATCACTGGTCATAAGGCCTTACGTGAAGCGCTGCGAGATACCCAGACCTACTCTTCAGACCTGCAAGGTGATGCTGATGTTCGTGATTATCGTCAGCTGCCATTGGAAGTTGATCCTCCGCGGCATCATCTCTATAGGTCTGCCCTCGCGCCTTATTTCGTTCGGCCCACAATTGAGCGACATATTCCAAGCTTCCAATTGAATTCGAAGAAGTTGATAGATGAGTATTTTGAAGGTCAACCCAAAGAAGTAGTGAGTGAATTGGCTCTTCCCTTAGTTATGGAGAACTTGGGTGCAATCTATAACCGTCCCCAAGATGTCGCAGAGTGGATTTCCTGGGGACCAGATGTATGGACCGCTGAATCTGAAAAACGGAGTGGAGCTGTACTTCATAGATATCTTGATCGAATATATGAAGAGGCTTTAGCGAGAACTTCTGACGATGTCTGGCAGGAGATTGCACATTTAGAGATTGAAGGCAAACAGATAACTGCTCTGGAATTTCGGGGTATTGCAGGAGTTCTCCTCGCGGGTGGACGAGATACCGTAGTGAAGCTATTGAGCGGGATAATGTGGCACTTTGCGAAGTTTCCGCAGGATCTCGAATATCTCCGAAAAAATCCGACCTCACTGAGTAGCGCAATTCAAGAATTTCTACGATTCTTAACGCCGCTTCCTCAGATGAATCGTACGACAGTTCCAGAAACCGGGGCAGATGAACTTCCTGCCGACAGATTTGTTGGGATGAGTTTCATCTCTGGAAACTTCGATCAAACCGTTTTCGAAAATCCTTTTGTTATCGACCTTAACCGCCCACGTAATCCCCATTTAAGTTTTGGTTTTGGCCCTCATACTTGTCTGGGTAACCACATCGCCGAAGTTGAAGCGAAGGTTTTCCTGGAAACCCTATTGAGCTCCTCATTTGCCTGGAGGATTCACAAAGAAGAAATTAGATATCACGCCGCCCCGTATGAGAGAGTTCCAGATCATTTTTTATCCTTGCAACTCGTGCGTGCCTAATTCTTATAATCAACACTTTCAAGGACTAAGTCAACATAGGTCATATCCGACCACGAGAACCATTCTCGCGTGAATTGAGAATCATCATCAACGTTAAATGACTCATGCATGAAGCCAGTACCGGCATCAGTATTTTCAAGTAAATCTAAGGCTTTAGCACGATCATCTTTATTGATTGAAGTGAGCGCCTCTACAGCAATTGCGATGGGCCAAACGTGGTTAGCTGGTGTGTGCTGTGAGCCTATCCCCATTGCTTTTGTTCCAGAGAAGAAATATGGATTTTTCTTTGAGAGTATGAATTCACGGGTTTGTAAATAGTTTGGGTCACTAGCAGGAAGTACTTCGAGATAGGGAAGGCTAAGTAGTGAGGGAACATTTGCATCATCAATGAAGAGCGAATTTCCGAGACCATCTACTTCGTAGGCATAGATTCCGTTAATCAAAGCGAACTTCTCTATTCCATCCTCGATTTCTTGGGCAAGGGCCATGCCCAAAGCTCTGTGTGAGTCGAGCACCAATTGCTTGAGTTCATTCATGAAGAAGAAATTTGACGGTATGAGATATCCATACCGACAGGCATCATCGCTTGGCCGGAAAGCCGAATAAATCATCCCAGTGCGACCTACGGGAGCGCCATGACCATCGTGGGAGAGAGAGTCGTGGGGAACGTTGTTATTTCTCTTGAAGATATAGCTATCGGAATCGTGGTTCTGTTCGCGTCGCGCTAACTCAAACATCACATCAAGCGCCTTGGTGAATTCCGAATCAAGATGCTGAGTAATGCCAAAGTTTTCTTGAATTTTCCTAGCTAGATAAAGAATAGAAGCCCACGAATCTAATTCGAACTTCCTCTCGAAGACCCATGGAGACTGATCTGGAAAGTCTCTGTGCCAACAGTTGCCATTCGGTTCTGGATTGAAAGCATTGGCGTAGGGGTCTTTGAGGAAGAGTTGAATCTGCGACTTGCTTAGTTGAGTTAACAACGAGATGACATCGGGATGCTGTGATTTTAGTAGCGGTTTTACCTGCCAAGTTGAATCACGAAGCCACATCGCTGGAATGTCACCAGTGATGATGAAAGGCAATCCGTTTTCAGTCAAATGTAACGTTTTGGAAAACAGCGCTTGAACTGCTCGGTCAACACGTTGAAATCTTTCTGGTGAAATCAAAGAATTGAGACCTGGAAAGACCTCTACCGTCGCGCATTTCATGGCAGGAATCTTATGGAGCGCGCCCGGCAGGAATCGAACCTGCGACAACCCGCTTAGAAGGCGGGTGCTCTATCCGACTGAGCTACGGGCGCATTTGTGTCGTAAGTCTACCGAGTGCGATTAATACCGCGGCTAGACGATAAGGTTTCGCCTCGTGGCAGAGTTCATTTACACAATGAAGAAGGCGCGTAAAGCGCACGGTGACAAAGTCATTCTTGATGATGTCACGCTGATGTTCTTGCCAGGCGCGAAGATTGGTGTTGTCGGCCCAAATGGCGCGGGAAAATCAACGGTCCTACAGATCATGGCGGGACTACAACAGCCCTCCAATGGAGAGGCGTACTTAACTCCGGGATATACGGTGGGCATTCTTTTGCAAGAGCCACCACTCAATGAAGAGAAAAATGTTTTAGAAAATGTCCAAGAAGGCGTGGCTGAAACCATGGCCCTGCTTGCACGCTTTAATCAAGTTTCAGAAGAGATGGCAAACCCTGACGCAGATTACGACAAGCTATTGGCGGAGATGGGAACTCTTCAAGAGAAGCTTGATCACCTCAACGCCTGGGATTTAGATTCACAACTTGAACAAGCGATGGATGCACTTCGTTGTCCACCTGCCGATGCCGATGTGAAAGTGCTTTCTGGTGGAGAGCGACGTCGTGTGGCACTTTGCAAATTGCTTTTACAGAAACCAGATTTGTTATTGCTTGATGAGCCCACCAACCATCTTGATGCAGAGTCAGTTCTGTGGCTTGAGCAGTTCCTCTCAAAATATGAGGGAACAGTTGTAGCAATTACCCACGATCGCTATTTCTTGGACAACGTTGCGCAATGGATTCTCGAACTCGATCGTGGTCGCGCCTATCCGTATGAAGGAAATTACTCCACCTACCTTGAAACCAAAGCGGCTCGCTTGAAGGTAGAAGGTCAGAAAGACGCGAAGCGTGCTAAGCGTTTGGCGGAAGAATTAGATTGGGTACGCCAGAATGCTAAAGGTCGCCAAGCTAAATCAAAGGCTCGTCTTGCTCGCTATGAAGAAATGGCCGCTGAAGCTGAAAAAGCGCGGAAGCTTGATTTTGAAGAGATTCAAATTCCTATGGGGCCACGCTTAGGAAATATTGTGGTTGAGGTTGAGAATTTATCAAAGGGATTTGGCGAGAGATTATTGATCGATAACTTGTCATTCTCTCTTCCGCGAAATGGAATTGTTGGTGTGATTGGCCCCAATGGAGCAGGTAAAACAACGCTATTTAAGATGATTCTCGGTTTAGAGAAACCTGATTCCGGAACCATCAAAGTCGGCGAAACTGTAAAAACTTCGTACGTTGACCAATCCCGTGGAGGCATTGATCCCAAGAAATCACTCTGGGAAGTTGTCTCTGATGGCTTAGATTTTATGAAGGTTGGCGCTGTCGAAATGCCGAGCCGCGCTTATGTTTCTGCTTTTGGATTCAAAGGACCAGATCAACAGAAAGCTGCGGGAGTTCTATCTGGAGGAGAGCGAAATCGTCTCAATCTTGCTCTGACTCTCAAGATGGGTGGAAATCTTCTCTTGCTTGATGAGCCCACGAATGATCTTGATGTTGAAACACTTGGTTCTCTTGAAAATGCTCTTCTGGAATTTCCAGGATGCGCCGTTGTTATCTCGCACGATCGCTGGTTCTTAGATCGAGTTGCAACCCACATCTTGGCTTATGAAGGTGATTCTCAATGGTTCTGGTTTGAAGGAAACTTTGAATCGTACGAGAAAAACAAAGTTGAGCGCCTTGGCCCAGAAGCCGCTCGTCCTCATCGCGTTACATATCGAAAGTTAACTCGATGAAGTATCACCATAAAGCATTTGTTCGATGGGACGATCTTGATGCGATGGGGCATGTCAATAACGCTAAGTATCTAACTTTTGCACAAGAGGCACGTTTCGAGTGGTCTTTTGTCCAGAACGCCGAAGGAAACAATCGACCTGGATTTCTTCAGATGGTAGTAGCTAAAGCTGAAGTTGACTTTTTAGCTCCAATTTTTGATGGTGGAATTTTTGTTGATGTTGAGCTCTGGGTCGAATCTGTCGGTAACTCTTCTTTCTCGATGGTCTATGAGATCAAAGATGAGAAGAAGACCTATGCCCGAGTGAAAACTATTCAAGTTGCAGTCGATGAAACCGTTGCAAAATCTCGCCCACTCAATGACGAGGAAAGGGCTTTCTTGCAGCAATATCTAGAGGAGAAAAAGTGAGTTCGACGCTTGCGCCACGTGGCGTTCGCCCTTGGTGGCGTGATGCAGTTACCTATCAAATCTATATCCGCTCATTTGCAGATTCCAACGGCGATGGCATCGGAGATGTAGAAGGTATTCGCTCAAAACTTGGCTACCTACAAAAACTTGGTGTTGACGCTATTTGGATTACACCTTGGTATCCATCTCCTCAGAACGATCATGGTTATGACGTATCTGATTACATGAACATCGAACCAGATTACGGAACTCTGAAAGATGCCGAACGTTTAATCAAGGATGCGCATGAACACGGCATTAAGGTAATTGTCGACATCGTTCCCAATCACACTTCTGATCAACATAAATGGTTTCAAGCTGCACTTAAATCAAAACCTGGTTCTCCAGAACGCGCTCGATATATTTTCAGAGAAGGAAAAGGTCCGAATGGTGATTCGCCTCCAAATAATTGGCAAGCAGTCTTTGGTGGTCCTGCATGGCATCGAGTTGTTGAGGCTGACGGAAAATTGGGACAGTGGTATCTCCATCTCTTTGCAGTCGAGCAGCCAGATTTGAATTGGGAGAACCCAGAAGTTCGCAGCCACTTCGAGGATGTACTGAAGTTCTGGCTCGATCGTGGTGTTGATGGTTTCCGTATCGATGTTGCGCATGGAATGTTTAAAGAAGAGGGTCTACCTGATATTCGAGAGAGTTGGATATCTAAGATTCTTGGCAAGAACAATTTCACACGGATGCTTAGCCCCGAACATAAACCTTTTTGGGATCAGGAAGGTGTTCATGAAATTTATCGCAGCTGGCGCAAAATATTAGATTCATACGAGGGTGACCGTATGGCGGTCGCAGAAGCATGGGTCAGCCCGGCTTCACGAATTGCACGTTATGTGCGCGCTGACGAACTTCAAAATTCCTTTAATTTCGAGATGCTCACAACTCTCTGGAAACCAGAGGAAATCCGCAAGAAAATCAATAATTCCATCTCGGCCCTGGCTGAAGTTGGAGCGCCGACTTCTTGGGTCTTCAACAATCATGATGTCGTACGTTCCGTTGATCGCCTAGATCTCGGTCTCACTAATCATGGCGACACAACTTTTTCCCGCCAAGGAGATCCTGCAAAACTAAATATTGCACGTGGAACTCTTCGAGCAAGAAGTGCAACGTTAATGGCACTTGCTTTACCTGGTGGAACTTATCTCTATCAAGGCGAGGAACTAGCTGTTCCAGAAGTTCGCGATATTCCTGAAAATCGCCTTACTGATCCGCGTTGGAAGATGAGTGGATATAAGGATCGTGGACGCGATGGTTGTCGCGTTCCAATTCCATGGAAGTCATCACCTCACGGTGTTTTTGGTTTTTCGGCAAATGAGAAATTAAATCCAGAAGATGCCTGGTTGCCGGCAAGTTCATGGTGGGGACAGTATTCGGCAGAATCTCAAGAGAGTGACCCAAACTCGACTTTGAATATTTATCGCAAAGCGCTGGCTGTGCGAAAGTTAGAGCCAGGTCTTGGCGATGGTCCTATGGAGTGGATTGAAGCCGGAAAAGATGTTGTGGCCTTCACTCGTCCCGGAAACTTTGCTTGTTACATCAATTTCGGTGCAGATATCGAATTACCCGCAAACAGTGAAGTACTTGTTTCAAGTGGCCCACTCAAAGGAAACCTCCTTCCAACCGACACTGCAGTCTGGGTCCGAGTTAAGTAATGCCAAATACGGCGTTGCAAGATAAGACTGTAAAGGTCCTTGCAACCGCACAAGTACTTAATGGCGTTGGCGTTGCAGGCACGGTTGCAGCGGGATCTCTTTTAGTTGCATCGATTACTGAATCGGAAACGTTGGCCGGTCTTGCTCAAACATCATCCGTGCTCGGAGCCGCTGCTCTTGCTCTTCCTCTCGCAAGATTAACTTCGCGCGGAGGACGCAGGCTCGCACTATCTGCAGGCTTTATTGCAGGCGTAATTGGCTCACTCTTCGCAATTCTTGGGGGATCACAGAAGAACATAACTCTTATGTTGATCGGAACATTCTTAGTGGGAGCTGCTTCGGCAGCAGGGTATCAAGCGCGTTTTGCTGCCGTGGATCTTGCAACCAATGAAACCCGTGCAAAACAACTTTCGTTTGTTGTGTGGGGTTCTACTGTAGGCGCAGTAACCGGACCAAACTTGATGGAGCCATCCGGAAACCTCGCAGAGAATTTAGGTTTACCGAGACTAGTGGGTCCATACGTTGTTTCAGCCTTCACACTTCTATTGGCAGTCATCGTAATTCAAATGTTTTTACGCCCTGACCCATTTCTGACTGCGGAAAAGCAGTCTGGGATAAATGCTCAACCCAAGGGTTCAACACGAGCAGCGCTAAAACATATTCGAGAAAACGACAGGGCCCTCTTTGCAATTCTTGCTATCGCAATCGGTCATGTTGCAATGGTTTCAATCATGGTGATGACGCCCGTGCATATGGCACATGTTGATGTAACACTGACAATCATTGGATTGGTCATCAGTGTTCATGTTTTAGGTATGTATGCTTTTTCGCCTGTCGTGGGAGCAATGAGTGATCAATTAGGGCGAGTTAGGGTGATTCAAATCGGTGTGATCACACTTCTGTTTTCTGCGTTTATTTCTGGAATTGCAGACGCAAGCGATGCAGTGACTCTTGGAATCGGTTTATTCTTATTGGGTCTCGGGTGGTCCTGTACTCTCATTGCGGGTTCTGCATTTCTCACTGAATCCGTTTCGCCTGAGATGAAGACTTCCTCTCAAGGAGCAAGTGATCTAGTGATGAACTTATCTGGAGCTGGTGGAGGCGCTCTTGCCGGCGTGATTATTGGAACACTCTCATATGGTTGGCTCTGTGCATTTGCGGCTATTCCGGTCGCTTCCCTAGGCATTTGGTCTCTCAAAGTAAGGAAGAGTTGACTCGAAATGACCAATGAAATTAACTTTTACGAGGAAATGGGCGGTCGCCCTACATTTGAACAGCTGGTTTCACACTTTTATGCTCTTGTTGCAGTCGATCCGGTTTTGCGTCCGATGTATCCCGATGAAGATTTCAAGGGAGCAGCCAATCGTTTGCTGATGTTCCTTGAACAGTATTGGGGTGGACCAAAGACTTATAGCGAGCAAAGAGGGCATCCACGGCTACGAATGCGCCACTCTGATTTTCATATCAGCGAAGTGGAGCGCGATATCTGGCTACAACACATGAAGTCGGCGGTTGATGAATTAGAGATGAAAACAGAACTTAAAACTGAGTTATGGAGTTATCTTGAGATGGCAGCTCACTCAATGGTGAATCAGCCACGCGGCTTTTGAGATTTATTGCCAACTTTAAGGATTTCGCCATTTCTGAGGTACCACAGCGTTCCTTGACGATCACGAACTGTGGTGATTCTCAAACCGACAGTCTCCACTTTCCCTTTTACATCTAAGACATCTACGTCGTCACCCACGCCATACTGATCTTCTAGCAGCATGATGATTCCAGAAAAGACATCTCGAACAATTGTTTGTGCTCCAAGACCGACAGCGAAACCAACAACTCCCGCCGAAGCAACGAGGGGACCGAGATCAACGCCAAGCTCTCCGAGGATCATTGCGCCAGCAATTAGGCCAATGAGAGCTTTCGAACTGCTATTGAGAACCGAAGCTGCGGTTCGTGCACGCTCTCGCTGACGAGTAACGGAAGTTTTCTCGCCGGGAATGAAATCAGCTTCCGCAACGCGGCTTAAAGTTTTCGTAATTGCTCTGGAGGCGATTTTCTGAAGAATGATGGCTAGTACCAGAATGACAAGAATGCGAAGGGGAGAGCCAAGAAACCAGTCCAACACCTCTCTAAGGCTCACATTCAGCTCCATTTGAGCAAGACTTTATAAGAACGTAATCAAATATCCGCACAATTCAGGGCCAATTCGGGCAGGATTTCCCCCACGACGCGAGCCACGCGTCGGACCAAAGGGGATTTAAGACGGTGACTACCTCATCGAGAAGGACACTAGTTCTAAACGCTACCTACGAGCCACTAGG
>JACCDL010324570.1_pt1 | contig 10047 bp, 5 predicted proteins | sample 7441931 | NCBI WGS metagenome assembly JACCDL01 (sample SAMN15323437, study PRJNA562643) | freshwater metagenome | isolation source: river surface water | place: USA:Blue River Watershed | collected 2017-08-16
CGCAATACTGACCCTGACCTTGGGAAAACGTTTTGTGAACTCACTTAACACTTTGGGCAGGGCATAGCGAGCCTGGGTATGCGTAGTAGCAATCACAAAACTACCTTGATCTTGATTGGCAAAATCTTTACCAACTCGCTTGAGGGTTTCTGCTTCTTCTAAGATACGTTCAATCGATATCAAGATTCGTTTGCCAGGCTCAGTTAGGGCTCGAATTCGTTTACCGTGGCGACGAAAAATCTCAACACCCAATTCATCCTCAAGCTCAATAATGGCTTTGGAGACCCCTGGTTGGGAGGTAAAAAGAGTTTTTGCAGCAGCAGTTAAATTGAAATTTTGCCGGACTACTTCTCGAACAAAACGAAGTTGATGCAGATTCATGAGCAGCCATTATGAAAGAGATTGGTAGCAAATATATCTGATTTGATATATGAAATCTACTAAATGACTGAAAATCAGTATAAAGAGACTTTATTTTTTGAGGGCGGTAATGGCACCTTTTAAACCAGAGGTACCAAAAATAGTAATTGCATCAATGCCGTAGGAATTTTTATTTGCAAACGATAAATTGAGTTCAAATTCCAAGACTGAGACCAGTGCATTGATCTCTTTATTGCTTAGCAAAATAGCTGTTTGAATGCCGGTCCCAGAAGCGGACCAGGCTTTGATTGTGCTGGGTGTGAATGTTTGTGAACCAGCAGTCAAGCGTAGACGTGCATTTTTATTTAAGAACTCAGCAATTTGACTGAGATTGCTATTGTTGGATTGGGGTTTCAAAAAAACAGTCAGGCGATAGTCATTATTCTCTCGTGTAATTCCAAGGGTCAGGTTAAATTGCCCGGAGCTCTGACGTGTTGAAATTAAAGCTATTAAGAGGCCATCATCAAGGGCTTGCATACGCCATGCAGCAACTGGTAATCGAGGATTGTTATCAATATTGAGAAGCTTTGCAGTGTTGAAGTTAATTAACTGGGGATTTGAACCATGGGCTTGAGCAATTTGCTCGACAAAGCGACGATCAACACCCATTTGTTCAACATAGAGCCCAAGACTAGAGATGGCTTGATGATATTCAGCGTCATTCATTGTTTTGGTGGTCGGTTTAAGTGCATACACCCCAAATTGATCATTGGGGTCTAAGGTGCGATTAATGCCCCCCATAAAGGCCAATGCACACGCTGAGAAACACTTCCCATCTGTTTCATTAAGAACATTCCGATTCAGTTTTGCAAGCCCAACCTTGGTATTTAATCGTTTTTGCCTAAAGATTTGCCCAAGACGAATGCCACTATTTAAATCTCCGCTGATTGAGTTGAGCAATACCCCAGTTCCACTTGGTAAGTTGGCACTCTCTTGTTCAAATTGATCCACTGTTGTTTTATTGATTGGTGCATCAAAAAGAACCATTAAGTCGCAACGCGCATTATGGCAAACCGTGGCGAGTGATAAGGACGCTTTTTTTTCTACGGAGGTTTGTGGGGGATCGATTGAATTGGGGATGGTCGCTGTTGCAGGGGCTGGGGACGAAACAGGTTCTGCAGTCGTAGTGCTTGGAGGGCTTACAGGTTTTGCACCCTTTGCTGCAGGTTGGGATTTGGTCGTTGTCGGTGAAGTCGTGGCCCCACCAAAAACGCGTTGCCAAAACGCAGGACCTTCTGTCCCTTTAGTCGTTTGTGCAGCAGTTGGTGTGTTAGGCATTGCTGTGGGTGGATTGGGAGTTACCGCAGGCGCTACTTGCAAACCCTCTTGCGGTGCAGTTGTTGGATTCGTTGTTGGACTCATTTCTTTGCTGGTAGAGGAGGCTCCACCAAAAACGCGTTGCCAAAACGAAGGACCTTCTGCCTCTTTGGGGGATTGTGCTGTCGCCGGCGCATCGAGTGTAGTTGTAGGCGCAGGTTGTTGCTCGTTATCTGAAATAACATTGGATGCGGTTGGAGGAGCGCTCTCTTGGGGCGCAATGGTTACATTGTTTGCTGGACTAAATTCTTTGCTGGTGGAGGAAGCTCCACCAAAAACGCGTTGCCAAAACGAGGGTTCTGTAGCTTGCGTTGGAGTAGGTGCTGGGCTTGCATTCACGGCTGGGTTTGCGCGCTGCTCGCTGGTTTCAGCTGTGCTCTCAGCTGCGACCGGTGGATTATTTAGACCACTTGAATCATTTTCTGGAGGCGGACTTGGTTTTGCAGCCTCTGGTTTTTTTGTGGCTTGTTTCTTTGTCGATTTTTTGGGCGCTGAGCTTGCCTTTTTTTCCGCTGGAGCTGGTGCCTGAGCCTCTTCTTTGGGACTAAATAATTTGTTCCATAAGCTTGGGTTTGTCCCTGTTTGCGCTAGAGCAAACTGTGAGCCAACCAGAAGGATTACAACAACCGAAAAACGCAGCACAATTAGCCCAGGGAAACGAAAAAATTATAGATTTTATAGATGTTTACCCTTGTATTCTAAATGATAAAAATGATAATTACAGGTAAATTAAAACTATCTATCTGATTTCATTAGATTTTTTGTTTTGAAGTAGCTAAATTAAGAACAATTGCCTCTAGCTTTTCTAGGGAGTAAGGTTTAAACAAGACCTCTACAGAGGCGGGCAGTCCACCTCGCGCTTGAATATCGGCTTGACTTAAAGCTGTGCTGACAATTAACCGCTCAGGATTAAATTCGCTCCCCATAAGAGCGTTGATCATCTTAAAACCATCCATATTGGGCATATTGAGGTCTGCAATCACCAAGCGGGGTTGAAATTGACCAATGAGTACAAGTCCAGTAAAGCCATCTGCGCTTGTGCGAATGGCGATGCCTGGAATCAGTTCTCGAAGGGATAACTCCATTAAACGGCATAAATCGCGATCGTCTTCCACAATTACCACGCGTAGTACATCAGTGTTTGATGCAACGCTCGTGGGTGTTCCGCTTGCGATGCGCTCGCGCTCAGCAAGCATGGCATTTACGGATTTGCGCAGAATGCGCCGATGCCCCCCGGAAGTTTTCCAGGCGAGCAAGACTCCGCTTTCAACCCACAGTTGGGCCGTGCGTAGCGAAATTCCTAAAATATCAGCTGCTTCGCGAGTGGAAACGTATGCGTCTTCCGATACCATAATGTTGAAGTGTTAAATGCCATTTTACTGGTAGGGTTCATCATATATGAATTTTAGAATTAATTGCAGCAATGGTTGCAAAGCTTTTTGGCTATTTTCCCAATCATTAGCCATATCTTGGTGCCTCGGTTACGATTGAGTATTCGCTCTTAGGCCATTCACGCTATGGGAATGCAATGTTGCTAAGCCGCTGGTACAAATCCTCCTTACGCTATCAGATCGTAGTTTGGATCGTGGCTATTAACGCCTTGGCAATTATCTTGATGTTTAGCGGAGCAATGCGTATTGCCAGTAACGCGGTGGAGAAAAACATCTCCGATCAGCTCGAACGTGAGCATGTAATTGAAGCTGAGCGCATCGAATCGTATTTCAGTCGTTTAATTGTCGAGCTGGAATATTTTGTTAAATCACAGGTTTTGACGGCCCGCCTCACGAGCGCTCAATCAGCAAGTCCCAATCCATTGGAGCTAGCCTTAAAAAACTACCCCTTAATTCAGCAAGATTACGATTACTTTTATATCCTCGATAAGAATCAGCGCCGCTTGTATGCAGTGGGCGGCGAGACGGGTTGGTTAGAAGATTCACTTGCATTAAATAGAGCAGCCCTTAACCAAAACCGGATGGTCGCTCAAGTCATGCGTGGTGAAAACGGCTTTAGTTTGCAAATTGCCTACCCCCTAGAAGGGCAAGGTGTGCTGCTGGTGAGTAAGCCCATTGATCGATTGGTGGGACGATTTTTTCAGGGTAGACGTGATATTGATGCCTGGGCATTAGAGGACCGTGAGGGGCAGGTGATTTCAGCATTGACGGTCAATGTCAGTGCCGATCGCTCCTTGATCAAAGAATTATTTGGGACCGAGCAATCTGATCGTGCAGCTAAAGTACCGGGGATGAGCGCGCCGTGGAAAAGCATTAAGGGGGCACTACGCCTACCCCCTCCGCTTAGTGATTTGGGCTTACAGCTGGTGTTGAATGAGCGTACCAATTGGAGCGGTCAAGTTTTACGTGAAATTGCCATTCCGTTTTTGATTATGGCTAGTTTTGTGGCGACCTTGGTGTTATTAATTGTTGCATTGTTTGGAAAAAAATTAACGACCCCACTTGAGCAATTAACAGCCTACACATTGGCCATCAGCGAATCAGCCCAATCGATTGGATATGACAAAACGCCCCTTCAGGCTTTAATGCAACGTTCTGATGAGGTCGGACGTCTAAGTACGCAATTTTCAGATTTGGTGGATCGCTTGCGCGTGCGCTATATGGGCCTTGAGCGGCGTGTTGCTGAGCGTAACGCACAGCTCGAAGCTATTTTTCAACTTTCTCCTGATGGCTTTATGGAAGTTGATCAAGCTGGTCGTATTAGTTTTATCAATCCTGCATTTGAAAATCTGCTGGGATTTTCTGCTCTTGAGACGGTTGGTCAATCACTACTGCAATGGTTGGTTAAATTGCAAGCTCATACCAAAGACTGCTCATTACCCCAATTACAAACTGTATTCTCTGTGAGTAATGATTTGCGCATACTGGAGTTAGTTTCCCCTCTTAAAAGAACCTTAAGCGTATTAAGCAAAGCCAATCAAGGCAGCGGCATGGTTGTTTATGTGCGTGACATTACCCAAGAGGCTGAATTGCAAGAGTTGCGCAGCACATTCATGTCAACGGCTGCTCATGAGTTACGAACCCCGATTAGCAGTATTTTGGGGTATGCCCAATTATTGATGCGCCGACTCAAAACCGATACCGCGAATCCATCCAAGGGTTTGGATGAAATTGCCAGTGTGATTGAGCGCCAATCTAAAAACATGGCAGATTTGGTTAATGATTTGTTAGACCTCACCCGCTTTGAGCATCAAATGGCGCGCGGCTTTCATTTACAAGAAACCTCGCTCGTCAGTTATTTACGCACCACCGTCAATCAATTTCATCAAGAAAGTGATCCGCGTCATCTGGTGAGCCACATTGATGACCACTTACCTCCAGTGCGTTTGCACCCAGAGAGTTTTAAGCGGGTATTAGTTAATCTTTTGGGTAATGCATTTAAGTACTCGCCACCTGGAAGTCCTGTAACCGTTCGTACCTTTGTCGATGAATCCACCGAGCAGGCTTTTGTGGGGATTGCAATTGAAGATCATGGTCGGGGGATTGCACCCGAGGACTTAGAGCATGTGTTTGAGCGTTTTTATCGCAGCCCAACCCATGCCGATACTCAGGGAACGGGCTTGGGACTTGCGATTGTTAAAGAGGTGATGCAAGCCCATGGTGGCGAGGTGAAGATACGAAGCACCGTTGGTCAGGGCACCACTGTGACCCTCCTGTTTCCGATCCTGCTGCGACCCAAGCGTACGGCCTAGCGGAAGAGCTAACGCAGGGTACTCGGGCGCTCGTGCAAGGCCTTTGCTAAGCTCAGAAGACAATGTTTGCCGCGCGCATCCGTCTCCTTATAACTGCGCAATAGAAAGGCTTCATTGGGGTCTAAAACTACCCCTTTACCTCGGCGCTCAAGCGTTGGGGCCTCCGACTCACTGGAAATAGCGGATTTCGCATTAAGAAATGTTAGGTCTAGGCCCAGCCATTCGACCAATACTTGCATTTTTTCCAGTTCTGGCAGGGAAAGGCTGCGCATCCAGCGCCTTGCGGTCTCCTGGGAGATCGGTGAAATCCCCCCGGGAATGCGTAAATTGAAGTCGCGACTAACTACTGAGGCGCTGGGCATCCGACCGTAATATTCGATTAAGCGGCGGGATAATTCTTTGGCAAATGCAGCCTTCATTTTGGCTCCTAATAATTGATTAAATAAAGTGCTGAATTTGGCACTATTTTTATACCCTTGCGGTATTCACTAGGCCCCTATCCAAGGCTTCTTTGTGGACTTATTCTAGGCGATTTACGTGGGTTTATGCCAGATTGGCTCAAAAAATACACTCTAAACGTGTAATTTATACACAATACAAAGGGATTTTTGGTGTAAATAGTAAAAATGAAACCCAATAAACCACGCTAAACGTGTATCAAATGTGTGTAAATTACATACTTAGAGTGTAATTTATCGAAAATAATTGGCAAATTACACATCTATTTCTTAGAAAATGCGTGCATTTTAGGCTTTTAAAAGACAGCTGAGGAGTGTTCAAAAAGCCGCAAAATCGCCTTAAAAAGGATTATAAATTCTGATTATTAAATAATAATAAATTAAGTCAAATTAATAATCATTTTGATTATTAATTTAATATCAAAATTAATAATCTAAATCATCAGATTTTGACCCCCAAATAGGCCCCAGTTAGACCTAATTTTTCCCCCGTTTTAGCGGACCATTTAGGGGGGGGTAGCAATCCCCCGAAAACCCTATTGCAGTTTGGCTTAGGACGGTTTTGGTACAGCCCCAAAATGGGGCTTACATGAGTCTTCGGCACGAGGGGTATTTAGGGCTTATCACTTTTAGCATTTATTCCAATTTAAAGTAGGCATTATTTGGGTGATTTTTAAAAATCCCCAAATGGGGCTTGGTAAAACACTTGCTATTGCCCATTAACCTAACTGGGTGAAAATTCGCCCATTTTTTTCGTCATGAGCAAAAAACGTAAGGCCTCCTCCAAGCGGTCTGTGGAGTCGCGTCTAGCGAAGGCTCGCGCACCGTTGGCCGGCTTGGCCCAAATTGGCCAAGCACTCGGGCGCACATTGGACATCTCGGCCTTGCAATGGGTGGCCAGTTTGGTGTTTGCTGTTGCGCTTCAAGCCGAGGCCCAAACCAGGCGTGAATTTGATCCAGGGGCAAGGGGCGATGCAAGCGATGAAGCCGGTGCTGCGACCGATACAGTCGATTGGCTTCACCCCGATGCCGTTTTTGCTAATTCGGAACAAGCCGATGCACTCCCGTTTCAAGTCGGTCCGCGTACCGAATTGCTCCTGGCGCAGTTAGCCAACACTCCTAGCTTCGATGTCTTTGCGCAACTGGGTCAAAGTAAAGAATTTTTGCTTGCTTGGTTTAAAGCCAATCCAGTTGCGCGTGGTTCAAGTACCAATTTCAACGATGCGATTTCGCGCGCGGTCGAAGCGGCAGCCGATGAGTTCATGGCGAGTTATGGTGATGATGTAAGCAAGACCACAGCGCAAGCTGCTTCTGATGATGCGATTAGCAGTGCACTTGAAGCCGAAGCACATCGCTTTGATTTAAACACCAACGAAACGTTTGCGAATGCAGATTTGCGTGAGATGTATCCGGCTGGTGGCAGTGGCCCCGTGCAATTTGCATCCTTTGATTTACCTCTCGATTTTGTTAACGATCTGAACGAGGGAGCGCAATCACAACCCTTACTCGTAGAAACTGGAACTGGCGATGCAAGTGGTTGGTCGTTCAATCCCACATACATGCCTTTGATTGGATTGCTTGGTCTTGCAGGCGGTGGTGGAGGTGGTGGTATCGCAGCAGTTGTTGCCTCAATTTCACAAGGCAATGCCCCTTCGTTTGTTAGCTTAGCCGGCGCTGCTATCGACGCGTATGTGATGGGTGCAACAGTGGAGTTGCAGTACTACAACGCCGGCACGGATTCGTGGACGACGGTAGCGACTGATGTCACCGATGCGTCTGGCGGATACAGCTTTTCGATTGCCGATCCAACCACCGTTGATTTCTTAACCAGTCGCATCACGCGAATCGTTGTCAACGCTGGTGGTATTGATACCTTGAGCGGTGAAGTTGCGGGCGCGATGTTAACCAGCCCAACGATTACGGCAACCACCGACGCTGCTGCTGCACCGATTGTGCAAATGATCACACCACTCACTACGCTAGTGGCGGTGGCGCAAATTAATGCATCAACTTCTGGTGAAACCTTTGATCAAACTGCTTTCTTGGGATCATTAGGCATTAGCGCTAGCGTCAACCTGAGTACGTTTGATCCAATCGCCGTAATGAAATCTGGCGGCGCTGAAGCAGCTGCAGCGCAAAGTATTTTCACCTTGCAACAGCAAGTGCAAACTCTGGTCCAGGCGCTCGCATCGGTCGCTGACAGCGGTGGCGATGGGACACCTTCACTTGCATCGTTAGCAACTGCAGTGCAATCGGTGGCTTCAGCCGTGCAAAACAATGCAAGTGCAGGTACTACGCTCTCAGTTGCGGATATCACTACCGCGGCTGTGAACAATGTGCTTGCTCAAGTGGCAAGCGATGGCGTGGTCAATGACGCACTCGCTAATTCTTTGACTAGTTCGATTGCCTCGGTTAACACCACGATTGCTAGCAGTTATGCGAACTTGGCCAGCGCTTTACAAAATCCTGACAGCGTTGAAGCCATTTCTGTTTTAGCGGGTGCTAAAGCAGCAGCAGCGTATTCACAAACAGCATTGCTGGATAGCGCGCAATCGATTGCAACGGTAGTGAACTCTGGTGATGCGAGTGCAATTGCGAGCATTGTGGCAACAGTGACTAGTGCTGCTGAGCAAGTCAGTACCACAGTGTCTAGCACTCAACTCGCATTAGCTAGCACAGCGATTCAAACTGCGCTCACGCAAGGTACCGTTGTTCTTCCAGATATTGCCAACGTCAGTGTTTCGCAAGCGCTGACCTTAACGAGTTTGAGTGCAGGTCAATTGGGCGGAATGATTACGATTTCCGATACCAGCGCCAATGTTCTGAACAATCTGGGACCGTTGCAAAAAGCGCTCGCGAATAACAACATCGGTAGTATTTCGATCAGCGATAGTTCTACTTATACCGGTTCATCCTTTGTCTACAACCTCAGTGCTTCGCAGTACAGCACTGTCAGAGATGTTGCGCAATTACTCAATGTTGCTGATCCACGCATTGGTTTTGCATTAACTGGAGTTACGGCGAGTCAATATCCGGGCATTACCTCGGATGCGTTAGTACGATCCTTCACCTTACGCGATAACGCGGTTAACTTAAAGGCCTTAACACCAGCAGATGATGCTTTGGTTGAGGCCATCAACACCATTTCGGCAACACTGGGATCCAAAGATCTCGTAAGCGTTACCGTCACCGATGTGAGTTTGGTCGATGCTGTTGCGTTAATTGGTAACACTGCGCTGACTGAACCAGTCACCATTGGCATTAAAGACATCTCCAGCAATTACTCGGTCGCGAATTTAAATCAACTCCAAGATGCGATTGCTTCTCGCTCTGGTGAGCTGGTTGCAGTTAACCTGCAAAGTATTTTCATTGCGGATAAGAGTAGTATCTCCTTACCGTTATCGGTAGTCTTGCGTGATACGGAAGTAATTTCTGCACTTCGTGCAAACGGTGTGACCGTCATCATTCCAGATAGCGCGAGTGCAAGTGCTAGCGCAAGTGCTGCAGTAAGTGCGAGCTACAGCGCATCGACATCAGCGAGCTACAGCGCATCGGCATCATCATCAGCGAGCTACAGTGCATCGACATCGGCAAGCTACAGCGCGAGTGCATCTGCGTATAACTCTGCAACCACTTCTGCATCGCTAAGCGCCAGTTACAGCGCATCAACTTCCGCAAGCTACAGCGCATCGACATCAGCGAGCTACAGTGCATCGACTTCGGCAAGTTACAGCGCCAGTGCGTCTGCCTATGAATCAGCAACGACATCCGCATCGCTCAGTGCAAGCTATAGCGCATCGACATCAGCGAGTTACAGCGCCAGCGCTTCCGCACTGAGTTCGGCAACCACCTCAGCATCATTGAGTGCCAGCTACAGCGCATCGACATCAGCAAGTTACAGCGCATCAACCTCAGCAAGTTACAGCGCATCGACATCAGCAAGCGTTAGTGCATCAGCTTCAGCGTATGAATCCGCAACAACATCTGCATCACTCAGCGCCAGTTACAGTGCCTCCACATCAGCCAGTTATAGCGCTAGTGCGTCGATCAGTGCTTCCATTTCTGCGAGCTACAGTGCATCGACATCGGCTTCGGCTTCGGTCTCCGCATCCGCCTATGAATCCGCCAGTGCCTCGATCTCTGCATCAC
>JACCDL010632400.1_pt1 | contig 10047 bp, 9 predicted proteins | sample 7441931 | NCBI WGS metagenome assembly JACCDL01 (sample SAMN15323437, study PRJNA562643) | freshwater metagenome | isolation source: river surface water | place: USA:Blue River Watershed | collected 2017-08-16
AACCTACCGCCGCTTCAATGTCTCTGAAAGAAATTTGGGCAGCTGCCATTTTATTTAAATCGGCATTGATCTGAATTTCAGGATCGAGTGCACCCACAATGTCCACTCCTGAAATCTCTTTTAATCCTTCAATCTGATCTTTTAAATCATCAGCATATTCCTTCAGTTTCTTTAGATCGTAATCGCCTGAAATATTCACATACATGATGGGCAAATCAGCCAGGTTGATATCCAGTACGTTCGGATCCTTTGGCAAATCGTTAGGCAAATCCTGACGGGCCTTATCTACCGCATCTTTCACCCGCTGCTTGGCATCTTTAATGTCTACATCTGTATTGAATTCTGCGGTAATTACAGAAACATCCTGATAAGAATTAGAAGTAATTTTTTTAAGCCCTGGGGTGGATTTTAGTTGTTTTTCTAACTGTTTGGTCACCAAATTCTCCATATTCTCTGGTGAAGTACCAGGATAAATGGTTTGTACAAAAATCTTCGGGATCACCACCTCTGGAAAATTTTCTTTCGGTAGATTTTGGTAAGCCGAATACCCCATCACCACCAAAATAAAGGTGAGCACATAGATGGCCGTTTTATTATCGATGGCCCAGCTGGAGGGTTTAAATTCTTTAAATAGATCTTTCATCTGTTTTGTTGCCAAGATTAAAACTTAACTAAATCACCTTCATTTAAATCGGATAGGCCGGTAGTGATCACCTTATCACCCGCTTTTAAGCCACTAAGTACTTCTGATTTTCCTTCAGAAACTTTACCCGACTGGATACTTACTCTTTTGGCTTTCCCCTGAACGGCCACATACACATAATCTCCGCTTTCAGACTTTTGGATGATATTTACCGGAACTGCAATGGCATTTGCTTTTTTATAATCCACAATTTTTAAAACCGCCACCATGTTCTGACGATAATTTTTGGCAGCAGGCAGTTTCACTTCTACACCAAAGCTGCGTGAGGTCAGGTCGATAGTTTTAGCTGCAAAACTCAAGCGAGTGCTGATGGTATCAGGCACATCAGGCAAAATCACACTCACTTCATCCCCTTGATTTACCCTGCTGGCATACGATTCGGCTACCATGGCTTTTACCTTCAAATTAGAAGCATTTACCACTCTAACACCCGGCATGCCCGGCATCACGGCTTGTCCAACTTTCAAATCGAATTGATCTACCACTCCACTCACGGGCGCTTTGATTTTATAGAGTGCCGCTTGAGATTTCAGTGCAGCCATTCGGCGATCTAAAGCCTGTTTCTGCGTTTTGGCGTTGAGATATTGTATTTCGGTACCTATTTTCTGATCCCATAAGTTTTGCTGACGCTGGAAAACCGTATTGGCTAAATCAACCTGTGCTTGCAATTCGCCAATACTTTGACGTAAAATTTGATCGTCAATTTGAGCCAGCACCTGGCCTTTTGAAACTTGTTGACCAGGTTTAACATAAACCGCAGTGATGATTCCCTGAGCTTCTGGACTCACTTGTACGTTTTGATCGGCATCAACCTTCCCCTGAATTTGCAGGAAATTGCGGAAGGTTTCAGATTTCAATTCGATCACGTTCACTTCTTTGACATTGTTTTCGGCATTTTTAACACCTATTGACATTTCGAGTGCCGTAATTTCACGATCTAATGCCGCTCTTTCTTTCTTCAACTCAGCCAATTTTGCCGACTCATCTCCAGATTTGCCGCAGGCTGCCGCGAATAATACTAAACTGATGTAAACTATTTTTTTCATGTTATGTAAGGTGTTTTGATTTAATAAGTGATTTTTCCTAGGGCCCTGTCGAGGTTTACTTTGTTGATCAGCAAATCGTATAGGGCGTTGATGTAATTATTTTGAGACTCTTTTAAAGCTGTTTCGGCAGAAGTGACTTCTAAACTCGAACCTACCCCTTGCTCATACTTGATCTTGGCTACCCGAAGTACTTCTTTTGAAAGCTCCATGTTTCTTTTCTGATTTTCGAGCGATTGGTAACCATTCTGGTAACTGGTTTTGGCTTGCGCAATTTCGAGGTTGATTCCATTTTTTGCATTGGATAGATCATTTGCAGATTTTTTGACTTCCAAAGCAGCGCTCTTGATCTTGAAAATTCGCTGTCCGCCGCTGATGATGGGCAAGCTAAGTCTCAAACCAACCACAGTAGTTGGGAAACGCTTATCGTACAATTGAGAGAAATCATTATTCTGATAGATGGAAGAAGTGCTTCCAAAAGCCACAATAGAAGGCAGAAATTCACTCTTATATCGTTTCAGGTTTAATTCATTCAACTTTTTTTGTGTCTGCAATAAGCTATACTCCACCCGATTGCTGTAAGCATTGCTGTCTGGCAACAAAACCTCTGTATCAATTTGAATATCTGCAATGCCATCCGTTAATTTCAATCCGATCTCAATGGGCATCCCCATTTGAAATTTCAGCAATTTGGTATTCAGATCTAAGAGCCTGATCACATTCTGACGCTCTGTTTCTAAATTATTGCTCAGTACTTTAAGACGGTCCAGATCAATTTTCTCTACAAAGCCGTTTTTAAAATAGGCTTCTGTATCGTTTAATGATTTTTTAAGTCGAAGTAGGTTGGCGTCGAGCAAATTCAATTGTTCATTACTCACTAAAACTGAATAATAGGCCTTGGTAACCGCTACCGCCGTTTCAATTTTGGTTCGCTTGCTGTTTCTGATGGATAACTCTTTATAAGTTTTGGAGGCTTGTAGTCCCACCAAATAAGAACCATCAAACAGTAATTGCGAAGCTTCTAAACCTAAAGTAGATTGATACTTAACCCCAAATTGAACCGGAATAAAAGTACCTGCCGGCTCGCCAAAAAACTCACCGGGGATTAAACTGGTAGGCACTTTCACGAAATCTTGAAAACTAAAATTGGTGCTCACTTGGGGCAAGCCCATACCGGTGGTTTCGTTTACTTTGTTTTTGGCAATTTGCACATCGATATCTGCGTTCAAAACCGCAGATTGGTGTTTCAAAGCATATTCAATGGCCTGCTGTAAACTAAATTGATAAGGTTCAGTTTGTTGTGCCTTTAGCGTTAACAAGCTAAAACTGAATAAAATAAGGAAGATGGATGGTTTGTATTTCATGTAGTTCTGTTGATTCAATGATTTTCTTCGTAATATTTGATTAATTCAAAACCCTTAAGATTCGCGATCCCATAAACAAAGTGCAGGGTAAGTTCCTTTGCTACTTGGGACATGCTGAATTGCTGAACAGGGAAAATTTGTTGATTAAAAGACATTTCAATTTGTTCGACACGCATGCGACTGACAATTTCAATGTCAATTTCAGGACGGTAATAACCCTCAGCAATACCACGCTTTAAATTATTCTTAAACTTTTCTAACAAAACATTCTCCCTGAAATCCTTGAAATAAGCCCAAGCTTCAGGATAAAATTTTTGGAGATCATAAAACATGGTAGGATTAGTTCTTGAAAGCATTTCCACCAAATTGGTAATGGCAAAAAACACCTCATGAACGGCATTATCAGCACGATCGCAACACTCATCAATAATGCACGATTGCGTTTCCATCTTATGCCGCATCAACTTCAACAAAAGATCGTTCTTATCGTCAAAGTGCTGATAGATGGTTTTTTTAGACATGCCCAGGTGCTTGGCAATATCATCCATCGTAATACTTTTAATGCCATATTGGCTAAAAAGTACGTCGGATTGCTGAAGTATAAAAGCTTGGGGTTCCACTCAAAATTGTGATAAGACGACAAAACTATGGAAACTTTTTTCAGTTCCAAAGTTTCCATAAATATTTTATGTCATAATTTTGTTAATAATTTGTTTGTAGGCCTAAATCTATTTTTCAAAAAGATAATTATAAATTAAAATAATTTCAAATATTAGACTAAATAATTACAGCAAAAAGGAGTAAATTTGCATAAACCTGATTTTCATGAGTTTAACTGCTCTTACTGCTATTTCTCCTGTAGACGGACGTTACCACCAACAAACTGCATCTCTTTCTGCTTATTTCTCTGAGGCTGCTTTGATCAAGTACCGGGTACTGGTGGAAATCGAGTATTTCATAGCGCTGGTTGAATTGCCGCTGCCGGCTTTGCAAAATTTCCCTGCAAGTGGTTTTGATGCGCTCAGAAAAATTTATGCTGATTTCGATGAAAAAGACGCATTGGCAGTCAAAGAGATTGAAAAAACCACCAACCATGATGTAAAAGCGGTAGAATACTTCATTAAAAACAAGTTTGATGCTTTGGGTTTTGGTGCTTACAAGGAGTTCATCCACTTCGGATTGACCTCACAAGACATTAATAATACTGCAATTCCACTTTCCTTCAAAGAAGCCTTAGCCGATGTCTATTTCCCGGCAATGGATGAATTGCTTCAAAAAATAAATGCCTTAGCCAAAGACTGGGAAGCAATCCCGATGTTGGCACGTACGCATGGGCAGGCGGCCTCACCCACTCGCTTAGGTAAAGAATTATTGGTATTCAAAGAGCGTTTAGACAAACAGCTCGATGCACTTCGAAATACTCCGAATGCAGCGAAATTTGGAGGAGCTACCGGCAATTTTAATGCGCACCACGTAGCTTATCCCGGCACCAATTGGGTGGATTTTTCAAATCGCTTTTTGAAAGATAACTTAGGTTTAGAAAGATCTCAGTACACCACTCAGATAGAGCATTACGACCAATTTGCAGCCCAATGCGATGCGCTTAAACGCATCAACAACATTCTGATTGACTTGGACCGCGATTTCTGGTCTTACATCTCCATGAATTACTTTAAACAGCAAATTAAAGCTGGCGAAGTAGGTTCATCGGCTATGCCACATAAAGTCAATCCGATAGATTTTGAAAATTCTGAAGGTAATTTAGGATTGGCCAATGCCATTTTTGAACACCTGGCAGCTAAGTTGCCTATTTCACGCTTACAGCGAGATTTAACCGATTCGACTGTTTTGAGGAACATCGGAGTACCGATGGCGCACACTTTGATCGCCATAAAGTCGACCTTAAAGGGTTTAAATAAACTTTTATTAAACCAAGATGCCATCCAGGCAGACTTAGAAAACAATTGGGCGGTGGTGGCAGAAGCCATCCAAACCATTTTGCGCCGAGAAGCTTATCCAAATCCTTACGAAGCACTGAAAGAACTCACCCGAACCAATGAGCAGGTGAATGCAGCAACCATAGCCAATTTCGTAGCCACTTTAAATATTCCTGAATCGGTTAAGGAAGAAATCAAAAAAATCAGGCCTGATAACTACACCGGCGTTTAATCAGCAGTCACTTTTAGGTCATAAATTTTTTGGCGGGTCTTTTGAAATTTAAAAAGGCTAATTTTGTATTTCAGTTTAGATCATGAGCAATTCTACCATCAACGTATTTACCGAAAGCACCCCGAATCCAGCTACCATGAAGTTCTTAGTGAACAAATTATTGGTAAACGGCAGTATCGATTTCCCAAGCAAAGAAAGTGCGGAGAGTTCTGCTTTTGCGAAGGAATTATTCAAATTCAACTTTGTAAAGGGTGTATTTTTTGCCAGCAATTTCGTAACCATCACCAAAAGTGAGGACAGTAATTGGGAGGACATTGAAGCCATCCTGAAAGAATTTGTAAAAGGTGCTGTCGAAAGTGAATTGAAAATTCAGGATCAACAGAACGAAGAGGTGAATTTTGAAGGGACCGAAGTCGAAAAGAAAATTCAGCAAGTTTTATACGATTACGTTCGTCCGGCTGTTGAACAAGATGGCGGAGCCATTGCTTACCGTTCGTTTAATGAAGGGGTAGTTACCGTTGAATTACGTGGTGCGTGCAGCGGTTGTCCATCTTCCACCATCACCCTTAAAGCAGGTATCGAAAACCTATTGAAACGAATGGTTCCTGAAGTGACCGAAGTAGTTTCGGAAGCCTTATAAAGACTACAATTATTCTACTTTAATGCTGTCTCTTGTGGCTTTGGCCCAATCAGACAATAGTTTACGCTCGGCGGCGGTTAATCTGGCTTCAGCGTGAATAAATGTGTAGGAATTGAGTGGCATCTCATGAATTTCTACCTGTTCTGCCACTTCCTCGAGTTTATGACGGGCTTTTTTGGGTTTATACGTAGCAAATTCTGAAAAATTCAATTCTCCCTTTCCTTCTTCAATATGATGATCGATCCACCAGGCCAGCGGTTGAACGCTTGCATACCATGGATAATTAGTATTGTTAGAATGACAATCCATACAAGCTTTTTTCACAATCGCCTTGACCTCATCAGAAGCGGGATGATGTTCAAAAATTCCATCTTTTTCAGCAGCAATCGATTGATTCTTTTCTGGCTGAATGAATTGGATCGCCAGGAGCGTAATTCCAAGCGTAAGGGATATTTTAGTGCTTAGTTTCATTGGTGTTAGGCTTGAAGTATTTAGCAATAATATGAAGCATTTCTTTAGAAATCAAACTATTTGTGGCAACCAACTCTCGTTTATGAATAAAATCGGCACCGCCAGAAAAATCGAAAAGCTCCCCTCCTGCTTCTCTCACAATAAGTGCTCCCGCTGCCACATCCCAGGCATTGAGGTTGTACTCGAAATAACCATCAAATCGGCCGCAGGCAACATAAGCCAAATCAACTGCGGCTGATCCGATACGGCGCAAACCATGGCAATTTTCCATCATTTCCTGGAAAACTTTTAAATAAGGTTCTTTCTTTTCGAAATCGTAATACGGGAAACCGGTAGCTAAAAGGGTATTGGAAAGTTGAGGTGCTTTTGAGACTTGGATTTGACGACCATTGAGCCAGGCCGATCCGCCTTTCCAGGCATAAAAACACTCATCTCGATTGATTTCATAAACTACACCCAAAACCAATTCTTGATTTTGTTGTAGCGCAATACTGACTGAGTAAGTTGGAATGCCATGAATAAAATTGGTGGTACCGTCCAGCGGATCGATGATCCATTGAAAAACCGCTCCTACCGATTCACGGGTCTTTTCTTCGGTTAGGAAACCAGCTTCGGGCAATAGGGCTGACAAAGCATGCACCAATTGCTCTTCGGCAGATTTGTCTACGTAAGAAACCAGGTCATTGAATCCCTTATATTCAATTTGATCGGGCTGGAATTTTTGACTTTCTTCACGAATAAAGCCCCCCACTTGCTTGGCAATATCAACCGTTTGAACGCATAGTTCAGCTAAATCCATATTAAGCAGCAAGGGTATTTTTTGAACGATTGATTGACCAGATTGCTCCTGCCATTCCGATGAGCATGAGCAACGTAGCGATCAATTCAGCTTGTGTAAAGTTAAGGCCAGCAACATGGTATTCTGAATTCACCCTGATCTGCTCAATGGCAAATCGCTCCACGCCGTTCAGGATCAAATAAATGGAGAACATCAATCCCGGAATATTAAACGATTTACGGATCGACCAGAGGAAAATAAAAATAGCGGAAGCCATCAGCACCTCATAGAAAGCAGTAGGATAAACCGGTAAAGGTAATTCCATACAAAAGTTCCCCACACAGTCTTTGATGGGCACTCCTTCATTCAAAACATTATGAGGATACTTGGTTGCCCAAACCCAATCAGGTGCCCAACTCAACCAGGATGGTTTTGGCGCTAAATTATTGATACCCCAGTCGCCATCGCCGGAAAGGTGACAGCCAATACGGCCAACCGCATAAGCCAACATCATTCCCGGGCCGCCCACATCGAGCATGTGCAGGGGTTTGATTCCATTTTTATTAGCGACGTACAATACACCGGCACCTCCACAAATCAATCCACCATAAAAAGTCAATCCGCTGAATGAGAGTAATCCATCAATGGGATCTTTCATGAAATCACTAAAATATTCCAGGTTATGGAAAATTTTGGCACCTAAAAATCCGGTGACGGCTGCCCATACTAAAATGGTGCCCATGTGCTCATGTGGCCTAATCGACTGAGCAATGGTTTTAGGTTTGGGCAGCTCATTTTTCTTCGCTTCGGCATAAACCCAATAAGCAAAAAGAGCGGCCATGATCAATCCACCTAATAAACTCCCTTTAGTTGATAAAAGAAACGATTGCGGATTGGCAGTAAAAGCGCTGTAATTTAATACGGCATCAAGCAGTTTGTATCCGATCAAAAAACCAAAAATGGCATTCATGCCGATCTCTGAAATGCTGGCAGGTTCCCCTACTCTAATGTTTTTAATCACAGGTTTGACCAGTCCAAGCGCTTCTTTACGCTTCATTTCTTCACTAAAGGCCCAATATCCAGCCACGAAAGCTAATGCTACAAAGAAGCCAAAGGTTTGAATAGGTAGTGGAATGTGAATACCCGTTAGGTATTCGATTAGATAGGTAATGGTAGGAAACATACTTAAATATAGGTATTAGATTTGAAATGCGAAGCTCAATGCACCAGCACTTCCTGTTTTTCAATGATCTCCACATCGCCATCAGCTGCGATGTTCACTAATTCTACTGCTTTCAACTCATTGATCAAGATGGGATCATAAGGTGCCTTCACTTTCACATAATTACGTGTGAAACCGTGCATATAACCACTTTTTTGATCCGCCTCAAATAACACTTCAGCTGTTTTTCCTAACTGCGATTCATAGAAAAATCGACGCTTTTTATCAGATAAAATATGAAGCATTTTGCTCCGATCGGCTCTTTGTGCACCAGGTACAGCACCAGACATTTCGACGGCAGGCGTATTTTCTCTTTCCGAATAGGTAAAAACGTGCAGGTAAGAGATCTCTAAGTCATTTAAAAATTGATAAGTATCGAGAAAATCTTCGCGGGTTTCTCCTGGGAAACCTACAATCACATCGACACCAATACAACAATCGGGCATGAGCGATTTGATCTTGCTCACCCGCTCGGCATAAAGTTCCCGACGATAACGCCGGCGCATTAAACCTAATATTTTATTTGATCCAGATTGGAGCGGAATATGGAAATGTGGCACAAATCGTTTGGAACTTGCTACAAACTCAATGATATCATCACTCAATAAATTTGGCTCGATGGAAGAGATACGAATTCGGTCGATGCCCTCTACCTCATCCAAAGCTTTTACCAGATCGAAAAAGCGATCTTCACGCTGTCCGTTTCTAATTCCGAAATCGCCCAAATTAACTCCGGTCAAAACGATCTCCTTCACTCCGCTGGCAGCTATTTCTTCTGCTTGTTTAATTACTTCGGTGATGGTATTACTTCGGCTGGCGCCCCTTGCCAAAGGAATGGTACAAAAAGTACAGGAATAATCACAGCCATCCTGAACTTTCAGAAAAGTACGGGTGCGATCGCCAAATGAATAAGAACCAATAAAACTTTGAGTCTCCTCAATCGGACTGTTATAAATTTCAGCCTTTGATTTTTTGGTCAGGTCTGTAATATGTTCAACCAATTGGAATTTTTCTGCTGCTCCCAGTACCACATCTACTCCAGGAATTTCGGCAATTTCCTGAGGTTTTAATTGAGCATAACAGCCCACAATGGCAATGTAGGCTCCCGGCGAATGCTTTAAGGCCTCTTTAACTACTTTTCTACACTTTTTATCAGCATGATCCGTAACTGAACAGGTATTGATTACATATACATCGGCCTCATCAGTAAAATTGACGGTTTGAAAACCCGCATTTTCAAATTGACGGCCAATGGTAGAGGTCTCCGAATAATTCAGCTTACATCCAAGGGTATAAAAAGCGACCTTTTTGCTCATAGACAGGCCAAAAATACGTAAATAATGTCTTATTGTTCGCCCCAGCGATAAGATGGATGATCGAAACCGGCTAAATCGATCACCCGGTTGACCACCGTTGCTGCAACTTCTTCCAAAGTGCTTGGTAAGCTGTAAAAGGACGGTGTAGCGGGGCAAATGATACCTCCAGCTTCCGTAATTGTCTTCATATTGTTGATATGTATAAGATTATATGGCGTGTCTCTCACCACTAAAATGAGTTTTCTGCGCTCTTTTAAAACCACATCTGCTGCACGTGTGCAGAGGTCATTAGACAGGCCACTTGCTATACGGCCCATGGTGCCCATAGAACATGGACAAAC
>JACCDL010464899.1_pt1 | contig 10046 bp, 5 predicted proteins | sample 7441931 | NCBI WGS metagenome assembly JACCDL01 (sample SAMN15323437, study PRJNA562643) | freshwater metagenome | isolation source: river surface water | place: USA:Blue River Watershed | collected 2017-08-16
CGCAGCGTGGCTATCAAAATATTTATCTGACTAACTAGATCTAACTGTTGCGTTGAATGTGATCGACGGTGAGAGCAACCAAATCTTCAGGCACTTCAAAGATCATGTTGTGCCCACAATTTGGGATACCCACCAGACGGGTATTACGACGCGACTCCGCAATGTTGTAAGCATTCTGTGGAACGGCAACAACATCATCGAGCCCAGTGATGACAAGCATTGGCGCTGTGCCCCCGGCAATGTATTCAGCAACTGGCGTTGCAGTTGCAGCAATTGTCTGCAGGCGCGCGATCTCCGGATACATCCCACGATCAGCTGAGGTTCCTGCTTTATGAGCATGAACAGGCGAGAACATCAGTGCCGCTTGCAGTTTGATCCATTCTTCTCGTTCAATCGATGGGTCGGTATATCGACGAAACATCGCCGTCACTTCAGGGCTCATGGGTACTTCACCACCTGCTGCATAAAGAACGATGCTCTTCACGCGATCGGGGGCCAGATTTGAAGCCGCACGCATCACACGATTCCCATATGCCTTACCACCGAGATGAACTTTGTCTAGACCTAATCCATCAACGATCCGCCACACATCACGGCCATAATCGTGAAGAGTGATGCCCTCAACGGGGCCAGTGCTTGCGCCTATACCGCGATAGTTGAACGTGATGACACGAATTCCTTCTGCTGCGACACCTTCAGCAAGTTCAAGTAAGTCTGCAGCGGGTCGACCATTGCCTTGCGCCAGGACGAGGGTTTCGGATCCAGTGCCGTATTCAAAAACTTCATAATCGTTTCCATCAATTTTCAGCAGATTGCTCATGTCATCATCTTTGTATCTTGAGATTCCTCGAAACTGATGGAGTCACTTGACTTGTCGTCGAATATGTGACCAGTCGGCACTTTCCACAGAGATGTTCGAGTTACTGCAGAATGACTGATTTTGATTATACGAGGTACGGCCGCTCGCCAACAGTGGTGACCCGCCAGCCTTCACGTTTTTCGGGAAAGTAATCCCAACATGCGTGATGCTGCACGGTGCGATTATCCCAAAAGGTCACTGTGTTTGGTTCCCATCGAACTCGACATTGAAACTCCACTGCATAAGCGATCTTGTCGAACAACATTCGAAGAAGTGCATCACTTTCCCATTCCTCAACATCCCAAATTTTGTCCGTGAATCCACTATTGACATAGAGAGCCTCTCTGCCGGTCAATGGATGTGTGCGTACAACAGGGTGAAGATTGCGGGGAAACTGTCGGGGGTCAACAGTCTTATATTGACCACGCCAAGGTAAATCTCCTGAATGTCGCGCTTTTAGAGTCCGTAGGAAATTTTTCATTGTGTCGGAAAAGGACTCATACATTGCAGCTTGATGTGAAAACGCCGTATCACCACCAACAGAAGGTGTGGTTTCTATTCTCAACATTGAGACGCCAGGCGGGCGCTCATCACAACTCACATCCGAATGCCATCCTTCGCCAGGGACCATTTTCGAATTTTCGTCTCCATAAATATGAAGCGCCTCTGGGAACTCACTTTGCGCATATGCCGGATGAACATGAAGTTCTCCCAAGCGCGCGCCGAATTCAATTTGTTCTGAGATCGACATGGGCTGGTCACGCACCACCACCACGCCACGATCGGCAACAACACTCAGAAGTTCTGTAATTCCGTTGTCGTCAAGATCTAGAAGTCGGAAACCGTTGAACTCAGTACCAACATGACGTGTTAGATCACTTCCAATATGTCCAGAAATTGTGCTCATATGCCCCCTTGAGTTCTCGCCTATCTTGCCACTTCTTGAGTGGATAATTATTCGCGATCCCTAGTTGGATAGAGCAGCGCGAGCTTCTTCAGGATTAGGAGTAAATCCCGGTGTATCACGGCAGAACTCCACCATGATTCCGTTGGGGTCGATGTAATAAATGGAATGACACCAGCCGTGATCGACATCCATCAGCGGTTCGATGCCACCAGCGGATAGCGAGGCCTTTGCCTGCTTCTGACGTTCTTCATCCGCAGCAAACGCAATGTGGTTCACCCAAATGGGAAGTCCGACTGATTCGGAAACATCTGATTTCCAATCTGGCTTCTCCCCCACACCGTGCATGTCAAAGAACGCAATGCATGTGCCGTCACCAAGGTCGAAAAACAAGTGACGAAAGAACGCATCAGAATCAGGAACGCGAGTGACTTCAGTGTGAACGAGTGGAAAGCCACACAAGTCTTCATAGAAGTGTCGGGTTGCTTCAGGATCTTTACACGCATATGCAACGTGATGCACACCTACTGATCGATTCAATCCAGTCATCGCACTCTCAATTTCATTCCGGGACCATCAGGTCCATCTACTTCTGTCATTGGCTCATCTCGATTATCAAATTCAAGCTTTAACGCCTTTGTCATTACCGCATGCATGTCGTACATCGCAGTGATATATGTGAATTCAAGAATCTCTTCATCGCTGAGATGTTGCTTCAGTTCGGCAAACACACCATCGGCCACACGACCACCGTCATAGACCAATGCATCGGTGTACGCGAGTACCGCTCGTTCAGCAGCAGAAAAACATTCGGCAGTTTGCCAATGAGGAATTGCGGCAATCTTCTCTTCGCTCACGCCAGCCGAACGAGCTGACTTAATGTGCTGCGAATACACAAACTGGCTAGAGCGAGCCCAACCGACGCGAGTCTGACCTAACTCTCGCAGTTGAGGATCAAGAATGCGGTCGCGACTGCGATAGAGAACAAACCCTCGCATGGCGTGGTCGAAAATCTCTGGGACGAGTGCGAATACTGTCCACCAATCCCCTGGAGTGCCCGTTGCAGTTCCGGGTTCCGCTACTGGGTCGCGATCCCCAAAGAGCAAGTTGTACGTCGGCAGCACACTCTCATGAGCCTCTGCCCGTGGTACCTGACGAAGTCGTGACATATGAACCCCCTATGGGTATTCTGCCACCTCCGTCAACGCACTATTTCACGACTCTGACTGTCAGTTGGCGCTCCGACCACATTGTCCTTGTTGACTTGTACTTGATAGTCACAAGAACAGTTCGCGTTTTGGAGAACGAGTAACGCTTGCCCGAGTAGGTCATTCCCTGCTTCTTGTTCACCGTAATCTTGGCCGCACCAAACTGCTTTGTTTGAAACACACCAGCTGCCTTCAAGATGGCATCTGCGGTGATCTTCTTGTTCTTCTTCAAGACATATGTGCGTTGGACAGACAGGGTGGGAATGGAGAACCCAATCCCTGTTGAGGAGACCAAAAGCCCTTCTGCACTTGGGATGTATTGAGTCACTGGCCTCGTCGACTCGGTACCTGTCGTTCTCTTCACTGGCAATGACTGGTCGTTGGCCTGTTCAGGTGTCAACCCAAATGAATTACTGAGGTAGCCCGACGTCAGGAACATACGGAAATACGAAAGATTCAGTTCACTCACACCATTCACAGGTGTCTTGTAATGCGGCCCTGCAACTTTTAGTTGTGCTGCGCCCGTATAACGATCCATGGACGTCAAACCAAAGACAGATGCATCGGTATCTACCCATCCACCACGACTCGAAGAGTCAAAAATTGTTACCAAGCATGGGTTCACAGGATTCAAAGCTCGACAAGTTTCATCAACACTGTCGGGCGGAGCAACAGAGCTGCGCATGGCGGGCAACAACAACATTGAAATTCTGTTTGCAACTTTCGAAGTACCTGTATCGCCAATGACGCAACCATCAATCTCTGTCACCCATCCAAGGCAGTAGCCCGTGGAGGCTGAATGTACTTCCACGGTATTTGCATTGATAGTTGCAACATCTCGTACACCTGGAATAGCTGGCGTAAATGATTGAAGTGAACCGTTCACAATCGCTGTGCCAACAGACGCAGTGGGGTGTGAGTTCAGAGCTCGACGAAAATTCACCACCACATTTCTGAGCGGAACATTTGGATTTCCCACACCACCAAATGGATAAAGAACCATGTAGGGATATTCACACTGAGACACTGTTGTCTCTACAAAGCGACACGGACCGGAATACAAGCCGCCGCCAATGCCATAACTAGCCCCTTGATAAGAAGGAACAGGGGTCAACGTATTTCCATCGATTGTGATGGAATCAATGCAGCCCTTCACGGTTCCCGCTTCACAAAAGCCCAGACCCGTATTTGTTGTTAATGGAGTGTTGTAGATGTACACGCCCAGCGGCGCCGCCTTCACCGGTGAAACATTCGTCGCAATTGGCACAACAAAAATGGCGCTGACGAGCAATGTCGCAATGGAGAGAAGGCGCTTCATGATGTCACTCTAACCACACGTCGTGGTTGTGTTTTGAGCGTTATCAGTTGCGACGTGAAACGAGACGCTTGCTGCGATTCGTGGCAACACCGATGGATATCATCAAGAGCGCCGTAAGTAGAAGTGGCTCAGTTGAATTTGTGCCAGTTACTGGCAATTGAGGCTTTGCCGGAATGATCGGTGTCAACCTGGACTGGACAGTTTGTCCGGCCATGTCAGTCACTTGATACGTCACAGACAATCCCTTACCAGCCTTTGCATTAGGGCTTGCAGTGAAAGTGACGATTCCCGTCGACTTGTTGAGCTTGAACTTTCCAAGATTCGGAACCGTGACGACACCGTCCGCATCGCACGGGTTTGTGTTCTTTGCTGCGACGACCGCAGTCGGATCAATCAAACAGGTCACTGACTTGTTAAGGCCCAACTTTGATGTTGCCAATCCTTGCTTGCCCGTGATTGTTGTGAATTGCACTGACTCTCCACGCTTCACTTCAAGTGTCTGTGGCTTTGCAGCAGGCTTGTTTGTAGGCGGTGCGACGATGACGACAATATTCGCCATTGCCACTTGACCAGCGCCATCACTAATCGAATACTTGACTGACGTTGCAGTACCGAAGAACGTGGAGAGTGGTACGAATTTCACATTGCCATTCGTGAGCACTGTGTAGGTGCCTTCGCCTGGCACCATCAATGTGGTGCTGCTACAAGCCATCGCAGTTGTGGTGGTGTTCATGCACAACTTGACCGTTGTTGCGCTCAAGAGCGTTCCTGCACCGGCTACGTCATTCGAAACGGGAACAAGGGTTTGCGCTGTATTCCATGGACCTGAAGAAGAGTCATCTCGAATCATTGGCATCGGTGGGATCACTGGCGTCAACGTTGACGTCACTGTCTGGCCAAATATGTCGGTGATCTTGTAAGAGACGGATGTTCGCTGGCCAATGGGGGCATTTGCTAGCGAGGTGTAGGAGACAACGCCAGTCGCAATGTTGACTGAGTACGTGCCTTCACCCGCAATGGTCACAGGTGTTGTTCCACAATTCATTGTAATTGGATTAACGATGCACAGCGTGGTGGGGTCTAAAGGTGCGCCACCGACTGCACCTGCAGCCAACGCTCCTGAGCCAGTGATTGGTTGGAAACTCACCGTTGATGCGGGAGCTACTGCGCGAAGATCAGGGGTAGCTACCGGCGGCGGTGGCATGAGAACTGTTGGAGTGATGGTTGCACTCGCCACGCGACCATTGATGTCGGCAACGATGTACTTCACCGGAGATGCAGTACCAACGAAAGATGGCAACGGATCAAACGTCACGGTACCGTTCGCATTCACCGTGTACGTACCCTCGTTTGGAACCGTCAATGTCGTGAGATTGCAGCTTGCATTTGGAGTGGAAGTTGTTGCGCACAACTTCACACTGCTAGCCACCAATGTTGCGGGAGCCACGGCTGAATCGTTTGTCAGAGGCGAAATCACCTGAGTGACGTCGTAGGCATCTGTGTTCGTGTCGTTTACCGCAGCAGGAGGGGCTGGAATGATTGGCGTCAGAGTTGAAGTAGCCATCTGACCATAAATGTCTGTGACTTTGTACGTGAGCGCTGTTTTGGTGCCAACTGTTGCATTGATGTCTGCGACAAACGTAACGACACCCGTTGACGTGTTCAATGTGAATGTGCCTTCACCAGCAATAGTGACGACCCCATCAGCATCACAGGTCGTAGTGCTTGGTGTATAGAGACATGTTGCAGATGTGTTGAAACTAACGGGGGTCGTTGCAAGACCATCAGTTCCGGTCACGGTGGTAAATGATGCGGTGCCGCCAGGAATAACGATCTTTGTTTGTGGCGTTGCCACAGGTGGTGCCGGCATCGAGACCGTGGGGGTAATGGTTGCGTTTGCAAGCTGGCCAGTTGTATCTGCGACCACGTACTTCACCGGGGAAGCTGTGCCAACAAACGTTGGAAGTGGATCAAACGTCACGGTGCCGTTCGCATTCACTGTGTATGTCCCCTCGTTCGGCACGGTCAATGAAGAAAGATTGCAGCTTGTGTTTGAGGTCGATGTTGTTGCGCACAACTTCACAGTGCCCACCACCAACGTTGCTGGCGTTGTTGCCGAGTCATTACTCAATGGAGAGATTGTCTGATTGGTGTCAAAAGGTCCAGTCGAGGTGTCATTCACCGCTACCGGAGGTGCAGGAATAACCGGCGTCAACGTTGAAGTTGCCGTCTGGCCAAAGATGTCTGTCACTTTGTATGTGAGTGCTGTCTTCGTACCTTGTGTTGCACTGACATCAGCAACGAAAGTGACCACACCCGTCGACGTGTTCAGCGTGTAGGTACCTTCGCCAGCAATGGTGATTACCCCATCAGCATCACATGTTGTGGTGCTTGGCGTATAGAGACATGTCACCGAGGCGTTAAAACCAACACTAGAGGTGGCGAGACCGCCAGCACCTGTCAACGTCGTGAAAGTTGCAGTGCCACCAGGGATGACAGCTTTTGATTCTGGTGCCACGACAGGAGCCGCAGGCATTGAAACTGTCGGCGTGATTGTTGCATTGGTGACTTGGCCAGTTGTGTCTGTGACCACGTACTTCACCGGGGAAGCAGTGCCCACAAACGTTGGAAGTGGATCAAACGTCACGGTGCCGTTCGCATTCACTGTGTATGTGCCCTCATTAGGTACGGTCAAGGAAGAGAGATTGCAGCTTGCATTCGCCGTCGAAGTCGTTGCACACAACTTCACAGATGAAGGCACCAACGTTGCTGGCGTTGTTGCCGAGTCATTATTCAATGGAGAGATTGTCTGGTTGGTGTCATAGGCGCCGGTTGACGTGTCGTTCGCCGCAACAGGCGGTGCAGGAATAACTGGTGTGAGCGTGGAAGTTGCGGTCTGACCAGTGATGTCCGTGATGCGATACGTAATTGGTGTCTTGGTACCTTGCGTTGCACTCACATCAGCCACAAATGTGACAACACCCGTCGAAGTATTCAGCGTGTAGGTACCTTCGCCAGCAATGGTGATCACTCCATCGGCATCACAGTTAGTGGTGCTCGGCGTATAGAGACATGTGACCGAAGTGTTGAACCCAACACTCGACGATCCGAGACCATTCGCTCCAGTCACAGTCGTGAAGGTCGCGGTGCCACCAGGAATGACAGCCTTTGATTCCGGGTTTGCAACGGGAACACCAGGTGCCGCGACAGTTGGCGTGATGGTGGCACCAGTGACCTGGCCAGTTGTATCTGCAGCGACGTACTTCACCGGTGAAGCGGTACCGCGGAATGTTGGCAATGGATCAAAGGTGATAGTTCCATTGACATTCACTGTGTAAGTGCCCTCATTCGGCACCGTCAATGTTGTCAAGTTGCAGCTTGCATTCGCCGTCGAAGTCGTTGCACACAACTTCACAGATGAAGGCACCAACGTTGCCCCTGAACCTGGAGTGTCATTCGACAGCGGAGAAATTATCTGATTGGTGTCGTACGCACCACTTGATGTGTCATTCGTAGCAACCGGTGCCGGCGGAACTATCGGCGTCAGGGTCGATGTGGCAGTCTGACCAAAAGTATCAGTCACTTGATATGTCACTGGAGTCTTTGTTCCGGCCGCAATGTTCGCATCTGCAACAAATGTGACAACACCCGTCGATGTATTCAGTGTGTACGTACCTTCACCAGCGATTGTGACAACACCGTCAGCGTCACATGTTGTCGTGCTTGGCATGTACAAACAGGTTGATGCTGCAACAAGTCCAACACCAGAAGTGGCAAGTGCGCCAGTGCCCGTAATAGTGGTGAAAGTTGCAGTGGCACCAGGGATGACAGATTCAGTGTCAGGAGTAGCAACCGGCAAGGCAGGCATTGCAACTGTCGGCGTAATAGTTGCACCCGTTAACTGACCTGTGCTGTCTTGCACTGCGTACTTCACAGGTGATGCAGTTCCGGTGAAGCTAGAAAGTGGATCGAAAGTGACAGTGCCATTGGCATTCACCGTGTAGGTACCTTGACCAGGAACCGTCAATGTTGTGAGGTTGCAACTTGCATTTGCTGTGGAGGTTGTTGCGCAGAGCTTCACACTGCCTGCAACCAAGGTTGCACCAGTTCCAGGCGAGTCATTCGTGAGAGGCGAAATTGTCTGATTGGTGTCATATGCACCACTCGATGTGTCATTCGTTGCCGTTGGAACTGGAGGAACGGTCGGCGTCAACGTTGATGTTGCAGTCTGACCTGTGATATCCGTGACTTGATAGGTCAATGCAGTCTTTGTTCCTGGGGTGATGTTCGCAGCAGCGACAAACGTGACCACACCCGTTATGGCATCGAGTGTGTACGTACCTTCATTTGCGATAGTGACAACGCCATCTGAATCGCATGCCGCAGGAGAAGATCCAGGCGTAATCAGGCAAGTGGAATTCGTATTGAATCCAGCTGAAGCAGTTGCAAGCCCTGATGCGCCAGTCAATGTCGTGAATGAGACAGTTGCGCCGGGAATCACCGACTTAGTTTGAGGAGTTGCAACAGGGGCCGTTGGAGGCGCAACAGTTGCAGTAATCGTTGCATTTGTTAACTGACTCAATGTGTCAGCGACAACATATTTGACCGCAGAGGCAGTTCCAGTGAATGAGGGCAATGGATCAAACGAGACAGTGCCATTTGCATTCACCGTGTATGTGCCTTCGTTCGGCACAGTCAAAGTTGTGAGATTGCAACTCGCATTAGCAGTTGATGTCGTCGCGCAAAGCTTTACCGAAGTCGTGTCAAGAGGTGCCAATGCACCTGCTTGGTCGTTGGTCAACGGAGAGATTGTCTGGTTTGTGTCATAGGCACCACTTGAAGTGTCATTCGTTGCAGATGGAACTGTGTTCAAAACTGTTGGTGTATACGTGCTTGTTGCAATATTTCCTGATGAATCTGTCACCTGATAGTTCAATGCGGGTGGAGTGCCGAGATAGTCCAGTACAGGTGTGAAAGTGACTACTCCATTGACATCTACGGAATAGGTGCCGACATTGGCTACTGCAATTGTGGAGCCAGCTCCCTTGGTGCAGTTGGGAGACACTTCAGCGGGGTTTGAGTTGGGGTCGCACAATTTCACGGACGAAGCAACGAGAGTGACACCGGTTGCATTCGTGGCAACTGCGTCATTCGATAACAAGTCCTTTGTCTGGACCACATTCTTTCCTGCAGAAGATGTATCTGGATTAGCTGTGGGCACAGGCGCTGCATGACACATTGCACCGTCGAGCGGGTTCGTGACATACGTGTAAATCAGCGAGAAGTCGGCAGAGGCGGTAGCCGTGGATGGATCTGCAACCGCGTAGGCCTTCTTGTTTCCTTCAACAAATACAACTCTTCCTGATCCATCGCTGTACGTAGCCTGATGTCCACTGATGTTTGTCGGGAAAATGTTTGAACTCGTTGCGGTCCATGTTGCCCCTGCAGAAACCCCGACCTTGTACATGAACAATCCGAATGATGAGTAAAAGTATCCCTTTGAGTAGGCCAAGTCATCACCTTGAATCGCAACAGACGTTGTGATGGTCGTTACAGCAAGAGTGCTGACATTGATGGAGTACAAGGTTGTCTTCGACCCAGTTGCCTTCACCACAAGATTTCCTGAGTTATCGAAATCTCCACCGACAGCTGTTGCCATCACCGTGTCAGTGATGCCAGCACCCGTCATCGAACCAAGATCTGTCAAAATTCCATTACTGGAGTAACGAACCAAGTGTCCTGCTGTCAACGCAACGC
>JACCDL010718270.1_pt1 | contig 10044 bp, 9 predicted proteins | sample 7441931 | NCBI WGS metagenome assembly JACCDL01 (sample SAMN15323437, study PRJNA562643) | freshwater metagenome | isolation source: river surface water | place: USA:Blue River Watershed | collected 2017-08-16
CCTTCATTTTCAAACTGAAATTTAAATCAAGCTTCGGCAAACCTGTAACAGTATGTTTTTGTTCACAAAACTCTCAAAAAACCTTTTTTTATCTCCTTTTCTCTGAGTACTTTTGTTACTCAATCGGTGGAACTCCATGCTTGACTCTTTAATTACCTCCAAAACGCGGCAGAAGCTACTTGTGAAGTTCTTCTCCAATCCCAAGAATATGGGGCACTTACGCGGTTTGGCGGAAGAGTTTGGAGAATCCACCAATGCCATTCGTAGGGAATTGAACAACCTTTCAGAGGCAGGTCTTTTGATCAAGTCAGAAGACAAAAACCGCGTCGACTACCAAGCCAATCCCGACCATGCCTTCTTTACCAACCTGCAGGACCTGATCCAGAAGTACCTGGGTTTGGACAAACTTATCCTTGCCGTCCTTGAGCGGATGGGGCAGGTAAGCCAAATCGCTGTAGTAGGAGACTATGCCCGAGGCATTGACTCGGGAAAAATAGAAGTACAGATTACCGGTGAGCAGCTCAACGAAGACTATTTAGAAAACGTCTCCAATAAGCTGAAAGCCCTAATTGATAAAGAAGTGGTCTTCCAGATTAAGTCCTGCATCTCGGACCCGGAAGCCCTTTTCTTGTATACCCAAGCAGACTGATCTAGGGATCTTTCTGCTTTTTTCATGCCCTTCCCGCTAAGCACAAGATGTGACTGAGAGGGCGAAGCCGCGAGCGAAGCACCCTATTTAGTCTGAATAATCGTGTGGAAGTTGGTTAATTATTTTACTGGTTAACCGCTCAAATAGCCTTCGTCTAGAAGACTTTTTGATAATTTAACAACTCTCAAATTTTAATAAGCAGATAAGAATTTGAGGTTCTATAAATTTTTTCCTCAATTAATCAATTAGCCAGTTAATCAGCCTGCGTGCCAAAGGTACGTTAATCAAAAACTGAAATTCTAATAAACATGAAACTTAGACTCCTTCTTCTCTTTTTCTTTTTTGTCATAGGATCTACCAGCCTCCTCGCCCAATCCCTCTCCGATATAGGCAAAGTTAAGGTCGACATGCTTTCTGATGCGCAACTTCAGGAGATGCTGCAGCGTGCCAAGGACAATGGACTCAACGAGTCTCAGGTGGTGACCATGGCCCGAGAGCGGGGCATGCCTGCAGGCGAAGTAGGAAAGCTACAGCAGCGATTGGCCAAATTGAAGCAGGGAGGAACTCAGAATGCTGCAGCACAGCCTAGCGTAAGTGAAGGCGCAGTAGAAGAAACACAGACAGAAGCAGTTCCGGTTGCTGTTGCGAGCCTTTCTCCCTACCAACAAAAAATATTCGGTTTTTCTTTGTTCTACAACAAGAACCTGAATTTCAACCCAAGCCTCAGCGTACCGACCCCACAAGGCTATGTGCTTGGCGCTGGTGATCAACTACTAATCGATGTATACGGTGCTTCCCAACAGTCTTTTGACCTAAAGGTAAGTCCAGAAGGAAAAATTCTTATTCCCAATGTAGGATCCATTGCGGTAGGAGGATCCACGGTAGGAGCGGCCACTTCCCGCATCAAATCTTCCCTATCCCAGATCTACTCCGGCTTGCAGTCCGGGATTTCTTTCTTGGAAGTGCGTCTGGGGAATATCCGCACCGTTTCCGTAGCCCTCGTAGGGGAACTCAACCAGCCGGGCAACTATACACTGCCTGCATTTGCATCCCCCTTCAATGCGCTCTTTGCAGCAGGTGGGCCGAATGAAAACGGTTCCTTCCGTCACATCCAAGTCTATCGGGACAACAAGCTCCTGACCGAGATCGACGTCTACGACTTCCTAATCAAGGGAACGCATAGCAGCTCCATCACCTTGCGCGACAATGACGTGATTATCGTGCCCCCTGTTCGCGCTCGCGTGGAGCTATCCGGGCCGGTGCGTCGTGAAGGCTATTTTGAAGTGAAGCCCAATGAAACGCTAAAAGACCTCCTTTCCTTTGCGGGCGACTTCAAGCCTGAAGCTTATCAGGACCGATTGACGCTCAGTCGGATGACGGGTAGCCAACTACGGGTAGAAGAGGTGAGTGCCTCCAATTTTGCCAACTTTGTACCCAAGGATGGAGACAGCTACCGCATTGGCGAGATCCTAGATCGTTACGAAAACCGCGTACAGATCTCTGGTGCACTCAACCGTCCCGGTACCTTTGCACTCACCGAGGGCATGACCGTAGGGCAACTGATCCAGCGTGCCCAAGGCCTTCGTCCCGATGCCTTTGTGACTCGTGCTACGCTCTACCGTACCCAGGCAGACTACTCCTTGGCGATTGTACCCGTAGATGTGCAGGGAATCCTCTCTGGAAAGGTAGCAGACCTGCCCTTGCAGCGCGAAGATGTCTTGGTGTTGCCTAGCCGCTACGAACTGCAGGAAGAGTATTACGTGAAGATTTCAGGGGAAGTCAACAGCCCCGGTGCATTTGCCTACGGGGCGGACATGCGGGTAGGGGACTTGATCTTGCAGGCTGGGTGCCTTACCGCTGGTGCAGAAACCTCCCGTATCGAAATCGTGCGTCGCAAAAACTCTGCAGATGGATCCGAGATTGCAGAAATTATCCCCGTGATCGTACCGGCAGACTTGAGTTTGCAGGAGAATGCGGTGACGCTACAGCCTTTCGACCATGTGATGGTGCGCCGCAACCCCGGCTTCCGTGCCGAGCAGCTCGTTCGCGTAGAAGGGGAAGTACTCTACCCAGGGGAGTATGCGGTGACCTCGTCCAACGAACGTATTTCCGATCTTTTAGATCGGGCTGGGGGCTTTACCCGATTTGCTTATCCCAAAGGAGCTACGCTGATCCGTCGCAATGAGTACTTCCAGCCGCCTACCGAATCCCAGCAGCAGCAACAAGTCCTGGAGTCGGTGAAGAACAACTTGCCGCTTGATAGCCTTAGCCGAAGTGAGCTCAATAAACAGCTGGAAACGCGAATTCAAAAAGAAATAGCAGATAAAGCCAAGGCCAAAGCCGCCAATCCCGAGGTGCTGCAGGTGGATCTGTACAAAAAACAAACCCTCCAAACCCTATCAGAACGTGACTCGGTGGAGATTGAAGTAGAGGTCAAGACCACCGAAATGATTGGAATCGATTTGGAGGCCATCTTGAAAAATCCAAAAGGCAAGGAGGACTTGATCCTATTTGAGGGAGATGTGCTCTCCATCCCGAAAGAGCTGCAAACCGTTCGCATGCGAGGAGAGCTGCTTTTTCCTACTTCCACGCGCTATGAACAGGGGACAGGATTTAGTCAATACATTTCCAAAGCAGGAGGCTTTACCGACCGTTCCCGCAAAAGCCGTTCCTACGTAGTTTATGCTAATGGAGACGTGAAGCGGACCACCAAATTGCTCTTCTTTCCCCTCTACCCACGGGTAGAACCTGGAGCCGAAATCATTGTACCCAAAAAGCCTGAACGCCAAGGCATGACTGCACAGGGCTGGATCGGGATTGGGACTAGCTTAGCGACGCTGGGGCTTTTGATTAATCAGCTTATACCGGCGAACTAAATTAACTAGCTGGACTTTGGTTAACTGTTTAATTGGTTAACTGGTGAATACTAGAGTTAAAATTTAATTCAGAGCTGAAACCTTAAACTGAATTTATTTTGGTTAACTGGTTATTTGTTTAATTGGTTAATTGATGTGTCAAGGAGAAGCATTCAATTTTTAGACAATTTCTAAAGTTGTCCTAGATTCTCTCAAATAAACAGTTAACCAATCAAACGATTAAACAAGAAAATCAACTTTTTAAACTAACTTTTTATGTACCACACCTATTCTTTTGAAAACTTAGAAGTATATAAGTTAGCGAGAAGCCTTAGAGTAGAAATTCGAACTTTGACAAAAGATTATCCTCGGGAAGAACGCTACGAATTAACCAATCAATTACGAAGGGCAGCTGATCGAATATCGACCAACATTGCAGAAGGTTCAGGAAGGTCTTCCAATTTTGATCAGGCTCATTTTACCAATATCTCCTTTGCAAGTGCTCTTGAAGTGATTGATCATTTGAATGCTTCCTTAGACTTAGCTTACATTTCAAAAGAGACCTATAATTTGACTTGAATTAAGATGGACGAAGTGATCAACAAACTGAATTCATTGTATAAGTTTCAGATTAGGAATGTTGCGACGCTGAAAAATAAAGTTAAAGGGGGGTAATTGTTTAACTGTTTAATCGGCTGATTTTTGTTTAACTGTTTAATTGTTTAACTGATTAAGGACAGAGTAAAAATTCAAGATTAAATTAATGATTAAAACTGTCGAAGATTTTAAACTCAGTTAAACAGTTAATCGATTAACCAATTAATCATAATCCCTCTTTAAGAGTCAAAAAATATTAATAGCATGTCAGAAACTCCACTAAACCAGGACCAAAACTCGGACGAAATAGATCTTAAAGATCTAATCATCCCAATTTGGAGATCCCGCAAGCAAATCCTCACCACCGCGATCATTTTCGCGATTATTGGTGGGATTATCGGTTTTTTGACGCCTGCTACCTATACCGCAAGCAGTACTTTTTTGCCGCAGACGGCCCAGGCAGGAGGAGGATTATCCGGGAGCTTGGGGGGATTGGCTTCACTTGCGGGGATTAATTTGAATGCCCCTTTGGCTGGAAATGAAATACCTCCTAGTATGTATGCGACCGTTTTAGGTTCGCAGCCATTTAAACAGCGAATTTTGGACGCTAAAATAGAAGTGAATGGGGACTCGATAAGTTATAGAGATTACCTCACCAATCAACCAAAAACAATCCTAGGTTTAGTAGGTGAGTATACTATAGGCCTTCCAGGCAAATTAATGGATGCAATCAAATCATCTGAAGGTAATGCGAATGAACTCGGGGGCAAGGGGCTAATTCCAATTACAGATGAGGAATTTGAACTTCAAAATTCTTTGTCAAGTAAAGTTAGCATTGCCAATGATAAAAAGGAAGGGGTGGTATCCTTAACTGTTATAGAAAGCGACCCTTTGGTCGCAGCTCAGGTTGCCCAAGTTACTGAATCAGTCCTTCAAGACTGGATTATTGAGCACAAGATCAAAAATGCGAAAGCACAGTACGACTTTATAGAAAAGCAGTTTGAAGCCAAACAAAAAGAATTCTTTTCCATCCAAGACCAATTGGCAGGCTATATGGATCGGAATCAAAATGTGCTTTCGGCAACCTATCTTACCCGATTGGAGCGATTGCAAGCTGAATTTGATTTGGTGAATACGGTCTACTCCGAATTGGCTAAGCAAAAGGAGCAGGCAGCCATTCAATTGAGTAAAGACACGCCTACCTTTTCAATTTTGGATCCAGTTAAAGTGCCTAAGGAGAAAACAGGTCCCAAAAAATCACTTTATGTTTTAGGTGCATTTTTTATAGGTTTGATTGGAGGTGCTGGTTGGGCTTTTGCACGTAATCCTATTCAAGATTTTTTGAATGGATTAAAAGAAACTCCGCAGAACTAACTCCAATGCAGAAGATCATCATTGTTTCCGGTTATTTTAACCCTATCCACAAGGGACACTTGGAATATTTCATTAACGCCAAGGCTCAAGGTGATTTACTTTTTGTGATTGTCAACTCCGACCACCAGCGCGCACTTAAAGGTTCCAAAGAATTTCAAAAAGAAGACGAGCGCCTATTCATTGTGCAGCATATCAAGGAAGTGGACCAGGCTTTTTTATCAATTGATCAAGACCGCACCGTATGTAAAACTTTAGAATACTTGCATCAGAATTTTGGAAGTGAATTTAGACTAGCCTTTGCCAATGGAGGAGACCAAACGAATCAATCTATACCTGAAACTCCCATTTGTCAAGATTTAGGGATTGAATTGATTGATGGATTGGGTGATAAAATTCAATCGAGCTCTTGGTTGTTAAAGAAATAAAATTGATAAGTGTGGTCCATTCGGCCAAATCCTATTCGTAGATATAGGTAAATCACTAAATCGTTCATTTTCAGCGTTAAATAGTTTTATTTGAAATATTCGACTAACGCAGATCATCAAAAATAGTACTTTTGGTGCGCAGTTTGGTGCGCAAAAAATTAATAAATCTTTATGAGTAAGAAAGCTATAATTGTAAGTGGTTATTTTAATCCAATACATAAAGGGCATATTGAATATTTTAAAAATGCCAAAGCAAACGGGGAACATTTGATAGTTATTGTAAATAGTGACTATCAAAGAGCATTAAAAGGATCCAAAGAATTTCAAAACCAAGACGAAAGAGTTTTTATAGTTTCCAATATCAAAAGTGTAGATCAAGTATTTTTGTCAATTGACCAAGACAGAACAGTTTGTGAAACAATAAGGCTAATCCATCAACAATTATATAAAGATTTTAAATTAGCATTCGCAAATGGTGGCGATCAAAATAATAATTCAATTCCAGAAGTACCTGTTTGTCAAGAATTAGGAATCGAATTGATTGACGGATTAGGGGATAAAATTCAATCTTCAAGTTGGTTATTAAATAAACAATAAATTAAAAAAAATATTGTGAAAAAAGCAATTATTACAGGTATTACAGGTCAGGATGGTGCATATTTGGCAGAGTTTTTGTTAAATAAAGGTTACGAGGTTCATGGAATAAAAAGACGATCTTCCCTATTTAATACACAAAGGATTGATCATATTTATGAGGATCCTCATACACCACACAGACACCTTCACTTACATTATGGGGACTTAACGGATAGCACTAATTTAATTCGTATTATTCAAGAAGTACAACCGGATGAAATTTACAACTTGGCAGCAATGAGCCATGTTCATGTAAGTTTTGAAGAGCCGGAGTATACAGCAAATGCAGACGGTATTGGTACACTCAGAATTTTAGAAGCAGTTCGTCTATTGGGCCTTACTAAGAAAACTAAAATATACCAAGCTTCAACTTCTGAATTGTATGGTTTAGTTCAAGCTGTTCCACAATCCGAAACAACACCTTTTTATCCACGTTCTCCCTATGCAGTAGCCAAATTATATGCATATTGGATAACTGTTAACTATAGAGAAGCATACAATATGTATGCTTGTAATGGTATATTGTTTAATCACGAGTCGCCACAAAGAGGCGAAACTTTTGTTACAAGAAAAATCACAAGAGCAACTGCTAAAATTGCCCTGGGAATAGAGAATTGCCTTTATTTAGGGAATTTAGATGCTAAAAGAGACTGGGGACATGCGAAGGATTACATAGAAGGTATGTATTTGATTTTACAACAAGAAAAACCGGAAGACTTTGTTTTAGCAACAGGTATTACTACAACAATTCGAGATTTTGTTAAAATGAGTTTTGCTGAAATCGGAATTGAATTGGGGTTTAGAGGAAAAGAGGAAACAGAAGAGGGTTATATCATAAAAAATAATAGCGAGTTCGAATTAGAAGAAAATAAAGTCGTAGTTAAAGTTGATCCAAAATATTTTAGACCAACTGAAGTTGATTTATTAATAGGAGATCCTACAAAGGCAATGACTAAAATAGGCTGGAAACCAAAATACAACTTAGAAGCACTAGTTAAAGAAATGGTAGCTAGCGATCTTTCTTTATTTAAGAAAGAATTATATATAAAAAAAAGTGGATTATTAGCATGAAACAAACTGCTAAAATATACATAGCTGGACATAGAGGCATGGTTGGTTCTGGTATAGAGCGTAAACTAAGAAAGGAGGGCTATAATAATATCGTTACGAGAACATCTGCTGAATTAGATTTAAGAAATCAGCAAGCAGTGAATGAGTTCTTTGAAAAAGAAAAACCTGCTTATGTAATACTAGCTGCAGCAAAAGTTGGAGGTATACATGCTAATAATACATACAGAGCTGAATTTATTTATGATAATTTAATGATTGAGGCGAACATAATACATGCTGCTTATTTAAAAAAGGTTACAAAGTTGTTGTTTTTGGGCTCCTCTTGTATATATCCAAAAATGGCTCCACAACCTTTGAAGGAAGAATACTTGTTGAGTGGATACCTTGAACCAACAAATCAACCCTATGCCATTGCAAAAATTGCAGGTATTGAGCTTTGTGATTCTTATAGAGCTCAGTACGGTTGTAATTTTATCTCAGCGATGCCTACAAACTTGTATGGAACAAATGATAACTATCATCCTGAAAATTCACATGTACTGCCTGCATTGATTAGAAGAATTGTTTTGGCAAAAAAAAACAATGATCCAACCGTCACTATTTGGGGTTCTGGAACACCAAGAAGAGAGTTTCTACATGTTGATGACTTAGCTAATGCTTGTTATTTCTTACTACAGAATTATAACGAACAAGGTTTGGTGAATATTGGTTGTGGCATTGATGTTTCAATAAAAGAATTAGCTGAGTTAATTGTTTCAGAAATTAGATATGAAGGGCAAATTCTTTTTGATACAACAAAGCCCGATGGAACGCCAAGGAAGTTAATGGATACTTCAAAAATTAATAAATTAGGATGGAAGTCAGAAATAAACTTGACTGATGGAATTCGAAAAACAATAAAAGAATATAAAAATTTACAGATATGAAAATAACGTTAGCCATTACAATTTACAATAAAGAAAAATGGGTTAAATCTATATTAGAAAGTTGGATTCAAAATGTTTCGAACAAAGAAAAGCTTGAAGTAGTTATAGTATTTGATGATTTAAAAGATGGTTCTGAGAAAGTTGCAAGGCAATATCTTGAAGAAGTTAATGTTGCTTACAAATTCTTATATGCTGATGATCGACACGAAATTTTTTGCAATAACTTGGCATTAGAAAATGCAACAGGAGATTATATTATTTTTATTCAAGACGATAATTGGATATATGATAAGAATTGGGATTTAGTTTTAGAACATGTTATCAATAATACTGAAAAATTAGGCGGAATTGCACTTTTAGCTGGTGCAAAAATATTGCCTTTTTCTTTTAAAGAGGATATCGTGAAGTATTTTTATAAAACTGTTAAGTTCAACATAAAAAGTATACTTACTTTAAGAAAAAGTTTTGTTTGGCCAAGCTTTGGGTTTAATTACAAAAGAATTGAATCAGATAGGCCAAGTAAAAAAGAAAATTTTACTATTCACAAAATTGAATCACAACCAATAGGAGTTTGGTCAATTCATCATGTTACAAGGCCATTTTGTATCAAAAAGAACTTAATTGATGAGTTGGGTGGTCTTGATAAATTTTTTATGCCTCATATGGGAGATGACGTTGATTTGTCTTACAAACTTTTAGAACGAGGTTATAAAAATATTTATATTCCGTTTGATTTGTTAAACATTTCCACAGTTTCTGATAGTGATAAACATGGAAATATTTATGTAATTCACTGTAGAATTATAACTGAACTTAAAAAGAGGTATGCTAATGTTATAAAAAATCAAAATAAGTATAAAATAGAAAAATTAAACAATATCAATTTGGCAATTGAACAAGAATCTTTAATAATTAAAAATAGTTAAAAATGAAAAACGTAATAGTTCTAGGTGGAGGTGGTTTCATTGGTGGTCACCTTGCGAAAACATTAAAAGAAAATGGATGTCATGTTCGAATTGCAGACATTAAAAATCACGAATATTTTCCCCATGATCAAATTTGTCATGAATTTATTAAATGTGATTTAACAGATCCCAAAGCTGTTGAACTAGTTATTTCTGAAAATTGCGATGAGATTTATCAATTAGCAGCAGACATGGGAGGTGCTGGTTATATCTTTACAGGTAATAATGATGCAAATGTAATGCATAGTTCTGCGTTAATTAATTTGAATGTAGCTCATGAATGTGTGAAAAAGAATGTAAAAAAAGTATTTTACTCTTCATCGGCATGTATGTATCCAGAACATAATCAGTTGAATCCAGAAATGCCAAATTGCGAAGAATCTTCCGCATATCCAGCAAATCCCGATTCTGAATATGGGTGGGAAAAATTATTTAGTGAACGTCTATATTTTGCGTTTAATAGAAATTATAATCTTGATGTTCGAGTTGCACGTTTCCATAACATTTTTGGACCTCAGGGAACATGGCAAGGTGGGAAAGAAAAGG
>JACCDL010225094.1_pt1 | contig 10041 bp, 7 predicted proteins | sample 7441931 | NCBI WGS metagenome assembly JACCDL01 (sample SAMN15323437, study PRJNA562643) | freshwater metagenome | isolation source: river surface water | place: USA:Blue River Watershed | collected 2017-08-16
GTTTGCTAGAAAAGCGAATGGTGTATCTGAATTACATGGACATGTGAGCCGAGAAATGTGGGGTAAATATGAAGGTATCTGCCCTATTGACCATATTACCAATGCACAAAACTGGCGTTACTGGGCGGATAAGCAATTGTACAAATTTGCAGAAGCTGGTGACGATGCAGGCTTTGACGACAGAAAATGGTATTTAAAGAAAAGAGCATTTGAAATAGTAGCAGACCAAACCGGAAAAATATTTGATCCCAATGTCTTAACGATTGTTTGGGCTAGAAGATTTGCTGGCTATAAGCGTGCAGACTTTTTATCTTGGGATTTGGAAAGATTTGAAAAATTATTATCCAATTTAAAATATCCTGTACAAATTATTTTTGCAGGAAAACCTTACCCAGTAGATCATCCAGCAATTTCTCAATTCAATCATTTGGTTAACCTAAGCAAAAACTACTCCAATGTAGCAGTGTTAGTGGGTTACGAATTGGCATTGAGTAAACGAATGAAGCAAGCTTCAGATGTTTGGTTAAATAATCCAAGAGTGCCTAGAGAAGCCTCAGGTACAAGTGGCATGACTGCTGCAATGAACGGATCTGTCAACTTCTCTACGGATGATGGATGGATACCAGAATTTGTCAACCATGGCAATAATGGTTTTGTGGTACCTAAAGCAGATTATGCAAATATGAGTACAGAAGCTCAAGATGAATATGATTTGAATGAATTATACAAGATACTTGAGCAACAAATAGTTCCAATGTATTATGAGCAAAAAGATACTTGGAGACAAATTACTCAAAATGGTATGAAAGATGTTCGTTTCCAATTCGATAGCAATCGTATGGCAGATGAATACTATGAGAAAATGTATAAAATCTAATAAAGTAGTCCGCTGCTTAAATCCCCTCCATTTATTTGGAGGGGATTTTTTTTATTTACCCCTAAGCTGGTCAACTTTTAATGCCTAATTTTGTTACTTATATATGCCAAACAAAATCGTCATAGCCATTACAGGCGCTAGTGGTGCTATCTATGCCAAATTATTATTGGATTGTTTACAACAAATACCCGATCAATATGCTGCGGTGGGCGTCATCATGAGCGATAATGCTAAATATGTTTGGGAAACAGAATTAGGCAACCAAGATTACCTGAATTATCCTTTCGACTTTTACCATAAGATGGATTTCAATGCCCCTTTTGCATCCGGTTCAGCTCAATACAACATTATGTTAGTGGTGCCTTGTAGCATGGGTACATTAGGCAGGATTGCCTCTGGGGTAAGTGATGATTTAACCACAAGAGCAGCAGATGTTATTTTAAAAGAGCGAAGAAAGCTCATTTTAGTGGCACGTGAAACACCTTACAACTTGATTCATATTCGCAATATGGAAACCGTGACACTTGCAGGGGGTATCATTTGTCCTGCAACCCCAAGTTTTTATAGCCAGCCTAAAACAATCGAAGAAGTAGCCATGACGGTGGTAAATCGTATGTTAGATTTAGCGGGATTAGATGTTACATCTTATCGCTGGAATACCTCTTCCTAAATCCAATTCAATAGATCATGTAAAGAAACTTAAAATTATTGTATACAAAAAGGCCCTGGAATTTTCATTCAGGGCCTTTGTATTTTTAGTGCGTCTCTACTAATCTTGTTTAGGTTCCTTAGGTGCTTTAGGCGCTTTTTCTTTTTCCTTTTTTTGTAAGGTAAAAGTTAAACCCGTTTTCTCTTTGTCTAAATCCCCTACTAAAGTATCTCCTTCTTTAACTGAATGATTTAAAATTTCTTCGGCTAAAGGATCTTCTATATACTTTTGGATGGCTCTATGTAATGGTCTTGCACCAAATTGAACATCGTATCCTTTATCTGCAATGAATTCTTTTGCGGCATCTGTAAGCACAAGGTTTAAACCTAGGTTCACTAAACGTGCTAATACATGCTTCATGATGATGTCAATAATCAAATAGATATTTTCTTTAGTCAAAGAGTTAAACACCACTACATCATCAATTCTATTTAAGAACTCAGGAGAAAAAGTACGCTTCAATGCCTTTTCTATAACAGAACGATTGTTCTCGTCCGTTTGCTGCATTCTTGTTGCAGTTGCAAATCCAACGCCATCCCCAAACTCCTTCAATTGACGTGCACCAATATTAGAGGTCATAATGATTAAAGTATTTTTGAAATCTACCTTACGTCCTAACCCATCGGTTAAAATACCATCGTCTAATACTTGTAATAAAATATTATAAATATCTGGATGTGCTTTTTCTATCTCATCCAATAATATCACACAGTAAGGTTTACGACGTACTTTCTCTGTCAATTGTCCGCCCTCTTCATACCCTACATAACCTGGAGGCGCTCCAATTAAACGAGAGACGGCAAATTTTTCCATGTATTCACTCATATCAATTCGAATCAAAGATTCTTCTGAGTCAAACATGTTTCTAGCCAAAGCACGTGCTAATTCTGTTTTCCCTACCCCAGTTGGACCTAAAAATATAAAAGTACCTATTGGTTTTTTAGGATCTTTCAATCCAACTCTATTACGCTGTATCGCCTTCACCACTTTGCCAATCGCATCTTCTTGACCAATCACTTGACCACGCATCTCTTCGGCCATCTTGCGTAACTTAGTTGTCTCCGCCTCAACCATACGCTTTACAGGTATACCTGTCATCATACTAATGACTTCTGCAATATGCTCTTCGTTGATTGGAAATTTTTTATTCTTACTATCTTCTTCCCAATTTAATTTTGCTTTTTCTAAAGCCTCTCCTAATTTCTTCTCCGTATCTCTTAAGCTTGCGGCTTCTTCGAAACGTTGACTTTTTACCACACGATTCTTCTCGTTCTTTACTTCTTCGATTTGTTTTTCTAAATCAACAATATCTTCTGGTACAGAAATATTTTTTAAATGCACTCTTGCGCCCACTTCATCTAACACATCAATCGCTTTATCTGGCAACAAACGATCTGTCATGTATCGATCACTCAATTTTACACAAGCTTCAATCGCTTCTTGATCATATACCACGCTATGATAATCCTCGTACTTAGATTTAATATTGTTCAAGATCGTTATGGTATCCGCCACACTTGGTGGTTCGATAATCACTTTTTGGAAACGACGATCTAAAGCACCATCTTTTTCAATATGCATTCTGTATTCATCCAAAGTAGAAGCACCAATACATTGCAATTCTCCTCTAGCCAAGGCTGGCTTAAAAATATTAGAGGCATCTAATGAACCACTTGCTCCTCCAGCACCTACAATAGTATGGATCTCGTCAATAAATAAAATAACATCTCTGTTTTTTTCTAATTCATTCATGATCGCTTTCATACGCTCTTCAAATTGGCCACGGTATTTGGTACCAGCCACTAACGCAGCTAAATCTAAAGAAATCACTCTTTTATCAAATAAAACTCGACTGACTTTTCTTTGTACAATTCTTAATGCAAGACCTTCTACAATCGCTGTCTTACCCACCCCAGGTTCACCAATTAAAATTGGATTGTTCTTTTTACGACGACTCAATATTTGGCTCACCCTTTCAATCTCAGCTTCTCTACCAACTATTGGATCTAATGCATCTTGCTCTGCTAATTTGGTAATATCGCGACCAAAATTATCTAACACAGGTGTCTTTGATTTACTTGGCGCATTGGGCTTGGACTTTGAACCAGCTCCAAAACCACCTCTGCCTTTTTCATCTTCAAACTCATCGTCCCCTTCTTCTTGGTATTCTGCACTTGGACTTGAAGGCGCAGAGGGAGACGAACCGACCATACCCAATTCGTTGCGGAACAAATCGTAGTCCACATCAAATTGATTCAAAATTTGAGTTGCAATATTTTCTTTATTCTTAAGAATACTCAATAAAAGGTGTTCTGTTTCTACCATTGGGCTTTTTAAAGCCTTGGCTTCTAAAACGGTCACTCGAATTACTTTTTCAGCTTGCTTCGTTAAAGGCAAGCTATTGATATTGGCTATATTTTTACCCGACTTGTCTTTCACCGCCAATTCTATCTCTTTTCTTAATTCTCCTAAATTGACATTCAATTGCCTTAAAACTTTGATAGCCGTATTCTCTTGGTCACGGATCAGCCCCAACATGAGGTGTTCTGCGCCAATAAAATCGTTGCCTAATCTTAATGCTTCTTCTCTACTATAAGAGATGATTTCCTTAACTTGTGTTGAAAAATTGTTATCCATATAATTATTCGAGCTGTTATTAGATAAACGAATAAATTTACCCTAAAGTATGTGATTATGCAGTATAAAATAGATACCAAAGAGAAATTCAACGTTTTAAGCTTACTCGACCCTAGTCTTAGTTCAAATCTCGTGCCAGAATTGACCGATTTGATTCAAAAATTGGGTTCAAATAGCCCCAAAAACCTTGTTTTGAATCTTTCAGCAGTAAAATCTTGGGAATCAAGCATAATAGAACTATTTGCCAAGCATCAGGAAGTATTTTATGACAATAATACCAGTTTTGTGCTTTGTTGCCTGTCTGAGGACCTTCAAAATGCCCTGGATGCTACTGATTACGGAGAAGTAATGAATTTAACCCCCACCGAATCTGAAGCCTGGGACATTGTTCAAATGGAAGAAATTGAACGTGATTTGTTGGATAGTGACGATATGGAGTTTTCTACCCAAGAATAGTATAAGATTTGTTAAATTCGCGCTCCTATGATCACACCTCAAACCATTCAACAAATTACCAGCCGAATTGACATCATTGATGTGGTGGGCGAATTTGTGAAATTGAAAAAAAGAGGTACCAATTATTTAGGAAACTGCCCTTTTCACAACGAAAAATCTCCATCTTTTACGGTCTCTCCGGCTAAAGAAATCTATAAATGTTTTGGTTGTGGCAAAAGTGGCAATACCATCACTTTTTTGATGGAACACGAAAAGTACAGCTATGTAGAAGCTTTAAGGTGGTTGGCGGCTAGATACAATATCGAAATTGAGGAAACAGAGACGAGTCCAGCGCAAAAGATCGCACAACAAACTGCAGATAGTTTGTACGCCATCAATCATTTTGCCATGGAATTTTTCACTCAGCAATATTGGGATACAGAAGCAGGTGCGACTATTGCACAGAGTTATATGCAACACCGTGGCTTCTTAAGACCCATTGTAGAGAAGTTTAAAATTGGTTATAATCCTTCAGAGAAAGACAGTTTGGCCAAAGCATTGATTCAAAATCAGTTCAATCCCGAATTATTTGCAAGGACTGGCTTAGTAGTGGAGCGTAATGGAGAGTGGCAGGATAATTACAGAGATCGTATCATTTTCCCTATTCATAATACGACCGGGAAGATCATTGGTTTTGGTGCAAGACAAATTGCCAAAAACGATCGTTCTCCTAAGTATATCAATACCCCAGAGAATGAGATTTATATTAAGAGTAGAATTTTATATGGGTCCTATTTTGCAAGAACTGCGATTGATAAAGCCAATGAATGTTTATTGGTAGAAGGTTATACAGACGTGGTAAGCTTACACCAAGCAGGCATTGAAAATGTAGTAGCAAGTGGTGGCACTTCTTTGACGATCGATCAATTGAGGTTGGTTAAAAAGTATACACAGAATTTGACCATCATTTATGATGGCGATGCTGCAGGTGTGAAAGCCGCATTGAGAGGATTGGATATGGCTTTGGAAGAAGGATTGAATGTACAGCTAGTATTGATTCCAGATAACGAAGATCCAGATAGTTATGTTAATAAAGTGGGCCCAGATGCCTTTAGGGACTTTGTACAAGCTGCGAAAAAAGATTTCATCTTATTCCAATTAGAAGTACAACTTAAAGAAGTGGGCAATGACTTGAATAAGAAGAATAGTCTTGTCAATCAAATGGCAGAAACATTAAGCAAAATTAATAAAGCCGAAGATTTTACAAAATTACAAGAGTACGTTAGAAAGTGTTCGGATATCTTACGCATTGACGAAACGGGTTTAACCCAATTGGTCAATAAGTTTAAGCGCGATAAAATAGTCAAAGAGGAAAAGAAAATGGCGTATGATGAAGCGGCTATTTTAATGCCTAGCTTCCAAAACGAAACACAAGCAATAGACAATTTAGATATTGTACTTGATCAGGACTTATTGCATGAAAAGAACTTAGTTAGATTATTGGTAGAACATGGCAATGAAGTTTTAGCAGATGGCCAATTGGTCTCTAACTGGATTGCTACTGAACTAGAACCCTTTCCGCTAGATAATGCAGATATGATCCATTTGGTCAAAGTTTATTTCGAATGGCAGGCAGCAGGCAAAATGCCGAATAATAAAACCTTACAATACCACGAGGACCCAAAGATCCAAGAATTGGTGATGGGACTTTTTGAACCTGAACATGAATTGAGTCAAAGATGGAACGAGAAATTAGGTATAAAAAAGATCGTGGTAGATGTGTCTTTTCATCAGGACGTAGAAGTAAGTTTATTGTACTATAAACTTAGAAAAATAAAGAAAATGATTCGTCAGAATCAAGCGGATATGGAACAAGTTGTTGGGGAGGAACAAATACAGCTATTACACATTCACAAGCACCTTAAAGACGCTGAGCGTGCACTTACTCAAATTATTGGGACCGTGATTTTTAAATAAATTATTTCTCTGAAGGATTCTGCTTACCTGCAATCAATTTTTCCAAGGTAGCTTCTAAACGCTTTTTCTTTGTCTCTTCCTTTTTTGCACCATTGATCCAACTTAAGTATTCCTTTTGATTAATGATAGAAAGGGAAGTAAAAAACTCTCTCGCCTCTTCATGAGATTGGAATAATTTCTCCACTTCGATAGGTAAAGCAATCAATCTTTTTTCAAAATCATCAATTTCAATATTCGGTGACTTAAAGTCAGCAAAGGATCTATTTCTATTTGGAATTTGGTCGTACTTAGTAAAACGAAGGGCTGTCCACACATGGTCTAATGTCACTTGACGGATCGCTTCATATTCGTTATTGGCTAAAATCTCCCAGCTTGCATCGCGATTCAAATCTGAAACAATTTTAGAGCTGGTTTTTGGATAGGCAATCCATAATTTGCTTTCGTTGGTCAATGCAGCAAAAACCTCTTTTAATATATTATTCAGTTGCAATTGGTTGATGGCGAAAATAAGTGCAAAATCTATTTTTCTTGCTTTTAACAAGGGGGTCAAATTTTTACAATAATTCAACTTGGCAAATTGTTTCTCCACACTTGAAGGCAAACCCTGAATCAGTAAATTTTTCTCGTCCTTTAACTGTAATTTCTCCAAGATATTCTGACTGATCGACATAGCTATTAGGATTTATAAGGAAGGCAAAGTTAAGCAATTCCTACTTAGTTGCAAGGGGTTAATTGAATAAATCTGTGTAATTAACTGATAATCAATAGAAAATAAAACATAAAAAGCTTTAGTCTTCCTTTTGTTTTCTATTTTTTTTGAACAAAGGAGCCTTATGTTCCTCACCTTTTAACAATCTACTTATGTTTTTTTGATGTGTCACCACCACCATCAAAGCCACCACAATGGCAAATATCCTATAGGAGGTCTCTTTTTCTTTGAAAATAAATAAAATCAAGACCATAAAGGCTACACCCGCTAACATAGAGCTTAAGGAAACAAAACGAGTCGTAAAAAGGGTAATTAAAAAAACAATAATGCAAATTAAAGCAACTATTGGTTGTATCGCCAATGCCATACCTAGAATGGTAGCTACCCCTTTTCCTCCTTTAAAATCTGCCCAAATAGGAAAAACATGCCCAATCACCGCAGCCATACCCAAAGCAATCATGAAATTGGTTCTTGCCAATTCGTTTTGTAAATAAAAAGGAATAAGAATGTACAAAGAGGTTGCTATGACCCCTTTAGTGATATCGGCTGTCATGACAAATGCGCCCCATTTTGAACCTAATACCCTAAATGTATTGGTTGCTCCTGGGTTGCCGCTACCATAATGACGTATATCAATCCCAAAAACAGCTTTGCTTACCCATACCGAAGTAGGTATTGAACCTAGCAAGTAAGCCACTATGACAAGCATTATTTCGTTCATTCAAATGAGTTTGGGGTAGGCAAATATACGACCAAAAAAAGAAATGGCTGTTAGCACTCAATAACTTAGAAACAATTTTATCGGGCAAAAAGTAAACTCACCCAACCATTTAAGGGTTGTACTTTTTGTAATTGCCAGCCTTTTGAGCCTGCTAAATGTTCTATATCAGTTTGATCCTCAATAAGTAAGCCACTAAGTACTAATAATCCTCCTGGTTTACCAACCAAGGTCAATTCATCTAAATTCGCTTCAATGATATGCCTATTTACATTAGCAATCACAATATCAAATTGTCGCTTTTGTAAGGCTGATTCGACTTTTTCAATGGTGATGACCTTACTAGCATTGTTGTATATATTTTCTGCTGCATTTTCAATACACCAATCATCATTGTCTACCCCATGCACCTGAGCTGCACCTAATTTCTCGGCCAAAATAGCTAAAATTCCTGTTCCAGTCCCAAAATCATATACCGTCTTGCCCTTAAAATCAATCCCTTGCATCAATTGCATAACCGAAAAAGTAGTGGCGTGGTGGCCAGTACCAAAACTCATTTTAGGTGTAATATGAATTTCATAGGCCACTGGTGGATCAAATGGCGGATGAAAATGAGCTCGAATTCCTACAAAATCATTGACCCTTACTGGGTCAAAATTTGATTCCCAAATTTCATTCCAATTTTGTTCTTTAATTATTGATTTTGAATACGTTAAGGAATGGTTGTTAAATATAATTTCTAATTCATTTTCAACCTTTTCAGTTTCAAAAGTCGAGGCCAACATAAAGGTTTTACAATGCCCGGCACCCACACCTAGACCATTGGTTCGGTCCACTCCATCATTTTGAACAGCCTCTAATTCTTCCTCATTAAAGCCATCAAAGCCCAACTCAGCCAGTTCAGCTACAAGCAAATCAAACTGATCCTGATTGTTAAAGTCGAACTCGATTTGAATATATTCTTTTGGCATTTTGATAAATTAATTGGTTTATGAATATTGGAATAAATACCTATCCCTAGGTTCTCAGCCTTTAAATTTTCTGCTTTCATTAGACACTTGGTCGCGTCTTCTTGTTCGCTACGGAATAGTATTTACTCCAATCTGATTCGAACATGCTATTATTTATTAAAGTTACTCCCAAAAAAATGCCCAGCGGTATTCGCAGGGCTTATTTTATTGTAAAATCATACTATTAACTTTTCTACATAATAAAAGAGAGGGCTCCTTGATGGGGTCCTCTCTTTTATTTCATATATGATTTTTTTTAGCGTCTTTACCTTTTTACAAAAAAGACGCGTAAAAAATTATCCTTGTTGAGGACCACGGTCTTCACGAGGTGCTTGTTCTGGACGAGGTAATAAAGCTTTGTGGCTTAATTTGAACTTGCCTGTTTTAGGATCCAAACCAATTAATTTAACCTTTACTGTATCTCCTTCGTTAAAGATACCTTCCATTGTTTCCAAACGCTTCCAGCTAATTTCACTAATGTGCAATAGACCTTGTTTGCCTGGCATAAATTCAACGAAAGCACCAAACTCTTTAATGCCTTTCACAACGCCTTCGTATTCGTCTCCAATTTCTGGAACTGCTACGATACCATTGATCCATCTTACTGCAGCGTCAAGGCTTTCCTTGTTCGCAGAGAAGATACTTACTTCACCATGGTTGCCTACTTCCTCAATATTGATGGTAGCACCAGTCGTTCTTTGCATTTCTTGAATAATCTTTCCACCTGGTCCGATTACCGCACCGATGAATTCCTTATCAATGATTATTTTAACCATTCTTGGTGCATGTGGCTTCACATCTGCACGTGCAGCTGGTGTACACTCATACATGGCATCCAAAATGTGTAAACGTCCTTTTCTTGCTTGAGACAATGCTTCACGCATTATGTCCATGCTTAAACCGTCCACGTTGATATCCATTTGTACGCCACAAATACCGTCTTTTGTACCTGTCACTTTAAAGTCCATA
>JACCDL010850101.1_pt1 | contig 10041 bp, 8 predicted proteins | sample 7441931 | NCBI WGS metagenome assembly JACCDL01 (sample SAMN15323437, study PRJNA562643) | freshwater metagenome | isolation source: river surface water | place: USA:Blue River Watershed | collected 2017-08-16
AGCTCGGCGTGGAGATCGTGCCGGTCTGGAACAAGTCCAACCGCGAGCACAACATCATCGGCTCCGAGCCGACGAGCACCCGCGCCGCGGCCGACGCCGCCGTGAAGGCGCTCGTCTGGACCGCCCCCTACTTCCTTGACGCCGACCACATCGGCCTGAAGACCGTCGACCGCTTCGTCGGCGTCTCCGACTTCTCCACCATCGACGTCGCGGACTTCATCGCCCAGCCGGCCGATCCCGCCGCGGTGAAGGCCTTCGTCGACCGCCATCCGGAGCTGGTCGGAACGCTGACTCTCGCGGGCATCGACCGTCCGTTCACGACCACCCGGGCCGACGTCGAGCGCACGGCCGCCAAGTTCCTGCTCGCGGTCCAGGAGGCCGGCAAGGTCTACCGTCACATCGCCGCCGTGAAGGGCGTCGGGCGTTTCGTCCCGGAGATCTCGATGGACGAGACCGACAGCCCCCAGACTCCGCCGGAGCTGCTCGTCATCCTCGCCGCCATCGCCGACGAAGGCGTGCCGATCCAGACGATCGCCCCCAAGTTCACCGGCCGTTTCAACAAGGGCGTCGACTACGTCGGCGACCTCGCCCAGTTCGAGCGCGAGTTCAACGACGACCTCTGCGTCATCGCCCACGCCGTGAAGAAGTACGGTCTGCCGGCCAACCTGAAGCTCTCGGTGCACAGCGGCAGCGACAAGTTCTCGATCTATCCGGCGATCCGCCGCGCCCTTGCCAGGCATGGAGCGGGCGTGCACGTGAAGACCGCGGGCACGACCTGGCTCGAGGAGGTCATCGGTCTGGCGGAAGCGGGCGGAGACGGGCTCGCGCTGGCCAAGGAGATCTACGCCGAGGCGCTCTCGCACATGGACGAGCTCTGCCAGCCGTACGCCACGGTGATCGACATCGACCGTGCCCGTCTGCCCTCGGCCGCCGAGGTGAACGCCTGGAGCAGCGCCCAGTTCGTCGGCGCGCTGCGCCACGACCAGAAGAATCCGCTCTACAACGCGCACCTGCGCCAGCTCATCCACGTCGGCTTCAAGGTCGCCGCCAAGATGGGCCCGCGCTACCTCGGGCAGCTCAAGGCCTGCCGCGAGTCCTGCGCGCGCAACGTGACGCTCAATCTGCTCGAGCGGCACATCCGTCCGCTGTTCCTGTGAGCGTCGAACCCGTACCGGGGCGCATGCCTGCGCTCATCACCGCGACGACAGGGGCTTTGCTCGCTTTCGTGCTAGCCCTCGACGGGTTTGACCGGGGCGCCGACTGGTCCGTCTCGCATCCGGCCGACCTGCTCAAGTTCCTCTTCCTCGCGGCTCCCGCGTCCCCCTTCCTGGTGCTGGGCGGCGTGGCTCTGGCGGTGCGTGATCGTTTCCTGCTCACGGGCCTGACGGTCATCGGCTGCCTGCTGATCTTCAGCTGCGCCGTTTATCTGCAGGCCCAGGCGGAGCAACGGGCCCGGCCGGAGGCCCTGTTCGCGCTGGTCTACCTCTTCGTGCCTTTCCTGCAGGCCGCCTTCGGCGCGCTGGCTTTCACGGCGCTGCTCGGATGGCGGGCCTGGCGCCGTCGCCGCGCCTGAGCGTCAGGGAACGCCCGCCGCCTTCTTGAAGGCTTCGACCGCGGGCTCCGCCGCTTCGCGCGCCTGCACGTAGGCGTCGAGGGAGGCGTCGTAGGCGTCCAGCGCCTCCTTGGCCTCGGACTCCCGCCGGGTGTTGATGCGGTCGGCGTCGTCGAAGTCACCCTGGGCCTTGGTGAGGATGCGCTGCTTGGCCGTCTTCTGGTTCCGCGGGGCCTTGTCATAGGCCGCCTGGGCTTTGTCGAGGTCCGCCTTGGCGCGGTCGCGTGCCTTGCGGACGAGCCCCGCCGCGTCCTCCGCGCGGACGGCCTTCTCACGCGCGATCCGCGCCGCGGAGTGCAGCTTCACGAGATTCGGCAGCTTGGCGTCATCGATGGCCTTGTTCAGGTCGGCGGTCGCACTGGGCTTCACCTTGACCTGATGACGTTCGAAGAACGCCATGGCGTAGTCGGCGCCGGGCGTCCCTTCCACCGTCATGCGCGGCGGATTGGGCGGCAGTTCTCTGACCTGCTGGGCGTGGAGGGAGGAAGCGACCGCAAGGGCCGCGCTGATGATCAGGGCGTGTCTCATGGGGTTTCCCGTCGGGGTGGACGGGGACCCTTTTCTAGAAAAAACACCCGGTCAGTAAAGGCCGTATTCCCCCCGGCGCGCTCAGCGGGCCGCGCGGTCGCGGGCCCAGGCCTCGGCGAAATAGGTCAGGATCAGGTCCGCGCCGGCCCGGCGGATGCCGAGCAGGCTTTCATCGCGGGCGGCACGGAGGTCGAGCCAGCCCTTTTCGGCGGCGGCGTGAAGGGCGGCGTATTCGCCCGACACCTGGTAGGCCGCCACGGGAAGCGTGGTGGCGTTGCGCAGGTCACGGATGACGTCGAGGTAAGGTCCGGCGGGCTTGACCATCAGGATGTCGGCCCCTTCGGCGGCATCGAGGGCCGTCTCGCGCGCCGCCTCGCGGCGGTTGGCGGGGTCCATCTGGTAGCCCGCCTTGGAGATGGGCGCTTCACCGGGCTTGCGGGCGCTTCCGACCGCGTCGCGGAAAGGTCCGTAGAACGCGGAGGCGTATTTGGCGGAGTAGGCCAGGATTCCCGTGCCGTGACGCCCGGAGGAGTCGAGCCCGCTTCGGATCGCCTTCACCCGCCCGTCCATCATGTCGGAGGGCGCGACGAAGTCGGCGCCCGCCTGGGCGGTGAGCAGGGACATCTTCACCAGCGCCTCGACCGTGCGGTCATTGTCCACGTCGGTGCCGGCGGCGTTCAGCACTCCGTCGTGACCGTGCGTGGTGTACGGGTCGAGGGCGATGTCGGCGAAGACCACCGTGCCGGGAGACTTGGCCTTCACTTCGCGCACGGCCCGCAGGGCGAGGTTGGAAGGATTGAGGGCCTCCGCGCCCTCGGCGGTCTTGCGGGACGGATCGACCTTCGGAAAGAGCGCCACTCCGCGGATGCCGAGCAGGAGCAGCTCGGCGCACTTCGTCCCGAGCGAGGAAAGGGGGACGCGGCTGACGCCGGGAAGCGAGGCGATCGGTTCGGGCGATTCCCCGTCCGTGACGAAGATCGGCTGGATGAGGTGCCGGGCCTCGAGGACCGTCTCGGCCAGCATGGCCCGGATGCCGGCGCTGGCGCGCAGCCTCCGGGGGCGTTCGGGCTGGTCGAGGTGCTCCGGCATCGAAGGGTCTGCATAGCCCTCCGGCCTCCTCAGGGCAACGGCGAAGCCGGGGCTTACGGGGCCCCCAGAGGTGGGACAGTTTGTCAGGCCGCCCCGATTGGCACAGCGCCGCCACGGCCGGGAATGCTCCAAATCCCCAATAAAAGCCCCCCTTGGCCTTGGCACATCCCCTGCCTCTGGAGGGCATCAAACAACCCAGAATAATCCTCCATTAACATGAGCAAAATCATCGGCATCGACCTCGGCACCACCAACTCCTGCATGGCCGTCCTGGAGGCCGGGGAGTCCGTCGTCATCCCCAATTCCGAAGGGGCGCGCACCACGCCCTCCATCGTCGCGTTCACCAAGAACGGCGACGTCCTCGTCGGCCAGGCCGCCAAGCGTCAGGCCGTGACCAATCCGAAGAACACCGTCTTCTCCGCCAAGCGGCTCATCGGCCGCAAGTTCGCCGAGGTGAAGGGCATCGCCGCCAAGCTCCCCTACAAGGTCGTCGAGGGCAAGAACGGCGACGCCGCCATCGAGTGCGAAGTCGACGGCAAGCCCCGCGTGTTCTCCCCCGAGGAGATCGCCGCCAAGGTGCTCGCGAAGCTGAAGGCCGACGCCGAAGCCTACCTCGGCGACAAGGTCACGCAGGCGGTCATCACCGTGCCGGCCTATTTCAACGACTCCCAGCGTCAGGCGACCAAGGACGCCGGCACCATCGCCGGACTCGAGGTGCTGCGCATCGTCAATGAGCCCACCGCGGCCTCCCTGGCCTACGGACTCGACAAGAAGAGCGACGAGAAGATCGCCGTCTACGACCTCGGCGGCGGAACCTTCGACGTCTCGATCCTCGACATCGGCGGCGGCGTCTTCGAGGTGCGCGCCACCAACGGCGACACCGAGCTCGGCGGCGACAACTGGGATGAGCGCATCATCCAGTGGCTGATCGACGGCTTCAAGGCGGAGTCCGGCATCGACCTCTCCAAGGACGCCATGGCCCGCCAGCGCCTCAAGGAGGAGGCCGAGAAGGCCAAGATCGCGCTGTCCTCGTCCAACTCGGTCGACATCAACCTGCCGTTCATCACCGCCGACGCCTCCGGCCCCAAGCATCTCAACGTCACGCTCACCCGCGCCCAGCTCGAGAAGGTCTGCGACGACCTCTCCGAGCGCACGCGCAAGCCCTTCGAGGCCTGCCTCAAGGACGCCGGACTGAGCATGAACCAGATCCATGAGCTGGTGCTCGTCGGCGGCATGACCCGCATGCCCAAGATCATCGAGATCGCCCGCGGACTCGCCGGCAAGGACCCCCACAAGGGCGTCAATCCCGACGAGGTCGTCGCCGTCGGCGCCGCCATCCAGGGCGGGGTGCTCAAGGGCGACGTCAAGGACGTGCTCCTGCTGGACGTCACCCCGCTCACGCTCTCGATCGAGACCATGGGCGGCGTGGCCACGGCGATGATCGAGCGCAACACGACCATCCCGACCAAGAAGAGCCAGGTCTTCTCCACCGCCTCCGACAACCAGCCGGCGGTCGACATCGTCATCGCCCAGGGCGAACGCCCGATGATGAAGGACAACAAGCAGCTCGGGACGTTCAAGCTCGACGGCATCGTGCCCGCTCCCCGCGGCACCCCGCAGATCGAGGTGACGTTCGACATCGACGCCAACGGCATCCTGCACGTCTCCGCCAAGGACAAGGGCACCGGCAAGGAGCAGAAGATCTCCATCACGGGTTCCTCCGGCCTCTCCAAGGAGGAGGTCGAGAAGCTCCGCAAGGAGGCCGAGCTCCACGCCGAGGAGGACAAGAAGGCCCGCGAGCTCGTCGAGGCCCGCAACCAGCTCGACGCCACGGTCTTCCAGGCCGAGAAGCAGCTGAAGGAAAACGGCGACAAGTTCCCGGGCGACACCAAGGCCCGCACGGAGGAGGCGCTCAAGGCCGCGCAGGAGGTCCTCAAGAAGACCGAGGGCACGTCCGTGGAGGACTACTCCAAGGCCACCGAGGAGCTCCTCAAGCCGCTCTCCGAGGCCGCGCAGGCGATCTACGCCGCCGCGGGCAAGGAAGGCGAGCCCGCCGCCGGACCCGCCGCCGAGGGCAAGAAGAAGTCCCAGGACGGCAAGGTGGTCGACGGCGACTTCGAGGTCGTCGACGACGAGAAGAAGTAAGCGCGACTCAGTCGCGCAGGGCTTGGGCCAGGGATAGGGCCAGGCCGCTCAGCCAAGGGCCGGGGTCATGCGACTCCGGCCCTCTTTCTTCAGGTCCTGCCCGTGGCGACGTCGGTGATGTCGTCCGCGGCGGCGCTGTCCTCGCTGATGACCGTGAAATCCGTGCCCGACACGAGCTCGCTGGTCACGCCTTCGACGAGGCGCACCGCGATGCGCAGTCCCGGCATCCGTCGCGCCAGTCCGTGCAGCAGCGGTCCCGGCTCGGCGATGGCGCAGCACACCAGCAGCGATCCCGCCTGCGGCAGGCCGGCCTCGTTGAGCACTTCCAGGGAGCCGCCGTCGCCGCACAGGGCGCGCACGCCTGACTTCTGGAGCTCCTTCACGAGCACGATGTCGCTGTCCACCACGGTCACCGGGACGCCCTTGGCCTTCAGGTCCTCGTGCACCCGCCTTCCCACGTCGCCATAGCCCACGATGATGGCGTGTCCGGGCGTCGGGGCCTGCGTGGAGGAGGGACGGCTGGCCGCGCGGCGCACGCGCTGGCGGAGGCGCCGGTAGACGCTGGGCGTGAGGGCGATCGAGGCCATCGCCGCGGCGACCAGGCCGTTCCAGACGCCGTCGCCGATGAGCCCGAGCGTCTTCGCCGACGCGCCCAGCACGAAGGTGAACTCGCCGATCTGGCCCAGCGCCGAACCGACCTGCAGGCCGGTGCCCTTGGGTTCGCCCGCCAGGCGGGCCATCAGCGCGGCCACGGCCGGCTTGCCGACGGCGACCACCCCGAAGATGGCCAGGGCCGGCAGGGGGTCGGCCATCAGCTGGCCGGGATTGAAGAGCAGGCCGACCGAGACGAAGAACAGCACCGAGAAGGCGTCGCGCATCGGCAGCGCCTCGGCCGCCGCGCGCGCGGAGAAGTTCGAGCGGGCCACCACGAGCCCCGCGAGGAACGCCCCGAGCGCCACCGACACGCCGAAGAGCCGCGCGGAGAGGAGGGCCATGCCCGGCGCGAGCGCCAGGGTGGCCAGCATGAAGAGCTCGCGCGACCGGGTCTCGTTCACGCGGTTGAGGATCCAGGGGATCACCTTCCCGCCGAGCACCACCGCAAGCACCGTGCACAGCGCCACTTTGGCCGCGGCGAATATCAGCGGCAGCCCCAGCGCGCCGAGGTCCTTCGTGCCGTGCTCGGCCAGCACGGGCAGCGCGACGATGAGCAGCACGGTGAACAGGTCCTCGGCGACCACCCAGCCGACCGCGATGTGTCCGGAGCGGGTCGAAAGGTCGCGGTTGTCGGAGAGCACGCGCATGAGCACGACCGTGCTCGCCACCGAGGCGGCCAGGCCGGCCACGATCGCCTGGCTTTCCTCGACGCCGGCGGCGACCAGCGCGGTCGCGGTGAGCAGGGTGGTGCAGAAGCTGGTCAGCAGGGCTCCGGGCACGGCCACTTTCCAGACGGCCGCCAGCTCCTGGAGGTGGAACTTGAGGCCCACGCCGAACATCAGCAGGATGATGCCCATCTCGGCGAACTGTTCGGCCACGCGCACGTCGGCCTCGAAGCCGGGCGTGTGCGGTCCGACCGCCACGCCCGCGAGCAGGTAGCCCACGATGGGGGAGAGTCCGACGCGGTGGGCCAGGTAGCCGAGGAGGAGGGCCGCGGCCATGCCGCCCGCGAACGTGAGGACGATCTCGTTGCCCATGCCTGCTCGGTATCCCCTTTCCGGACGCCGTCAACCGCCGCGGCTCGCCGTCAGCGCTTGCCCCGGCACGAGGGGGCGCTACCTGTGACTCCGTGAACAATTCGGAGCAGCTCTTCCAGCGCGCCCTCGCGATGATCCCGGGCGGGGTCAATTCGCCCGTGCGCGCGTTCCGGTCGGTCGGCGGCACCCCCTTCTTCACCCGGTCCGCGGACGGGGCCCGGCTCACCACGGCCGACGGCAAGGAGCTGGTCGACTTCGTCCTCACCTGGGGGCCGGCCATCCATGGACACAATGACCCCGACATCCGCGCGGCGGTCCGCGAGGCGCTCGACCGCGGCACGAGCTTCGGCACGCCGAACCCGCTCGAAGTCGAGATGGCCGAGCTCATCCTGTCCTGCGTGCCCGCAGTGAAGAAGGTCCGCATGACCAACAGCGGCACGGAGGCCACGATGTCCGCCATCCGCCTCGCCCGCGGCTACACCGGTCGTAACAAGATCATCAAGTTCTCCGGCTGCTACCACGGCCACGTCGACTCGCTCCTCGTGAAGGCCGGCTCCGGCGCGCTCACGCAGGGGAATCCCGACTCCGCCGGCGTGACGCCGGGCACCGCCGCCGACACGCTGGTCGCCGAATACAACAATCTGCCCGCGCTCTCCGCGCTCTTCGACGCCAACGCAGGACAGGTCGCCGGCCTCATCGTCGAGCCCTATCCCGCCAACGTCGGACTGATCCTGCCGGATGACGGTTTCCTCGCCGGCCTGCGCGCGCTCTGCACGAAGCACGGCGCGGTGCTCATCTTCGACGAGGTCATGACGGGCTTCCGTCTCTCGCTCGCGGGAACGCAGGGCCTGCACGACGTCGTGCCCGACCTGGTCTGCATGGGCAAGATCATCGGTGGCGGCCTGCCGGTCGGGGCGTTCGGCGGCAAGGCCGAGATCATGGACAAGCTCGCGCCGCTCGGCCCGGTCTACCAGGCCGGCACGCTTTCGGGCAATCCGCTCGCGATGGCCGCGGGTCTCGCGTCGGTCCGCAAGCTGAAGGCGCAGAACCCATTCGCGCGGCTCGACGCGCTCGGACGCCGCGTCCGCGACACGCTCCTCGCCGCCGCTCAGGCCAAGGGCGTTCCGCTCCAGGTCCCGCAGGTCGGCTCGATGTTCTCGCTCTTCTTCAACGCGCAGAAGGTGCGCAACTACGACCAGGCGCTCGCCTCGAACGGCGAACTCTACCGCAAGGTCTTCCGCACGTCGCTCGACAAGGGGGTCTACCTCGCGCCTTCACCTTACGAGACGGCGTTCCTCTCCACCGCCCATGAGGGTCGCGACATCGACAAGGCCTGCGAGGTCCTCGACGCCGCCGTGCGCTCCCTCTGACCATGCCCAAGCTCGCCTTCATCGGATCCGGCAGGATGGCCGGCGCCATCGTCCAGGGGCTGCTGCGCTCCAAGGCCTGCCGCCCCTCTGACATCGCGGTCATCGGCGGCGCCGACTCCACCGCGGCCGACCTCTCGAAGGCCGCCGGGGTCCGGGTGGCCTCCGGGCCCGAGGACTTGCTCGAGGGCGCCGACGCGGTGGTGCTGGCCTGCAAGCCTCAGCAGTTCGACGGGCTGGACGAGCGCTACGGCCCGCTTTCCGAAGGCAAGCTGGTGCTGTCGATCCTCGCCGGCACGAAGCTCGAGACGATCGGGCGCTTCTTCGACGTCGCGCGCAACGTGGTCCGCGCGATGCCCAACACGCCGGGCGCCATCGGCCGCGGCGTGACCGCCCGTTGTTCGGCGGTGCCGCTGACTCCGGAGGACGCGAAGCTCGTCGGCGCGCTGCTCTCCGGCCTCGGCGAGGTCATCGAGCTGCCGGAGTCCATGTTTGACGCGGTCACGGCGGTCTCCGGCAGCGGCCCGGGGTTCTTCTTCGAGTATGTCGCGGCCTACGAGCAGGCGGCGGTCGCCCTGGGCTTCACGCCCGAGCAGGCGAAGCTGCTGGTCCGCCGCACTTTCGAGGGCTCGCTGGCCCTGTTGCAAAGCACTGGTGACACGCCCGACAACCTGCGGGTCCAGGTCACGTCCCCCGGCGGCACGACCAAGGCCGGCCTCGACGCGCTCGCCGCCGCCAAGTTCCGCGAGGTCGTCGCCTCCGCCCTCATCGCCGCCAAGAAGCGCGGCGAGGAGCTGGGAAGGAAGTGAGGGCGTCCGCCTGAGGCGGACGCAGGGCCAGGGCTAGGGCTGGGGGCAGGGCTGGGCGGATGCCAGGAGCATCCTCCGCCGCAGGTCCCAGCAGTTGAGCACGGCCAGGAAGATGGGCACGACGGTTCCGAAACCGTAGAGAGGATACCAGAAGAACATGATCAGCGAGTCGTGCAGGTGCGTGAGGGTCCGGAATGCGAACTCGGGCCCGAAGTTGACCAGTGAAGTGATGAATTCGTAGCAGACGTTCACGACCAGCATGCAGGCGGCGAAGGCCAGCGTGCCGCCCAGCAGGGCAAGCAGGCCCCAGGGAATCACCGCCCAGGGACGCGCGAGGCTCAGCGGACGATGGAGGGCCAGGGTCATCAGGATGCCAGTCAGCACGGCGCCCAGGAGATACTGCGGGGCGATGCCGGTGAGCTCCCTGAAGCCCGCGTTGAGGCACAGTTTCATCACCAGCAGGGCGACCAATCCCCAGGCCAGGCCGTAACCGGCTCCTATGGCGGCCAACTTTTTTCTCATGGCTCCATGCTGGTCAGAAGGCCGGGGCGGGCGAACCATCTTGCGGCCGATTGCCGGAAATCGGCGCGGCTTATCGGCCACGCAAGCGCCCGTGCAAGGCGCTGCCGGACAGAGGGTTGTCCGAACTCACTTCTTCTTACCCTTCTTGACGGGCTGGCCGCCGGGCAGGCGTTTCTGCTCCTGCTTCGGCAACGGACCCGCCAGCGGCGGGGTCTCATAATATTTTCCATCGTCGACCATCCGCGGGTCGCCGGTCTCGCGGAGGATCGTGAAGAGGC
>JACCDL010888411.1_pt1 | contig 10041 bp, 11 predicted proteins | sample 7441931 | NCBI WGS metagenome assembly JACCDL01 (sample SAMN15323437, study PRJNA562643) | freshwater metagenome | isolation source: river surface water | place: USA:Blue River Watershed | collected 2017-08-16
CCTCTTCGTTATCAACAAAACCGATCTGGCCCCCTATGTCGGCGCAGACCTCGACGTCATGCACGCCGACACCACCCGCATGCGCACCACCGCCAAAGGCCTCAAACCCTTCGTCATGACCAACCTCAAAACCCAAACCGGCCTGACAGACGTCATCGCCTACATTGAAACCCAAGGCATGCTCGTGAATTAAATTGGGGTCAGATCAACATTAATTTTCCCAGTCTGACCCTCTTGGCTCTTTTTTGGGCTTAGAACGAGGTTACAATTCCCCCCGCAGGAAGTGTGGCAGAGTGGTCGATTGCACCGGTCTTGAAAACCGGCGGCTCTAAAGGGTCCGTGAGTTCGAATCTCACCGCTTCCGCCAAAAAAACAAAAAGCCGTTGAAGTTCAACGGCTTTTTTCATGGGCACATTCAGAAACCAATCTTCAAGGCAGTTGGTCTTTAATTTCCACTTGAAGGTCTTTAGAGCCCACTTTGACAGGCCCCAAGCTGCCCATCAAATCCCCTGACTGCGGCATGGCGTTGCCCGATTTGGACACGCGCACCTTCACAAACACTTCACCAGCGCTCGACAATTTCCGGTCTGGCGACATTGCGGTGCTGTCATCCAAACTGAAACTCAAGGGCAAATTGGCCACGGTAGTTTTGTAAATGGCCAAGGGCATGCGCTCACCATTGGCAGGCGTTGCATAAATGAAGACCACATCGCTGGGGCTTGTCTTGCCTTTGAAGGCGTTGGACAAACTCACTCTGCCAGAAACACTGAGCGCAGCACTGGCTGCTGCAGATCCAGGAGCAGCAGAGACAACAGGGGCCGCCGGTTTGGGCGTGATGCCTAATTTGAGTTGAACAGACGCAATGGCGTCGTCCAAGCTCGGAATATCGGGGTTGTCTGGCGTCAGAGGTTGACGCGCTTTTTGCCAATAGCTCAATGCATCGGCATATTTCTCATGCGCATAAGAAGCGCTGCCTGCCATCAACAATGCGGCATAGTGCTGCGGATCTCTTTGCAGAATATCCAGAATCACGTCCCAAGGCTCACCTTCAAAATTGCCTTGACGCTGCATTGCCAACACTTCAACTCGCTCTAATCGAAGGTCGTCATCGGCTGTCAATTTCAAGGCACGGTCATAGGCCTTGATGGCTGCGTCAAATTGCTCCAGCGTGCGATAGGTGCGCGCCAACATGACCCAACCCTGCAAGTTCTCAGGCTTCTCTTCCAACTTTTGCGCCAGCGCATCGGCCATTTTGGCCAACTCAAGTGGACTGGCCTTGTCTTCCGATTTGAGGGCCACAGGGTTCAGCGCTGCAGGCTCACCCACCCACATGTACAAACCCACCGCAGACACCGGCAACGCGACAGCCAAGATGACCGCCGTCCACAGCGCTGGATTCTCTTTTTTGGCAACAGGTTCATCGGCGGCGGATGTGTCTTCTAACAAACGCAGACTCAACTCATCGCGCGACAATTTCCATTCTTCTTCACTGATGTGTCCACTCTCATGCTCGCGGTCGAGGTCTTTAATTTGCGCACGATAGACAATGGCGTTGGCATTGGCCTGGCTTGCCGACGTGGGCACTGCACGTTGGCGCAGCAAGACCCACAAAATAACACCCGCAACGCAGAGCACCAAAAACAGTGCCAGCACAATGAACAAAGCATGGGAACTCATGGTGCATCTCCAGACTTCAATAAGGTTTGCACCTTGCGGCGGTCTTCATCACTCAATGAGGTCTGAACCGTTTGAGCCGATTGTCTTTGGCGTAAGTAAAGTGCCATGCCAATGACACCCAAAGCCAACAATAAAAAGGGACCAAACCACAAGACCCATGTCAGGGGCTTGACCTCAGGTTTGTACAACACAAAATCGCCGTAACGCGCCACCAAATAATCTTTGATTTGCGTATCGCTTTTATCTTGTCGAATGAGTTTGCGAACTTCCTCGCGCAAATCATTGGCCAACTCAGCGCGCGATGAGGCCAACGATTCGTTTTGACAAACCAAGCAACGCAATTCTTCAGAGATGTGAACCAATCTTTTTTCAACCAAAGGATCTTCAGCCAAGAGAACCGCTTCTTTGGCTTGAACAGTGCCCAAAAATGCCATGAGGACCAAGGCCAGCACACCTGTCCACTTGAAGCGTTGCAATGTGAGTTTCATGAATTCTTTCTAATGGGCTTAAGACGCATTGAGTTTTTGCACCAATGGCAAGATAGTGGTTTGCAAAAGCTCAGGGGTCACAACACCCACACGCTTGTAACGAATGATGCCCGCTTTGTCGATGACATAGGTTTCGGGTACGCCATACACGCCGTAGTCAATGCCCACACGGCCATCCAAATCCAACACCGACAAGACGTAAGGATTGCCATGTCGCTTGAGCCATGACTCGCTGCGTTCACGCGCCAGTTTTAATTTTTCTTCTGGCGTGAATTTGCGATTTGAAGGCTCATCTTGAGCTTGAACTTCTTTGTAGCTGAGGCCCACAATGGGAAGTTGGTTGGCTTTGGAAAAAGCCACCAACACCGGATGCTCTTCGCGGCAAGCCACACACCAAGTGGCCCAAACATTCAGCATCCACACTTTGCCCTTCATGTCCTGAGGACCAAATGGGGGAGCGTTGGCATCCAATGTTTGCAAAGAAAATTCTGGTGCAGGCTTGCCCACCAAGGGAGACGGAATTTCTTGCGGATTGCGGTTGAGGCCAACCGCTAAAAATATCAGCAAGCCAATAAAGAAGGTCAAAGGAATTAAAAACTTTTTCACTTGAAATTCCTGAAATGCTTATGCCAGACTCTCAGCAGATTTGCGATAACGTCGATCGCTCACAGCCAACAGGCCACCCAAGACCATCAGAATCGAGCCATACCAAAGCCAAGATACAAAAGGCTTGTAAAACACCCGAACACTCCATTGCGGCTTGTCACCTTGAATGGGTTCACCCAAAGACACATACAAATCGCGGAAAAGTCCTGAATCAATCGAAGCTTCAGTCATGGGCATGGCCGATGAAAAATATTTGCGTTTTTCTGGGTACAAAACTTCCAAGGGCTTGCCATCTTTGGTGACATTCACCTCTCCCCGAATAGCCCTGTAATTGGGTCCATTGACTTCGGACACCCCCACCAATTCAAAGCTGTAGTTCTCAATGCTGACTGTGTCGTTGATACCCATTCGGACATCGCGCTCCACTTCATAACCTTTGACCATGGTAATGCCAACCACCACCACGGCAATGCCCAAGTGGGCCAAATGCATGCCCCAAAAAGAGGGCGCAATTCGGCCTGGTTTTTTAAGCCTGGCCACAATTTGCATGACCAAGCCCACCACCACCCAAGTGGCCAATGCCATGCCCATGCCCGTCAACCAAGTACCACGCTCGGTAAAGGCCCAGATGGAAGCACCCGCAAGCAAAGCCGCCGCTGCAGGCACTCGCATTTCGGTACCCAATTCTTTCCAACGCGCTTCACGCCAGTGCGCAATACCACCTGGCACCATTAAGAAAACAACAGGCACCATGAGTGGGACAAACACCGCATTGTAATAAGGTGCACCTACCGACAGCTTGCCTAAATTCAAGGCGTCCACCATCAGCGGATAAACAGTGCCCAACAAAACCGCGCCTGTAGCCACGACCAACAAAACGCTATTGACCAAGAGCATGGACTCGCGTGATACCAAACCAATTTTGCCGCCCAAGGTGGCCTTGGGGGCGCGCCATGCAAACAGCGTGAGCGAGATGCCCACCACCAAAGCAAAGAAAATCAAAATGAACACGCCGCGCTTTGGGTCAGATGCAAAAGCGAGAACCGAAGTGAGCACACCAGAGCGAACCAAGAAGGTGCCCAACAAGGACAAAGAAAACGCACCAATGGCCAACAACACCGACCAAGCTTTAAAGCCACCTCGCTTGTCGGTCACCATCAAGGCATGAATCAGAGCAGTACCAAACAACCAAGGCATGAGGGATGCGTTTTCAACGGGGTCCCAAAACCACCAACCGCCCCATCCCAACTCGTAATAAGCCCACCATGAACCCAAGGCAATGCCTGCTGTCATAAAGACCCAAGCCACCACCGTCCAAGGACGAGACCAACGCGCCCAAGCCGCATCTAAACGACCTGAAAGCAAGGCTGCAACTGAGAAGGCAAACGCCACAGAGAAGCCTACATAACCCATGTACAACATGGGGGGATGAATGACCAAGCCGGGGTCCTGCAACAAAGGATTTAAATCTCGGCCATCGGCGGGCGGTGGCAACAAACGCTCAAAAGGGCTGGAGGTGATCAAGATGAACATCAAGAAACCCGTTGAGACCAGCCCCAAGATACCAATCACGCGTGCCACCATGGCCAAGGGCAGTGATCGCGAGAACAAAGCCACAGCCACAGTCCATCCCGACAACATCAACACCCAGAGCAACAAGGAGCCTTCATGCCCGCCCCAGACGGATGCAAATTTATATTGTGATGGCAGCAAAGAGTTGGAATGTTGGGCAATGTACTTGATGGAGAAGTCATCAGACAGGGCAGCATTGGCCATGACGCCAAACGAAAAGGCGATCAACAAAAATTGAACAATGGCTGTGGGACTGGCCAATGCCTGCCAGCGCTGATGATCATTCACAGTACCTGCAAGCGGCAAGACGCCTTGAATGATTGCCACACAAGCGGCAAGGATCAAAGCAAAGTGACCAAGTTCAACAATCATTCAATACTCTTTTCGTTTGAGTTGGGTGCAAGTTGTGCAATGCGTGTTTCAAGTTCAATTGGCTGGCTTGACGGATTGCGCCGCCTTAGCAGCCGCCGCTTGGTCCAGGGCATGCTGGGCTTCTGGCGGCATGTAATTTTCGTCGTGCTTGGCCAAGACTTCAGAGGCTGCAAACAATTTGTTATCGGACAATTTGCCTTGTGCGACGACGCCCTTGCCTTCCATGAACAAATCAGGCAGCAAGCCTTTGTATTTGACAGGAACTTCGTGCGCAAAGTCAGTCACAACAAACTGAACATTTTCACCATCTTTAATCAAGCTGCCTTCTTTGACCATGCCGCCAACACGGAACGCGCGTTCTTTGGGGGCTTCACCTTTGAAAACTTGGGTCGGCGTAAAAAAGAAAACCAAATTGCTTTGGAAGGCATTCAAAACAAACGCGCCTGCAATGGCCAACGCACTGACACCCACTGCAATCAACAAAAATCTTTGGTGTCTAGGTTTCATGTTTGCCAGTCCTTCCCTTGCGTCTCTGATGCATCCAATTCTTGAACAACTTGTGCCAGGGCTTGGCGACGAGCATGCTTGACCCACATCACCTCAACGACCAAGCACAAAGCTGTGACTCCAAAACTGCCCCACACATACAGACCATAGCCACCCATGGCCCAAAATTCTGCAGCACTGTTCCAAATCATGATGCAGCTCCTGTCCGCAGTGCCTGAACTTCAGGCAAATTGGCCACCCACTGGGCATGTCGTTCTCGGAACAAAATAATGCTTCGGACTCTGTAAAGCGCCATGGCAACAGCGTACATCCAGCATGCAACGCCCATGATCAGCATGGCCTCCAACATGATTTGCGCCATGCTTGAACCTTTGGTGATTGACACCGATGCGCCCTGGTGCAAAGTATTCCACCACTTCACAGAAAAATAAATGATGGGCACATTGAGTGCGCCCACGATGGCCAATATGCCGCCTGCTTTGTCGGCGCGCCGAGGATCGTCAATGGCGCTGGTGAGCGCGATGTAACCCAAGTACAAGAAGAACAAAATAAGCTCTGAAGTGAGTCGCGCATCCCAGACCCACCAAGTTCCCCACATGGGCTTGCCCCACAAGGCGCCAGTCCACAAAGACAGGAACGCAAAAATAGCACCAGTGGGCGCCAAGGCCCGACACATCATGCCTGACAAGCGGGTGTTGAACGTGAAACCCAAAATGGCCCAAAACGCCATGGCCAAATAAATGACCATCGACATCCAAGACACAGGCACATGCACAAAAATAATGCGGTAGCCCTGACCTTGCTGAAAGTCTGATGGCGCTACAAACATTCCCAACCACAAACCCCAAACCGTCAGGCCTGTGCCAAGCAAGGCGAACAAAGGCCAAAGCTTTCCAGCCAGCGGATAAAAGTTTTGCGGTGACGCGAAATGAAATAATTTCTGGATCATGAAACGATTCTTAGGATTCCAGCGCAACGCGAAGTGATACCGCACTGGCCCATGGACTGAAGACGGCCGCAACCAATGCCATGGCGGCCAAGATAGACAAATGAGCTGAAGCACCTAAACCACTGACTTCAGCTTGCACTGCGCCAGCGCCAAACACCAGAGCAGGCACATAAAGCGGCAAGATCAACAAGGACAACAAAACATCACCACCTCGGACACCCAAGGTCAGTGCAGCACCAATTGAACCAATCAAAGACAAAACAGGTGTTCCAATTAACAGACTCAAGGTTAAAACCCAAAGTGCGTCGGCAGAGAGATCAAACTGCAAACCCAAAATAGGCGCCAACAAAACCAGAGGCAATCCAGAGAGTAACCAATGCGCCAAAATTTTGGCAGCCACAAGAACTGAAAGGCTATTTGGGGATAAGGACATTTGCTCTAAGGTGCCGTCGGCGTAATCGGCTGCAAACATGCGCCCCAAAGACAGCATGCTGGCCAGCAAAGCACCCACCCACAAAATACCAGGTGCTACCAAACGCAAAGTATTCATTTCTGGGCCAATGCCCAAGGGAAACAAAGCTGCCACTACGACAAAGAAAAATACAGCCGTGATCACTTCATTTTTGCGCCGCATGGCCAAAGTGAGGTCGCGTTTGACAATGGCCAAAAAAGCACTCATGCCGTCAACCTGTACGATTGGCCTTGACCTGCCAACGAAACGGCTTGGTGACTGGTTAAAAGCACCATGCCCTGCCTGTTGAGGTGCGCATTGAGCACTTCTGTGAGAGCCTTTTGGGCTGCGGCGTCCAAAGCCACAAAGGGTTCGTCCAAGATCCACAACTTGGCTGAACTTAACAACAAGCGTCCCAAAGCCGTTCTGCGCTTTTGCCCCTGCGACAAAACTCGAACCGGCAAATGCTCTCGACCCTTCAAGCCAAGCTTTGACAGCGCAGCTTTGGCTTCTCCAACAGACAATGGCTGACCCGCAATGGCCGCATCGAATTGCAGATTTTCCAAGGGGCTCAAATCTTCTTTTAACGCCAATTGGTGCCCTAAATAAGCCAAATTAGCTCTAAATTCATCGATATTGTTTGAAACAGGCTGTCCTTGCCATTGAATTTCGCCATCTTCTAAAGCGCTTAAGCCACACGCCAGCCTGAGCAAACTGGTTTTGCCAACGCCGTTATCCCCTTCCAAATGAAGCCATTCTCCGGGCTGCAAAGCAAATGAAACGCCTGAAAACAGGCGTTTGCTACCGCGAGAACAAGAAAGATTGGAGACGCTGAACATGTTGCTCAATGATCGCAGATCAGGCCCATCAAGAATTGACTCAGGTCAATCAGTGGGAGGAATAGCCAATGGCCCCTCGATTCTAACTTTGCAAGCCCCCTAAAAACGCTTCAAGCCATCTTGTTCAGGCAATCCAAGGAAATATGGCTTGGCCTTGGCTTTTCGTCTTAAGCGGCTTGTTCGTCCTGCAAAGCCAGAGCTTGCGCTTGTTTTTCCAGTTCAATCTTTTGATAAAGGCTCCAAACATTGGGCAAGCGGTCCAACATCTCAACCCATTCATAGTCGTAGGGAAGACCCACCCAAGCCCCGTTGGATTTGAGCTTGGCAATACTGGCTTTGATTTGACGCCTGGCCAAATCAAATGTCTTCAATTCTTCTTCAGTCAAGACATCTCTTTTGGTTTTGGTGAGGTCTGCCTCCAGAACAAACAAGATGTCGCGATGCTTGGCCAACTCATGCTTGAGAGCCTCGATGGATTGAACACTCTTTTGGGGTTGCTCCATGGCCGCCAGTTTTAATGCAATTTCTTTGAAATGCTGTTGCGTTTGAAAATAGAAAATTAACAAGCCAGCCAACAATGTAAAAAGCACCCCGATCAACAATACGAAAAAAATATCCATCAGGGCCTCGCTTCCATTGCAGCTTCAAAGAACCTCATCCTAATCAACTGTCTCAAAGGCGGCAACTTTATTGGCTTGCACTGACCCCATTGATGCAAAAAAACAGCATCAAGGCTAAACTGCAAGATTAAGAGACCTCAGAGTGACCTAACCTCCCATGAATCAAAACATTGCCACCCCTGAAAACGCTCAAACCACCACCCGATTTGGCAGTGGGAATGCTGTTCAACGCGTCGAAGACCAACAGTTGTTGCTGGGTGCTGGCAAATACACCAACGATGTGAGCTTGCCTGGGCAAACGCATCTGGTGTTTCTAAGATCTCCCTACCCCCACGCCACCATCCTAAGTCTTGACACCCAAACGGCCAAAGCCATGCCCGGTGTCCACAGTGTTTTAACGGGCCAAGATTTATTGGCCGCAGGGCTCAAGACCATGGCTCGACCCATGAATTTCAAAAGGGCCGATGGCGGTGCCTTGTCCAGCACCACCCGACACATCTTGGCAACCGACCGGGTCCGGTTTGTCGGTGAACCTATTGCAGCGGTGGTGGCCGATACAGAAGAACAAGCCAAAAACGCAGCAGAAGCCATCCAAATTGACTTTGATCCCCTGCCTAGCGCCACACGTTTGGCCGACGCCTTGGCACCGGATGCTCCGCTCTTAACCGAGGCCCCAGACAACCGAGTCGCAGAAACCCGTTATGGCGACGCAGCAGCCACCCAAGCTGCGTTTGATCAAGCTGCCCATGTGGTGCATTTGGACATCGTGAACCAACGACTTGCGGCGCTGTCCATCGAGCCTCGCAGTGTTTTGGCCTATGTTGACAATGGTCGCCTAACCATTCGTCTGAGTAGCCAAATGCCCACAGGTGTCAGAACAGCTGTATGCGATGTCATTGGATTGGACAAAGAAAACGTTCGCGTCATTGTGGGCGATGTGGGCGGCGGCTTTGGCATGAAAACGGGCGCTTATGCAGAAGACATTGTCACGGCCTATTGCGCGCACAAGTTAGGTCGGCCCGTCAAATGGATTGCCGATCGCAATGAAGAGTTTTTAAGCAGCTCTCACGGTCGTGACATTGAGACCCAAGCTTCGATGGCAATTGCCAAAGACGGCAAAATTTTGGGTCTACGCATTGAGACCTTGGCCAACGTAGGCGCTTACCCCACCATGACCGGTTTGGCCATTCAAATGCTCATTGGCCCATGGGTACAAAGCAGCGTTTACGACATCCAAACCATCGACTACCACTTCACCGGTGTCATGACCAACACCGCCAGTACTGGCGCGTACCGTGGCGCAGGTCGACCAGAAGCCATTTACAACATCGAACGCTTGATGGACGAGGCCGCCCGAGTCAGCGGCATCGATCGGATCGCGTTGCGCCGCAAGAATTTTGTACAGCCTTCCCAAATGCCCTACAAAAATCCGATGGGCCAAGTCTACGACGTGGGTGCGTTCGAGATGATCATGGACGAAGCGCTGCAAAAAGCCGATTGGCATGGTTTCGCGCAGCGTGAAGCCGCCTCCAAAGCCAAAGGTTTGTGGCGCGGTATGGGCGTTGCCACGTTTCTAGAATGGACGGGTGGCAATGCCCTCGAAGAAAATGTCAATGTTCAAGTCTTGGCAGACGGCATGATTGAGGTTACCTCCGCCGTCAATGCCATGGGCCAAGGCATTGCCACTTCATTGGCGCAGTTGGTGGTAGATGTTTTTGGTGTTGACATCTCGCAAGTGAGGGTCATTTTGGGCGATACCGATCGTGCCAATGGCTTTGGCAGTGCAGGCTCTAGGTCTTTGTTTACTGGCGGTTCTGCCATGCGCGTTGGCGCTGAAAAAACATTGGACAAAGCCCGAGAGTTGGCAGGTCAAGCTTTAGAAGCTGCCCCCACAGATTTAGCCTATCAATCGGGCACCTTCAGTCTCAAGGGCACAGACGTCACAATAACATAGACGGCC
>JACCDL010255829.1_pt1 | contig 10031 bp, 8 predicted proteins | sample 7441931 | NCBI WGS metagenome assembly JACCDL01 (sample SAMN15323437, study PRJNA562643) | freshwater metagenome | isolation source: river surface water | place: USA:Blue River Watershed | collected 2017-08-16
TCGTCTACTTTTTTGCCGGCCAAAATACCGCAGATTTGCATCTTTTTACCAAATGCTAAAATATCCGGACGGGCATTTTCACCAAAATGTTCATGGCACCAGAATTTTCCGGTTAAGCCTACTCCAGATTGGACTTCATCGTAAATCAGCAATGCTTCATTTTCATCAGCCAAGATGCGTAACTGCTCTAAAAACTCTTTTCTTACGTGATTATCACCACCCTCAGATTGAATAGGTTCGATAATGATGGCACAGATATCGTCTGGATTTTCTTTAAAAGCCGTTTTAATCTGATTGATAGTTAGAGCTTCACGTTGAATTACATCTTCCAGATTCGACTCGTTAAGTGGGAATTTTATTTTCGGGATGCTAACTCTTGGCCAATCAAATTTGGCAAACCATTTGGTTTTATCGGGTAAGGTATTGGTTAAGCTCAAGGTATAACCAGAGCGGCCGTGAAAGGCTTGTTCAAAGTGTAGTACTTTAAATCCTTTTTCTTCCTTGTAGCCTTTTTGAAAGTTTTTCTGAACCTTCCAGTCCATGGCAGTTTTAAGTGCATTTTCAATGGCCAAAGCACCTCCGGCAATGAAAAAGGCATGAGGAAGGTAATCCGGAATACCTACTCTAGAGAATGTTTGAACAAATTGGGCGTACTGCGTGGTATACACATCCGAATTCGACGGATTGGTAAGTGCGGCCAACATTAAGTTCTTTTTGAACTCTTCGTCATGTATCATTTTGGGATGATTGTAACCCAGTGGAACCGAAGCAAAGCAGGTAAAGAAATCCAGTAAAGTACGATCGTGTTTAGAATCGTAGATGTGAACACCTTCACTTTTTTCCATATCAAAAGTGAGGTCGAAGCCATCGGCTAAAATGTGCTTACTTAAGGTTTCGTGAACTTGTTCGGGAGAAATAGATACCTGATACATAACTGATTTTCTGTTTGATCAAATTTATCTAAAAAGTGGTTCAAAGGCAATTTTTAGGCTATTTTTTCAAGTTTTGTTAAAAAATAGGTTTAAACGATTTAAAGCTATTTTTTCGTTAATAATTGACTACCCGAAGAGCTGCTTAGGAGAATTTTTCAGTCAGAACTTGCTTCAATTTCTGCGTAAAATTTGTGTCGATCTGTTCAAACTCGTTCAACTTACCCCAATTTCCGGTGACTCCACCGGTATGGATTGTTAGGATTTTTTCACCTGCATTGAAGTAATTTTTTTGAGCAAGATCAAAGATTGCCCAAAGCATCTTTGCGGTATAAACCGGGTCGAGCAGTATGCCGGTATGCTGGTAAAAATCGATGATGAATTGGAGCAATGGGTTTGTTGTTTTGCCATAACCGCCAAAATGGTAGTCCAAATGTAGGTTTAAGCGGTAATTGTTGCCAGATGAGCGGGTGATCGCATCGCGAATGAATTCGCCATTTTTGAATACTGGAATGACCTGTAATTGGGTTTTTGCTTCTGTCTTAAGTAGGCCGTTTAAAATTCCGGATGCCGTGGTGCCTGTTCCTGCAGCACAAAATAGATGATCGTACGCTTCGCTTAGCTCAGTAAACAGTTCTTCGCAGCCTTGAATGGCTTCAGCTGAGGCACCTCCTTCATCTATAAAAAATGCCGATGTATCTTGTGAAAAATACGCCTTAAATAGCGATTTTTTATCCCGGTAGGCCTCACGGTCCACAAAATAAAGTTCCATGCCCATTAATCGGCATTGGTCTAGTACTTCATTTTTTACCGCTTCCCCTCTAACCATTCCGCTAGATTTGAATCCAAAATACTGGGATGTAGCTGCCGTTGCTAACAAATGATTGGAATACGCTCCACCAAAGCTGACCAAGTGTGTTTTGTTTTCAGTTTTGGCTTTATGTAATAAGTATTTCAGTTTTCTCCACTTATTACCTGAAATGAGAGGATGTATTAAATCATCTCGTTTCATGAAAAGCTGTAATTCTTTTTGCTCCAAAATTGGATGAAAGATTTGCTGAACTGGACTAGGTAATTGGAATAGCATTGGTTCTAAAATAAGAAAAGCCCCGGATGGAGGCTTCTCTATAGGTCATTCATAGCAATTATTTTCCAATACCGATTCCTAACCCGGCATTGAATGCTTTGTAATCTCCGGTGCTGTAAGAAGCGAAAACTCTTAAGAATGTGATATTCATTTGTAAACCTAGATTAGCTCTGAGGCCGGTTTTATAACTTCCATTAATTTGTACCGGATTGGTCAAATCTGTATATACTCCATTGGCAATTTGAAAAGGATAAACGCCTCTTAGTTCAACATTGTTTTCAGCTTTTTGATAAGCCAAACTAAAGAATGGAGTTAAGAAAAGGATCTTTTTAGAGATAATGGCTTCGTAGTTCATGCCCGTAAACTTGGCATATAAATTTTGGTTGGTGTAATTGCTACCGGGTTTCTGAACATTTAAGGGAAGCCTGTATTCCAAGCTGGTGTAACCCACAGAGGCCGCTAAATCAAATGGTGCTATTTTATCGGTCATTTTACCAGCAAACAATCGTAATAGATTCACTTTTATACCCCCACCTAACATGTTAACCGATCCAGATTTGCTTCCTAAATCCATTTCGGGTACATAACGTAGTGTTACATCTATTCCTTTTAGCAAACCCACACTGGCCTGAACTTGAGGGGCAGGGACAAAAGGTAATTTTGCTCCCTTAGGCAATGTAAATTCACCAACAGCAACATTATTACTGTAAATTTTCATGGTTGGTCCCATAACTTCGTCACCTCCAATGGTAGGACTCGTTACTTTACTTGGGTCAGCCGGACGAATGGCGTTTGATAATCCAATCTGAGTAACATCAAACGTTTTGTCCTGTTCTGGAATAAAACTTCCAGTTAATCCAACTCTAATTTCAAAACGGCCGAATTTTTTAGCAGCACCAGTGGTGTTCCAGCCTGAATTGAGTCCATAGCCAAAGCCCTTAAAAAAAGGATTCATATAGGCCTGAATCAATTTGGTAGCATCACTTGCGTTTGCTTTAAAGAGCTCGTTGATTTCATCTTGCGCAAAGCTGCTTAAGCTAAAAAGTGAAATGAAAAGGGTTAGAAACGCTTTTTTGCTAGTCGTTTTGAACGTATACATGGTGTAAAAATTTGGCGTTAAACTTTATCAAAGTTAATTATTAATCACAATATGACTGTCTTTTTCTTTGTTAAGACCAAATAGAATTATTTTTGGACATGGTTGAAAACCTTGATGCATTAGAGTCGGAAGAACAAGATTTGTACGAACATCTTCGTATAGTGGTTGATAAGGGTCAATCGTTATTACGCGTTGATAAATTTTTGATGCATCGGGTAGAGAACGCTTCCCGAAATCGGATACAAAACGCTATTGATGCGGGAAATGTGTTGGTGAATGAAAAAATCATTAAGGCTAGCTACAAGGTTAAGCCTAACGATGTTATCACTGTAGTTTTACCACACCCACCACGAGATACCGAGGTTTACCCAGAAAATATCCCACTAGATTTTGTGTACGAAGACGATGATTTGCTTGTGGTAAATAAGGTTGCTGGTATGGTGGTTCACCCCGGATTCAACAATTATACGGGCACTCTGGTTAATGCCCTGGTTTATCATTTTCAGCAATTACCACAGTTGCCCGGAAATGAGGGTAGGCCCGGTTTAGTGCACCGAATTGATAAAGACACTTCAGGCTTGTTACTGATTAGCAAGAATGAACGCTCGCTTACGTATTTGGCACGCCAGTTTTACGATCACAGCATTACCCGAAAATATTTGGCTTTGGTTTGGGGAGATTTGGCAGAAGACGGAACCGTAACCGGATACATTGGGCGTAGTGCCAAAGACCGCAGGGTGATGGACATTTACCAAGATGAGGAAAAGGGGAAGTGGGCAGTTACGCATTATAAAGTTTTGGAGCGCTTTGGTTATGTAACCCTAATTGAGTGTCAATTGGAAACCGGCCGTACCCATCAAATCAGAGCACATATGAAGTTTTTGGGGCATCCCTTATTTAGTGATGCCACCTATGGCGGAGATCGCATCTTGAAAGGAACGCTTAATGGCAAATACAAGCAATTTGTGGAGAATTGTTTCGAATTGATGCCTCGTCAGGCATTGCATGCGCAAACGCTGGGTTTTATCCACCCAACAACTAAAAAATTCTTGCATTTCGAAGCTCCTCTTCCTGAAGATTTTGAGTTCGTATTGGAAAAGTGGCGCAATTATGTGAAATACAATGATTAAATCATTCATCAATATCAATAACGAACTGGTTCCGGCAGATTTACCAGTTTTTACGGTAGCTAACCGTGGTTTTCGTTACGGCGACGGTTTATTTGAATCGATGCGGATGATGAATGGTGAGGTTAAATTTGCCGATTTACACGCCGATCGGATCCAGCGGGGGATGAAGGCACTCAAAATAGATGGGTATTCTCAACTCGATGTTGCTTTTTTGCAGCAAAAAGTAGAAGAGCTATGCAGAGTTAACAAACTGGGAGCCAATGCCAGAGCTCGTTTAAGCATTTACCGCGATGCCGAAGGGCTTTACAGTCCTAGTCGTAATCAGATGGGTTTTGTTTTGGAATGCAGTAAGCTGGAGACTAATTACTACGATTTGAATACGAAAGGTTTATTGATTGATGTCTTTACGGAGGTAAAAAAACCTTTTAGTGCTTTATCAGCCTATAAAACCAGTAATTCGTTGGTTTATGTATTGGCAGGAGTATTTAAAAATCAGCAACAATTGGATGAGGTTTTAATCCTAAATCAAGATGGATTTTTATGCGAATCCATGAGTAGTAATTTGTTTGTGGTGTATAAAAACCAGCTTTTTACTCCCGCTTTAGCTGAAGGTTGTATTGCCGGTGTAATGCGGTATGTAGTCATCGGTCTAGCTAAAAAATTGGGACTAGAGGTAGTGGAGGCCCAGATTAACCCGGCCATTTTGCCTGAAGCCGATGAAATCTTCTTAACCAACGCCAGCCGGGGAATCCAGTGGGTAATGGGCCATAATCGCAAGCGTTATTTCAATAAAATTTCTTCTTTTTTGAATGAGGAGTTGAATAAATTATAAACGAATTCCTCGTAAAAATTCTTCAATACCCATTTTCTTTTTCCCTTCCAATTGTACTTCTTCCAGGTTCAGCCAGCCGTCTGCGGCAGCAAATTTTAAAAAGGTTTTATGATCGGTAACAAACTCTCCGGGTTTAACATGTGGTTGCTGTTGAACTAAAGTTGCTTTAAATATTTTCAGATTTTTGCCAGCTAAGGTGCTGAAAGCAGTAGGATATGGGCTTAAACCCCGAATTTGGTTGTAAACATGCTTTGCCGATTGATTCCAGTGAATTTCACAATCTTCTTTAAATAATTTAGGAGCATGTTTGATGGCCGAATCTGCATTTTGTGCTGAAGCTTGCAGTTTACCTTTTTCAAGATCATTAACCGTTTGTACTAGAAGTTCTGCACCCGTAATTTTCATACGGTCGTGGAGTTCGCCGGCAGTTTCAGTATCGCCGATAAGCAATTTATCTTGCATTAAAATATCGCCGGTATCAATTTCGTGCTGTAATTTAAAAGTGGTCACCCCGGTTTCTTTTTCACCATTGATGACCGCCCAATTGATAGGAGCTGCCCCACGATAGTTTGGCAATATGGAGGCATGTAGGTTAATTGTGCCTTGTGGCGGAAGATTCCATACCACCTCTGGAAGCATCCGGAAAGCCACCACAACTTGTAAATCAGGTTTAAGTGCGGTTAACTGCGCAATAAAGTCAGGATCTTTTAATTTTAGGGGCTGTAAAACCGGTAGTCCTTTACTCACAGCAAATTGCTTGACGGCCGATTCGCTAATTTTTTGCCCTCTTCCTGCAGGTTTATCCGGTGCAGTTACTACAGCCACAATTTCTTTCCCAGCATCCAGCAAAGCGGATAGTGAAGCTACTGCAAATTCGGGGGTTCCCATAAATACAATTCTCATCTGCTCTGGAATTTAAGGATACAACAAGTATTTCTTTCTCATTAATTTATAGTTGCTCAGTGCAGGTTCCCAGCTCGATCTAATTTCTGCTTCCGTTTTACCGGCAATAATTTGTTCACGTAAACTGGATGTACCGACCAATTTATCAAAGTTGCCCATTTGAGGGTGCTGTTTGAAATCAAAAAATGCAGTTTTATTGGGGTAAGCAGCATAAAATTCGAGCAGCCATTTCAAATCTAGTTGTTTGCTGTTTCGTAATCTGCTTACCGGATAGTTTCGTAAATCTAATCCAAAGCAATCTTGATCACGATGTAGCGGATTTTCACTCATGCCCGGAATGGAAATGGGTTTGAACTGAAAACTGTATTTGCCATTTAGTTTCGGATTACCCAAAACCTGAAAAGGAAATTGGGTGCCACGACCCTGACTAATTACCGTTCCCTCAAACAAACACAAACTCGGGTATAAATAAATTGCTTGCTGTGAGTTCAAATTTGGAGAGGGCTTAATAGGAAGCGTGTAGGGTGATTCGTGGGTATAATTTGCCAATTTGACGATGTTCAATTGGCATTGTTGTTTATTGCTGAGCCAACCTTCACCATTAATCATTAGAGCATATTCGCCAATGGTCATTCCGTGAACAATCGGGACCGGATGCATGCCTATGAATGATTTGTATTTTTCTTCCAAAACAGGGCCGTCAACGTAAAAACCGTTCGGATTAGGTCTGTCTAAAATCAATAATGGCAGCTTGTTCTCTGCACAGGCCTCCATCACGTAGTGGAGTGTAGAGATGTAGGTATAAAAACGTGCCCCGACATCTTGGATGTCAAAAATTAAAATATCTAATCCTGCTAAGTCTTCGGGAGTGGGTTTGAGGTGTTTGCCATACAGCGAAATAACCGTTATGCCCGTTTGTGAGTCAATACCGTTTTCGATTTTGGCGCCATTGCTAAAATCGCCCCTAAAGCCATGCTCCGGAGCAAAAATTTTCTGAATGTTGATGCCGAGTTTTTGTAAGGTGTCCACACTCAATTGCTTGTCGATGATGGAAGTGGCATTAACCACCATGCCGACACGTTTACCTTTCAGTTCATGGATATAGCGCTCGGTTTGCTCAGCACCTGTCACGATTTCTTGGGCCCTAATTTCAGTACCAAGAATACTGCCAAAAGCCACTATGAGTATTATTAGGATTTTTTTCATGCTATCCAGAAGTATTTCGAAGGTTTATAAAAAAAATGCACCTTTGCTAAGGTACAAAAAATCCTTTCAGCGCTTGAATTTCCCTTTTTACCTGGCACAACGGCTTACTTTTAAATCGCAACGAACGTTTTCTAAACTGATTGTGCGAATGGCGATTTTAGGGATCACCCTAGGTATAGCTGTGATGATTTTAGCCCTCGCTGTTGTTAAAGGTTTCAAGTCGGAGATACGCGAAAAAGTGAGGGGCTTTTCTGGTGATATTCAAATCCTCAAAAACGACCTCAATACTTCTTTTGAAAACTCACCATTTAGCCTTGATCCAGCCAAACTCAACGATCTCGAAAAAGATTCGAACATTGTTTTTGTACAAGCCTTTGCCACTAAACCAGGAATTATTAAAGTTAATGATGAGGTTGAAGGTGTAGTGCTCAAGGGGGTGGATGCTAACTATAATTGGGAAGCATTAAAACCCTTGCTAATTGCAGGTAATCCAATCAATTTTAAAGATACGTTTGCCTCTCAAAAGCAAATCATCGTATCTCAGCATACTGCTCAAAAATTGAGCTTAAAAGTTGGCGATGACTTCCTGATGTATTTTGTTCAAGAACCCTTGCGCAAGCGGAAGTTTGAAATTGTAGGTATTTACAATTTAGGTGTAGAAGAAGTGGATCGCACCTATGTGATCGGCGATATCAACTTAATTCGCAGATTAAATAATTGGTCGGTCGATGAAGTAGGTGGTTATGAAATTCGGGTAACTGATTTTAACCAACTAGATGAATTTACAGCGCAAGTGCATGATGGACTCGACATCGGTTTGAAAGCCTATTCAATCAAAGAGCTTTATCCAATTATTTTTCAGTGGCTTTCTTTACTAGATGTAAATACCCAGGTAATTTTTATACTCATGCTTGCAGTGGCCTTAATCAACATGATTTCTGCTCTGCTGATCATGATTCTGGAACGAACACAGTTTATTGGTTTATTGAAAGCTTTAGGAAGCTCAAATTGGACTATCCGTAAAATTTTCTTGTATCAGGCCGGGTACTTGATCGGTTTTGGTTTGCTATTGGGCAATTTATTGGGTGTTGGATTGGCTATGCTGCAGCAGTACACACATTTTATTAAACTAGATCAGGACTCTTACTACATGAATTTTGTGCCAATAGAATTGCACCTTAGCGATATTCTTTTACTCAATTTGGGTACTTTGACGATTTGCATACTGGTCATGATTATCCCATCCATGCTAGTGAGTAAAATTACACCGCTTAAAGCCCTCCGGTTTAATTAGCCTACCGTTTACACGCTTATTTCACCGTGCGATGATAAACTTTTGAGTATACGTTTCCTTACTGGTTTTCAACTTTAAAAAATAGATTCCTGTTTTTAACCTAGAAACATCCAGCACACCTCCCTGCCAGTTTTGACGAGAGATTAGGTGTCCTCCATCCCCAAAAATTTCTATAGATAATGGTATTTCTTCGATTTTTGGTGCTTTGATAGTGATACTGCTTGAAGCCGGATTTGGATAAATCAATACTTGATTATTCTCCTTAGGATAAATGACTTCTACCGCCTCTAGTTTTAGTTTTGGCTTTTCTTTTTGATGTTTAAGAGGCTGATCTTGGGCTTGGATTACAGTTGCGCTACATACCAATGTCAGCGCAACTGTAAGGGTTATATGAAATTTATTTTTCATCGTATTTTATTGAATTATAACTGTTTTTGACGATGCGTCGTACTTGATTTTTAAGTTGATTGTTGTGTTTAATCGCACAATGATTTGGCCACCATCACTAGTGTTCGTCAGTTCTTCTGCTGAGCCCTGGTTGTGAATTACCTTCCAGATATCCATCACTTTTGCATCAAAAACCCAAGTAGCATTTGTTGGGGCTCCCTTATCAATTTCTGTTAATCGGATGGTAACGGTATAGGTACCGTTTTTTGGAGTATGTAAGTTTCCATCAATGGTGCCCGGTTGATTTAAAAAAGGATAAACTACGGGATTACCTGCCGAATTAGATAGTAGTGCCATTCGATTTAAAATCAGTCGACCATCTGGATCCCAGACACTTATGGTATAGCGAATATCTGGCCAGCAAACACCATAGGGATTACAATCCAAGAGCATAAAATTGATGCCAAGCTCAGGTATGACTTTGACTGGTTCGGGTTCTGTTTTAAAATAACCAGATGCCGCACTTTCGCAGTTGCCTAAACTGCTATTGGTACTTACTGTCCAATAATAATGGCTGCCGTAATCCAAGTTTTTCAGTGTGAAGAAATTTTTAGTCAGCTCATACTTGCCTTTTTCTTGAATAACTCCATTCACCAATTGACTGTATTTTAATCGATAGGGTAGGTTTAATGCGCTCGGTTCCCATTTTAATGTCACAGAGTGGTCCTGATCTAAGGGAACATCACTGATGTTATTCGGTTCAAGTCCACTAGGCGCAGGAGGTCTGGTTTGGTAATTAAATGAACCTTCAGGCCCCCAAACCCACTGGTTTAAGACATTCTTAACACCTGCTTTAACAAATACTTGGTAGCTATTGGGGTAAACTGTGATTCCGGAAATTGCCGGTGTTTCAGTTTGATTTACAATATCCTGGTGGACAGTTTGTTGGGTTTTTGTATTGACTATTCGGTATTCATAGCCCTTAGCTCCAGGTATTGCTGTCCACTTAAAAATCAGATCTTGCTCATTGTGTGCACACGGAAAATCCACTAGTTCGGGAGTTGGGATTAACTGTTTATCCACAATAAAATGCAAGGGTGTGGCTGTTTCTCCGGGTTCATCAATCGGAATGAAAGGCGGCTCGGCCTTACGCCAAGGCGTAAA
>JACCDL010743002.1_pt1 | contig 10028 bp, 10 predicted proteins | sample 7441931 | NCBI WGS metagenome assembly JACCDL01 (sample SAMN15323437, study PRJNA562643) | freshwater metagenome | isolation source: river surface water | place: USA:Blue River Watershed | collected 2017-08-16
CAGCGTAAGCAGCCAAAGAAGGCTAAAAAGAAGAAGCGATAATTGGTGCATAAAGGCACAAAATAGGACAAAAACATATAATTACCACTAACAATGGAGATAGAAATGCCAGAGTCAGTAGAAGTTACAGAAGTAGTAGAAGAGTCGGCGAAGAAGGCCCCCAAGAGCGTTGCAAAGCTTGAAGAAGAGGGTGATATTGCAGCCGATTACCTTGAGGCGCTCCTTGATATCGCAGATCTCGATGGTGATATCGATATCGATGTAGAGAATGGTCGCGCATCGCTGGCTATCGTCGGCGGCAAGCTTAATCACCTCGTAGGTAAGGATGGAGAGGTCCTTGATGCCCTCCAGGAGCTCACACGCCTTGCCGTTCAGACCTCCTCAGGAGATCGCAGCCGCCTCATGCTCGATATTGAGAACTTCCGCGCCAACCGCCGCAAGGAGCTAACCGCTCTTGCAACCAAGCTTGGTGAAGAGGCTAAATCAACCGGTAAAGAGATCAAACTCGAGCCAATGAACGCCTTTGAGCGCAAGATTATGCACGACACCATCCAGGATATGGGGCTCACCTCAGAGTCTGAGGGTGAAGATCCACGCCGTTTCGTCGTAATTTTCCCTTCCTAAGGCGCCACGGTTTAGAGAAGGTTTCACGTGGAACCAACCCTTGATCAACTGATCGCCACCCACTTTCCCGAGAAAGAGGGGGCTATCCGCGCCTACGCCGATTTCCTTAAAGGTCCCGGTATCGAGCGCGGCTTGATCGGCCCCCGTGAAGGTGACCGAATCTGGGAGCGCCATATCCTCAACTCCCTCTTCGTTACCAAACTCCTCCCTCAAGGGGCATCGCTCTTTGATATCGGTTCAGGGGCGGGGCTGCCGGGGATTGTGATCGCTCTCGCCCGCCCAGATTTAAAGGTGACTCTCATTGAGCCGCTCGAACGACGGGTGGAGTTCCTCAAAGAGGCTACCGCAGATACCGATATCCAGGTGATCCGCGGCCGCGCTCAAGATGTGAAGAAGAGCGCCGATTATGTGACCGCTCGCGCCGTTGCCGCCCTCGATAAGTTGAAGAAGATGAGCTGGCATATGCTGAAAATGAATGGATCCCTCCTTGCTATGAAGGGGGAGTCAGCTGCTCGCGAGATGGAGGCGGTTCCAGGCTCAATTTTGCATGAGATTACCCTTGAAGGTATCGGCCTCGGCCGGATAGTCGAGCTGAAGAAGCTCCCGAAGAACCCTCCGCAGTAGTCCACCCCTGCCCATAGGTGGTTAGATAGGGCTGTGGATGATTCACGTGAAACAAGCCCTGCAGCGACAGGTGGAAAAGTGATAGGCGTACGCCGCCTCAAAGAGGCGATGGCAAAACCTGCCTCCACCCGGATCTTCACCGTGGCCAACCAGAAGGGTGGGGTGGGTAAGACCACCTCAACGGTCAATATTGCAGCAGCTATGGCGATGGGGGGCCTTAGAGTCCTAGTAATCGACCTCGACCCACAGGGAAATGCCTCCACCGCCCTCGGCGTTGAACACCGCGAGAGCGCCGGCGTCTATGAAGTATTGATGGGAACTGCGCCCATCGCATCAGTTATTCAGAAGGTAGTGGGCTTTCCAGAGCTTGATTGCATTCCATCCACTACCTCACTTGCAAATGCTGAGATCAATTTAGTCTCGATGGTTGCACGTGAACTTCAATTAAAAGAAGCAATTGATGAGATCAGTGTTAATTACGACTATATCTTTATTGATTGCCCACCGTCACTTGGATTGTTAACTATCAACGCCTTTGCAGCATCTCGTGAGTTGATGATTCCGATTCAAACCGAGTACTACGCTCTTGAAGGTCTATCTCAATTGTTAGAGACCTACACATTGGTGAAGAAGCGACTTAATCCATCTCTTAACCTCTCCACCATCATTTTAACGATGTTTGATTCACGCACTCGTTTATCTAATGATGTTGCAGCAAATGTTCGTGCACATTTTCCAAACGAACTTATCGATATTCCAATTCCACGCGCAGTGCGTGTATCAGAAGCTCCTTCATATAATCAAACAGTAATGACATATGACCCGCTATCACCAGGAGCGATTGCCTATATGCAAGTTGCCCGTGAAATTGCAGAGCGTGGAAAAGCAAAAGAACCAGATCTATCAAATGAATTTAATTCAAATGTTGTCTCTATAAATTATTTGGGAGAAAATCAAAGAGGTAGTGCGTAATGGCTGCAAAACGCGGTGGACTTGGAATCAATCTCGATTCACTCATTCCAACAACTCTTACAGTCAATGAAGAAGTTGTGGCAACACAGAATGAAATTCCTGTAGAACAGATCTCACCCAACCCTCGCCAACCACGTACAGTCTTTGATGAAGATGCACTCAATGAGTTAATCGCATCAATTAAATTATTTGGCATTTTACAACCGCCAGTTGTTCGTAAAGTTGGCGAGAACAAATATGAATTAATTATGGGTGAGCGCCGTTTCCGCGCTGCAAAAGCAGCTGGGTTAAAGTCAATCCCTGTCATTATTCGTCAAACACCCGATAATGAATTATTACGCGAAGCGCTCATTGAAAATATCCATCGAAGCCAACTCAATCCACTTGAAGAAGGCGCTGCATACCTGCAACTTCTCACTGATTTTGGCTGCACACATGATGAGTTGGCGCTCAAGCTGGGCCGCTCACGTCCACAGATCTCTAACACCATCCGTCTACTCAATCTTCCAGAGAGCGTGCAACGGAAAGTTGCAGCTGGAATTTTATCTGCTGGACATGCACGGGCACTTCTCGGATTAACTAACGCTACCGATATTGAGAAGATCGCCAATCGAATTGTTGGCGAAGGCTTAAGTGTCCGTGCAACAGAAGAGATCATTGCAACCTTTAAACCAACAACCTCAACTCCAAAGAAGGCTGGCGCTAAAGGTGTATCAGGGGCTGGTCTTGCTGCAGCAGAGCTCTTGAGTGATTACCTTGATACCCGAGTGAGCGTTGATATGGGTAAGGGCAAGGGAAAGATTGTGATTGAGTTTGCAGGAACAGAGGACCTTCAGCGAATTGTTGATTTAATCGAAGGTTAATTAAGCGCTGTACCGCGGCGTGACATCTCCTGCTTCACCACACCACCAAGAGCCTTCACACCTTCACGGATACGCTCAGGAGTTGGGTGGCAGTACGACAAACGCATCGACCATGATCCAAGACCATCGGCATAGAAGGCATTTCCTGGCACATAAGCAACCTTGGCAACAATCGCCTTTGGCATAAGTGCCTTGGTATCAATCTCTGCCGGCAGATTTACCCACACATAGAAACCGCCACCTGGCTTTGTCCATGTAGCCTCTTGCGGGAAGTGTGCCTCTAAAGATTCCAACATCGCATCACGGCGGACCTTATAAAGCTCGCAGAAGTTAGCAATCTGATCACGCCATGGCTGATCTGCTAAATAACTTGAGATTGTTAACTGGGTGAAGTTCGATGGACAGAGAATTGAAGACTCTGATGCAATCACCAACTTATCTTTCAGTGATTGAGGAACGAGCGCCCAGCCAACACGAAGACCAGAGGCGATTGTCTTAGAGAAAGATCCAAGGTAGATAACGTTTTCAGAATCCTCTGCACGCATCGCATTAGGTGATGGCTTATCAAAGCCGAGGAGGCCATATGGGTTATCTTCCACAACAAATATCTCTGCTTCGCGGCAGATATTGAGAATTTCAGTGCGGCGATCTGCTGGCAGACAGACACCAGTGGGATTCTGGTAATTAGGAATGAGATAGAGGAATTTAATCTTTCGGCCAGCTGCGCGAACGCTCTTAATCGCATTACGGAGTGAATCTGGAACCATCCCATCGTGATCCATCTCAACATGGACAACAGATGCCTCATATTGGCGGAATGTTCCAAGTGCACCGACATAAGACGGTGCTTCAACGAGAACAACATCACCTGGATCGATAAAGATACGAGAGATAAGGTCGAGCGCCTGCTGTGATCCGGTTGTCACAACAACATCATCAGGATTTGCGCGGATTCCTTCAAGTGCCATCACATCGCAGATCTGTTCACGGAGCTTTGGATGGCCTTGACCGCTTCCATATTGGAGAGCTTCAGAGCCATTGGTAAGAATCAATTCATTAACAACGCCAGCCATCATCTCCATTGGAAGGGCCGAGAGATTTGGCATTCCACCAGCGAGTGAAACAATCTCAGGACGTGAAGCAACTGCGAAGAGGGCGCGAATTTCAGAGGGCAACATTCCGGCGGCTCGGGCAGCGAATCGAGTCTCTAGATTCTGCGGAGCTCCGGTCTGATAACGAACATTCACCTCTGACATGGGAGGAATCTTCCCATATAAGGCTATCGATTCGGTAATTAATTAACGGCGAATACCAGCGCTGCGAAGATCTGAGATTCGCAAAGTGCCAGTCTTGGCATCATCTTCAGCCGAGAGATAGAGGCGCTGAATCGCAATAATAAAACTCTCAGCGAGAGTATCTCGGAACTCTGGACGGGCCAAGCGCTCGCTATCGCCTTTATTGCTTAGATAACCGATATCAACACGGATAGCTGGAGCCTGAGTCAAACGCAAGATATCCCAGGTCTTTGCATGGGTGCGACAATTTAAGAGATCGGTACGTGCTGATAATTCGCGCTGCACCAATGAAGCAAAACGCTCACCAACAATTGAATGAATTCCATGTGCATCACTGCCATAGAAGAAGGTTGAAACGCCTTGCGCCTCTGGATTTAAATGGCGATCTGTGTGGAGTGAGATTAAGAGATCAGCGCTATTTTTATTTGCGAATTTAATCCGCTCTTCTTCACTCGGATTATTTGTTGCACCACGAGTGAGAAAGACTGTTGCACCAAGTGCTAATAGACGACCTTCAATGCGATGTGCAACATCGAGTGTGATCTCTTCTTCACCAGAGTTAGAACCCGGATCAAGAACTACAACTTTATTGGCAAGGGCTGGTCCACGGTTCTTCTGTTGCGCGCTCTCACGAAGTGCGGTGGGTGCACCACCAGAGATTGTTTTGGTAAGTCGGAGAAGTGCGATGATTGTGGCAGGTCCACACTTACCATCAACAGTTGCACCAACAGATTTTTGAAATTCTTTTACTGCAGCCTCAGTGGCAACTCCATAAATTCCATCTACGCGTCCCGCATTAAATCCCATCTCAGTAAGACGTGCTTGCAGAGTGGCGACATCATCACCACGCATCATGGGAGATGGCTGTAGATAGAGCGAGCGATCACCGAGTTTCCAGCGCGCCTCTTCTAAGGCGCGCGCAGTCGCGTCGTTAAGTTCGCCTGTGACATGGAGTCCGCGCTCTTGTTGAAAAGAGCGAATCTCGTCGGGAGATAACTCCTTCATGTGTGGTTTAGATGAAGCCTTCGAGTTCCTTCAAGAGCGCTGGCTTTGGCTTTGCACCGATGATGGTCTTTACAACTTCACCATTGACATAAACATTGAGCATTGGAATTGAAGTCACGCCGTACTTGATTGCGATTGCAGACTCTTCATCAGTATTGAGCTTTGCAATAGTGAGCTTATCGCCATGCTCTGCAGCGATATCGTCCAAGATTGGAGCGATCGCGCGGCAAGGACCACACCACTCAGCCCAGAAATCAACGAGAACAGGCTTGCTGCTCTTTAATACAACCTGATCAAAATCAGCTGCTGTTACCTTAATTGGTGCGCTCATGACTTACTCCTGTTTATTTATATACGGGTTATTTACTTTTAAATCTTCTTTTAGGGCTTTGACAAGGGTACTAGTGTGCGAGGAATTTCTCAGCGTCTAACGCGGCCTGGCAGCCAGAACCTGCAGCGGTAATCGCTTGGCGATAGGTGTGGTCGACGAGATCACCACATGCGAAGACACCACTGAGGTTGGTGCGAGTAGAGCGCCCTTCGACCTTTACATACCCTTCACCATCAAGTGCGACCTGTGTTGTGACAAGCTCAGAGCGAGGAATATGTCCGATTGCTACAAAGAGACCGGTAAATGCACCAATGGACTCTTCACCACTCTTTGTGTTCTTCAACTTCAAACCTTCTACCTTATCTTGACCGAGAACATCAATAACCTCGGTATCCCACATGATCTCTAGCTTTGGATTGTTAAATGCGCGCTCTTGCATAATCTTTGATGCGCGAAGTGAATCACGGCGGTGTATTAAGACAACTTTCGATGCAAACTTTGTTAAGAAGGTCGCTTCCTCTACTGCTGAATCTCCACCACCGACAACTGCAATAACTTGATCACGGAAGAAGAAACCATCACAGGTGGCACACCATGAGACGCCGCGACCTGAGAGACGCTTCTCATTCTCAAGTCCAATCTCACGGTAGGCAGAGCCCATTGCAAGAATTACAGCTTTAGCCTTTACAACATTTCCAGAACCATCTGTAAGAGTCTTAATCTCACCATCGAGATCCATCTCAACGATATCGTCGGTAATGAGCTCGGCACCAAAACGCTTCGCCTGCTTACGCATGTTATCCATGAGATCTGGTCCCATAATTCCATCGATAAATCCTGGGAAGTTCTCAACCTCAGTAGTGTTCATCAATGCACCACCGGCAGTGACTGAGCCCTCATAGATCAACGGCTTTAAATCAGCACGTGCTGCGTAGATTGCAGCGGTGTAACCGGCAGGACCAGAACCAACAATGACGATATCGCGAACTTCAGTGCTCATAGGCGCACCTTACCGCGCTGTTAACGCTTCAGGCGGCCGAGAAGAGTTGTGGCGAAGCCTCGCAGACCTGCGATTTCAGCCACCTTTAGCCGATGGGCGAAGAAGAGGAAGCCCAGTCCGGCGATAGCGAGGAGGAGAAACAATCTCGCCGCTCTGAAGATGAGTGAGACATCATCGCTTACCCAACCGAAATAGAGTGAAGCCGCAAAGATCGGTGCCATCGCCGCGATTGAGGCGAGAAATAAACGTAGGTGCTGCCCGGCGAAATCAGAGATAGAGAGAGTTCCTACATGCTTCTTAATTAATTTAAGAGTGATGGAGAGGCCGAAGATGTAACTGATAGAGAAGGCGAGACCGAGACCAATTGTGACGATATCGCTATCGAGTTGCCAGAGGAAGATATAGCTCAGAGCAACTGAGATCAGGTTGATAATAAATATTGAGATCACTTGCGTCTTTGTATCTTCAAAGGCATTAAATCCACGGACCAAGATCAAGTTAATACTAAATGGAACAAGTCCCACGCCAAGGGCAGCTAATACATAACCGATATAACGCGAATCATCGAGTGAGATTCCCATATAGAGAACCTCTGTCATTAAAGGGCCAAAGAAGATCAAAGCAACCGAACTCGGCACAGTGACGACTCCGACCATTTTGATTGCGCGAATTAATTGCAATCGAACATCGTCAACTTTCTTCTCAATTGCAAGTCGAGAAAGATGTGGAAGGAGAGCGGTCACAATAGAGATTGTGACAATTGAATATGGCAATAACATGACGTAATACGCGCTTGTATATGGTGTGAAACCAACACCTGTCTCAATTCCAGCTTTCGCACTTCGAACTGCAGCAGCTGTTGCAACATTGACGGTCACCAGATATCCCAGTTGTGAGATGAGAACATAGACAAGGGTCCAGCCAGCGAGTGAGAAAGATTTACCTAAACCTTTCACGCCAAAGATGGGGCGAATCCGAATTCCAGATCGATGAACAACAGGAATGAGAATGAGCGCTTGAATAACAACGCCAGCAGTTGTTCCCCAACCAAGTAATTGAATATGGAAGTCGGTAATAGATCCGACCGAGATTTCACGTTGAAATGCGAGGAAGCCAGCAAAGACAGCGATTACTACTACATTGTTAGCAATTGGCGCCCACATGAGAGGGGCAAAGGAACCTCGTGCATTTGCAACCTGACCGAGCATGGTGAAGAGACCGAGGAAGAAAATCTGCGGCAGGCAGTAACGAGTAAAAGCGACCGCGATTGCCTGTTCTCTCTCAAATCCTGCATCAGAGAACTCTGGTGCATAGAGTCGAACTAACAGTGGAGCAAAGACCATACCGACAGCTACTAAGAGCAAGAGAATGCCAGAGATGGTTGTTACCAAACGAGATGCAAAACCGTGTCCACCATCTTCATCGCTAAATGAACGAACGAGTTGAGGCACAAAGATTGCAGTGAGCGCTCCACCAACAAGTAAGTTGTAGAGAATATTAGGCATTGTGTTTGCAACGTTATAAGCATCGGCAAGGAGCGCAGTGCCGAGCACCGCTACGCCGAGAATTGCACGGAAGAATCCAGTGATTCGAGAAAGAATTGTTCCGACCGCCATAATCGATGAGGCGCGGAAGAGTTCATTATTTTTCAACTCGACCCCTCCTTACTCGGCGAACCGATTGCGCAATCGCGCCCACAAATAAAAGTATGGCAGCGCCAGTAGTAAACCAGGTGACTCGAGAATCAATCACAGTAAGAGATAAGTTTAATTTAGAGATTTCGCCAATCGGTTCACCCTCTTTTGTCGCAAATTGTGCCAAGACTAGAGTTGAACCAGAGGCGATCACAGTGAATGGAACTGATATTTGAATTTGTGAACGAGGCGGAAGGGTAATGTTGGTGACATCTTGAACTTGAATACGAGAGTTCATAGGAGTGAGCCAGAGCGTCACCGTAGTTGCAGTGTCAAATTTATTCACGAGTGTGAGTGGAACCTTCACAGTCTCTGAAGTTAATTGATAACGTCCAGATACAACCTTTAACTTAGAGGCAACCTCTGTGACTGCATCGCGTGCAGAGTAAGAGAAGTAAGCGCGATCATCTGCTCCGAGAAGTGGATTGAGAGTAATGCCCAACCTTTCACGTAATTGTGTGATCTCAGGGGTATCGATAGCTCTATTTAAACCAAGCAATAACGAACGCTCATTGCGATAAAAGGCTTGATATTGGCTCTCTAAACGAGACTTTCCACTACTCCAACCATTCTGGGAAATCACGGGGCGACCAAAAAAATCCTCAAGTTTTTCGGCGCCTACCTGTGAATAAAATTTAATCTCACTCGGCGCCAATCTACGAGCAAGTGCAGGATCTGGGTTTCCATAAGGAAGAGCAACAATGGGATTTCCAGCCGTTGCAATTCTTAACTGCTGCAACCAGATTGTGGCGATACTTGAACCTAAAGGTTGCTCCTCACCTTCAAATGTGTAGCCATCTGCCATATCGATAACTTCATCAACGAGATGTGCATCGATAACCCAGGTTGCGGTCGCCTTTCCACGAAAGAGCGCCTTACCTAATTTTCCGTCAGGAGTAAGAGTCTGCGCTAATTCATTGTCACGGAATGTGCCATCAAAGTTTCGATGAGGGATATCAACAACGCGGACAACTGGTGTGGCAGCTTGCGCTTGAGGCAACCCAAGGAAGAGAATCAGAAGGGATCCGAGAAAGGCAAAGGTTTTTCTCATCGCGCATCCAGTTCCAATGTCGCGTTGGTGCGTGCAATAAGTTTCTTCTCATCAGGGTAGGCAAGTTTTTCAATAATTTCATTAAGGGGAAACCAAGCAACCTCATCAACTTCACTCTCTTGCGCGGCAAGTAAACCACCGCTTTCACGGAAGAGATAATGATGAACAGTTTTATGAATTCGCTTGCCACCTGCCATAAACCAGAAATCAATGACACCGAGAGATTTCTCAATCTCAGATTGAATTCCAGTCTCTTCCGCTACCTCACGCAGGGCTGCTTGCTCAGGTGTTTCACCTTCTTCAATATGGCCCTTTGGTAGAGACCAGAGAATTTTCTTACCGCTCGCATCTTTCTGATCACGGCGGCCAATTAAGAGGCCGAGCTTTCCCGTGCTATCGATGACGAGCCCGCCAGCGCTGACCTCATCGACCCGCTTTGCATAAGCATGGGCAGGTGGAGTTCGTTTTGCAGGGGCCTTCTTCGGTTGTGCCTCTTGGGTAGGTGAATTCTGTGGGGAGCGATGCGTTGGGCGCTTGCGCCTACGCTTCTTCTTCGTACCTTCGCTGCC
>JACCDL010008107.1_pt1 | contig 10025 bp, 9 predicted proteins | sample 7441931 | NCBI WGS metagenome assembly JACCDL01 (sample SAMN15323437, study PRJNA562643) | freshwater metagenome | isolation source: river surface water | place: USA:Blue River Watershed | collected 2017-08-16
GCTCAAAATGATTTTGAGATGCCGGCCTTAATTAGCGCTGAAGAAGCTGCTAATCAAATTTTGAGCGGGCTGGAAAAGGGAGAGTTTGACATTCACTTCCCTAAAAGATTTTCAGGATTCCTAAAATTTCTCAGAATCCTACCTTATCCAATTTATTTCTGGATTGTGCGCCGCTTCGTCAAAATCTAAGCAACGCCCCAAAAGTGATTATTTGTATTTATCTTTACGAATTTTTTCTTCGAGAAAGTCCATTACCGCTATTGCCTTAGCCTTGGTACCAGTAATAGAAGGTGATGTAACGTATTTACCCTGCATCACAATTGTTGGTACACCATCAATACGATAGGCCTCTGTCATTTGTTTTGCAGCACGAGCTTTTGAAATCACCGCAAAAGATCGATAGCTCGCCAAAAAGGTATTGCGATCAATTCCCTGGGAAGCAACCCAATCGGCAATCTCCGGCTCAGTCAATAAACGCTTGTTCTCTTTATGCATGGCATACATGACTTTCTCATTAAGCGCGTCTCCTTTACCCATTGACTCGAGCGCATAAAACAACTGACTGTGTGGCATAAAGTCATCTCGAAATGCAACTGGCACTCTGCGGAAAACAACATCCTTAGGTTGGCGCTTTACCCAGCTACTGAGCTCAGGCTCAAAGTCATAGCAATGTGGGCAGCCATACCAAAAGAACTCAATCACCTCTACCTTGCCCTTGGTCTCAACGGGTTGAGCAATGGGCAGAATGCGGTAGTCAAACCCCTCTTCAATCTTTTGAGCTTGTGCAGAAACAATTCCGCTTAGACAAAATATTGTCAGCAATGTAAATAGTCTTTTGCTAAATGAAATCATGATTTGCTAGATTTAATTAGAGTTGGTTTAATGCCCATGCTGTTTAATTTATCTCGCACAGAATTACTTTCTTCAGGGCTGTTATAGGGGCCTACGCGGACACGCCATAAGGTATTACCGTCTGCAGTAACCTCGCTTAATTGAGCCTGAATTCCTTGAATTGCTAAATTGGCTTTTTGTGCATCCGCATCAGCTCGCTTTACAAAGGCGCCCACTTGCAAGAAATAAATAGCGTCTGATTTTGCTGTTGGTGCAGGTGCATTTTCAGTCGGCTTCTTGCCGCCAACTAAATCGGCAATTGGGTCAGATGCAACAGGCGCCTGTGATTTTCCTTGCAAAGGCTTATTCAAATCCAATTGTTCGACTGGAGCAGCCGGATCGCCTTCAGCAGGAACTGTAGCAGGCTTAATTGTCAGCGGTAAGTTTGGTGCGCGCACCCCAGGTCTCTCTTGGGGTGTATTTTTGGAAAGGTAGAACGCAATCACGAAGGCAATGCCTAAACCAGCACCCAAGCCCAATACAAAACCCAAGATGGTGCCTCCGTATTGGGAGTTGTTGCCATCAATCTTCATGAAGCCAGTTTGTTGATTCGGTTTTTTCATTATTTCCTCATCTTACATTTTCACTTCATACGCCGCTATTACATCTTAACGGGTGCAGATACCCCTAATACTTTTAACCCATTTTGCAACACTTGGCGGGTTGCCAATAGTAGCGCCAAACGAGCTGCTTTCAGATTCTGATCGTCTACCAATACACGGTCTGCGTTGTAAAAGGTATGGAAATCTCCTGCAAGGTCGCGCAAATAGAAAGCAAGCGCATGAGGGGCTAGTTCAGCCGCAGCATCAGTCAGCACCTCAGGGTACTCAGCCAAACGACGCAATAGATGGTCTGATGCTTTGCTTTGCAATAAAGATAAATCGGCTGAGGCTAAATCAGAAATTTTTCCACCCCACTGTTGCAGGATGGAGTTGATACGCGCATGCGCATACTGAACATAGAACACAGGGTTCTCATCATTTTGCTGCAAGGCCAAATCAATATCGAATACAAATTCAGTATCTGCTTTACGTGAGATCAGGAAAAAACGTACTGCATCACGACCGCGTTGCAAGGCCAATTCTCTCTCTTCGGGCTTCATTTCAGGAGTCACACCACCAGACCATTCCACTAAATCACGCACGGTGACATATGAACCTGCACGTTTAGAAATCTTTACCTCTTCACCATGACGCATCACGGTCACCATCTTGTGCAACACATAATCTGGATAAGTCTTTGGAATATCCCAGCCACGCTTTTGCGCCACGCCTTGTAAGCCAGAGCGGACGCGGGCTATCGTGCCATGGTGATCACTTCCCTGCACATTAATTACTTTATGAAAACCACGATTCCACTTACTGGTGTGATATGCCACATCAGGAACGAAGTAAGTAAAACTACCATCTGACTTGCGCATGACGCGATCTTTATCATCGCCATCCTCTGTAGTTTTTAACCACAATGCGCCCTCAGACTCATAGGTCTTACCAATACTTTGTAAGTCACCGACAATTTGCGCAACACTGCCATCGGTATACAAAGAGGACTCTAGATAGTAGCAATCAAATTGCACGCCGAAGGTTTTTAAATCAATATCTTGTTCATTGCGTAAATAAGCAACTGCAAATTGGCGGATAGCTTCAAGATCTTCTTGATATTGTGAAGAGGCTTTAAAAGCGGCTGCAATTTCGGCAATATATTCACCGTTATAAGCCTGCTCTGGCCAGGCTGCATCGCCAGGCTTTAAGCCATTCAAACGGGCTTGAACCGATAAGGCCAGATTCGCAATTTGCACACCAGCATCGTTGTAATAAAACTCACGATGTACTTTGATTCCCTGGGTGGCTAATAAATTTGCTAGCGCATCGCCAAGTGCAGCTTGTCTGCCATGACCAACATGCAATGGACCCGTTGGATTTGCTGAAACAAATTCAATCATGGCGCTGGCCACTGGAGCACTCCCTTTTGGCAACTCTCCAAAATGAGTGCCTTCCGTCAAGATTTCATTGACTACTGCCGTTTTGGCAGCATTACTTAAGCGGAAATTGAGAAATCCAGGTCCCGCTATTTCACATGATGTGATCAGCCGGTCAAATCCGGACTCTTTTTGCAAGCGCTCCACCAAAGCCTGGGCCAGCTCTCTCGGATTGAGCTTCCAAGCCTTAGATAACTGAAGTGCAATATTGCAAGCGACGTCACCGTGATCAACCGCCTTAGGGCGCTCTAAACGAGGTGGTAGTGGCTGGTCGAAGCCGCGCTCCTGAGCTAGGCTCCCAAGCGCACTACTAAGCATCTCAATTAAACGATTTTTATTGGTTAACAACATAGAAGAGTGAGTTTATCAGGTGGTAAGCTATTGAAATGATCTATCAATTTCGCTCAAAAGCTGGTCCAGACGTCATTATGCTGGGGGATTTGGCCAAGCGAATTTTCGATATTTTGGGTCGTCCGCTAGAGCCCCGTGGAATCCTCACGGTTGAGCATCTCCCTGCGCTTATTACAGCTCTAGAGACTGCCATCCTGAAAGACCTTGAAGAGCGCTCTAAAACGCAGGATGAAGCCAAAGAATCTACTGAAAAACCAAAACTGACTGATCGTCTTGGGCAGCGGGCCTATCCATTCCTAGAACTAATGAAGCAGGCTAAAGCTAAAGACGAACCCGTGATGTGGGGCGTTTAATCTATTAAGCTTGCTAGTTGACGACGTATATCTTCGACGGACTCGCTACGACGTTTAGCTAAATCTTCAATCTGATCGACTGAGATTTTCCCCACATTGAAATAGCGCGCATCTGGATGAGCGAGATAAAAACCGCTCACACTAGAAGCGGGGTTCATGGCCATTGACTCAGTTAAGGTCATACCAATATCTTCAGAGCCAATCACTCTTAGTAAATCTTTTTTGACTTCATGAGCCGGGCATGCCGGATATCCTGGTGCAGGACGAATACCACGGTACTCTTCATTGATCATTTGATCATTCGTCAAAATCTCATCTGTGGCATAACCCCACAAATCAGTGCGCACACGGTGATGCATCAGCTCAGCAAACGCTTCAGCCAAGCGATCAGCTAAAGCCTTCAACATAATCGCACTGTAGTCATCATGCTTGGCTTGAAACTCTGCAACTTTCTTCTCTACACCATGGCCGGTTGTCACTGCAAAACAACCGAGGTAGTCAGCGATACCAGAATCTTTTGGAGCAACATAGTCTGCTAAAGAACGGTTAGGTCTGCGCACTCCATCGACCACTGGACGCTCAGCCTGTTGGCGCAAGTTATGCCACACGAATAGTGGATGTTCGCGCGCCTCATCGCTATACAAAACAATATCGTCACCAATCGTATTGGCAGGATAGAAGGCGACTACTGCATCGGCCTGTAACCACTGACCTTTAATCAATTTATCGAGCAATACCTTGGCGTCTTCATACACTTTACGCGCTTCAAGGCCCACAACCTCATCATCCAAAATAGCTGGAAACTTACCAGCGAGATCCCAGGTCTGAAAGAATGGCGTCCAGTCAATATATTTGGCAATATCGCTTAGTGCAAAGTTTTTAAACACGCGACGGCCAATAAATTTTGGTTTTTCTGGAACATAAGAAGACCAATTAATAAGCTCACGATTTTTACGGGCGGCTTCTAAAGAAATTGTTGGGGCTGCCTTCTTATTAGCATGCTGCTCACGAATGCGTACATAGTCATCGCGCAAATCTTGAATAAATTTCTTAGCGCTCTCATCAGAAAGCAAACTTGAAGCAACTGATACTGAGCGAGATGCGTCTGGCACATAAACCACGGGGCCATCATAATGTGGAGCGATCTTCACGGCAGTATGCACACGTGAGGTTGTTGCGCCACCAATCATCAATGGGATCTGACGCTCACGGAAATAATCATCACGCTGCATCTCTTGAGCAACATAAGTCATTTCTTCAAGTGACGGTGTAATCAAACCAGAAAGGCCGACGATATCGGCATTTTCTTCCTTAGCACGCTTCAGAATTTCGGCACAAGGAACCATGACACCCATATTGGCAACTTCAAAGTTATTACATTGTAAGACCACGGTCACAATATTTTTACCAATATCGTGCACGTCGCCTTTCACAGTAGCCATCACGATCTTGCCTTTAGCCTTAGCTTCACCGCCAGCAGCAACATGTTGGCGCTTCTCTTCCTCAATATAAGGAATCAGAATCGCAACTGCTTGCTTCATGACGCGTGCACTCTTGACTACTTGAGGCAAAAACATTTTTCCGGCACCGAATAAATCACCAACGACATTCATGCCATCCATGAGTGGGCCTTCAATTACTTCGATTGGTCTACCGCCTGAGCCCATGATTTCAGCACGCAGCTCTTCTGTATCTTCTTCGATAAACGTAGTGATGCCGTGGACTAGTGCATGCGTTAAGCGCTCACGCACTAGTGCCTCACGCCATGCTAAGTTCTCTACCTGCTTAGCGCCACCGCCTTTAAATTGATCGGCGATATCTAACAAACGCTCAGTTGGTGTTTTGCCATCCTTCTCTTTAAAGCGGTTCAGGACCACGTCCTCAACGCGCTCACGCAGCTCTGGATCTAAATCAGCATAAACGCCCAGCTGACCAGCATTCACAATGCCCATATCCATGCCAGCTTGAATAGCATGATACAAAAACACGGTATGAATAGCTTCGCGCACACGATCATTACCGCGGAATGAGAAGCTCACATTAGAGACGCCACCACTGACTTTAGCACCCGGAAGATTCTCTTTAATCCAACGCGTAGCGTTAATAAAGTCAACCGCATAGTTATCATGCTCTTCAATACCGGTAGCAATCGCAAAAATATTCGGGTCAAAAATAATATCTTCTGCAGGAAAGCCAAGTTCATTCACCAGGATGTCATAGCAACGCTGGCAAATTTCTGTTTTGCGTTTGAATGTATCGGCTTGACCAAGCTCATCGAAGGCCATGACTACAGATGCGGCGCCGTATCGACGAATCAAACGCGCCTGTTGTCTGAAAGGCTCTTCGCCCTCTTTTAAGGAGATTGAATTCACAATCGGCTTACCTTGAATACATTTCAGGCCAGCCTCAATCACACTCCACTTAGATGAGTCGATCATGATTGGAACCCGAGCAATATCAGGCTCGGAAGCAATGAGATTTAAGAAACGCACCATGGCCGCCTCAGAATCTAACATCGCTTCATCCATATTGATGTCAATCACTTGCGCACCATTCTCAACCTGTTGGCGCGCTACTGCGAGTGCATCATCAAATTGATTGTTCAAAATCATGCGAGCAAATGCTTTGGAGCCTGTTACGTTAGTACGCTCACCAATATTCACAAAACCAACATTTGGTGTAACGTTAAATGATTCCAGGCCGGAAAGCTTCATCGCTGGCATTGATTTTTTATCAAGCTTACTCATGCTGCAGCCTCAGAATCTTCGCGATAAAAAGCACGTGGCTTACGCTTTGCAACTGCATTAGCAATTGCGCGAATGTGATCTGGCGTAGTGCCACAGCAACCACCTACCAAGTTCACAAGCCCATCTTTAGCAAAGCCATCCACTAGGCTTGAAGTAATGTCTGGCGTTTCATCAAAGCCGGTATCGCTCATTGGATTTGGCAAGCCGGCATTGGGGTAACAAGAAATTGCTGCATCACAAATTCGTGAGAGCTCGGCAATGTAAGGGCGCATCAAAGCAGCGCCTAGCGCGCAGTTCAAGCCAAATGTGAGTGGCTTAATGTGGCGCAAGCTATTCCAAAATGCCTCAACCGTTTGACCAGAAAGAATTCGTCCGGAGGCATCGGTTACTGTTCCAGAGATCATCACAGGCAAGCGCTCGCCCGTTTCTTCAAAGAATTCATCTAACGCAAACAATGCCGCCTTAGCGTTCAACGTATCAAAAATAGTTTCGACTAAAAATAAATCTACGCCGCCTGCAAACAAACCTTCAATCTGTTCACGATAAGAAGCCCGTAAAGCATCAAAGGTGACGTTACGCGCGCCCGGATCATTTACATCGGGAGAAATACTGGCTGTCTTTGGTGTGGGGCCAATTGCTCCAGCAGCAAAACGGGGTTTATCGGCCGTACTATATTTTTCACAAGCTGCGCGAGCAAGCTTTGCGGAAACCTCATTCATCTCGCGCGCAAGCCCAGCCATTTTGTAATCTTCTTGAGCAACTGAGGTGGCGCCAAAAGTATTGGTTTCAATAATGTCGGCACCAGCATCTAAATACTGCTCATGTATCTTGCTAATAATTTGAGGTTGGGTCAAAACCAAGAGCTCGTTATTGCCTTTGATATCTCCAGGATGATCAGCAAATCGGGTGTTACCAGGTAAACCACGGTAGTCAGCCTCAGTCAATTTGTATTGCTGAATCATGGTGCCCATGGCGCCATCCAAAATCAGGATACGCTGCTTCAGTAGCTCGGGAAGTGCCTGACCACGGGTGTAAGGCTGGGACATACCATTAGATTGCATTGATTAACCGGGATAAATCTCTAGAATCCCTTATTCTATTGGAAAAGCCACTTTTCATTTAACCCGGAGAAGGTATGTTTGGAACAATTCCAGAATTTAATCAAAGCCTTGAAATGTTTAAAACCATGTGGGGACAGGGTGCCGCAGGTCAAGCTGGGCAATTTCCCTTCACTACAGATGCCTCTAAAGCCGCTGGCGGCTTTGCCTCAGCATTTCCAGGCCTAGACATTGACGAGCTAGAAAAACGCATTAAGGACCTCAAAAGTGTTGAGAATTGGCTCAATTTGAACCTCAACATTCTCAAGTCCACTATTCAAGGCTTAGAAGTACAGCACGCCACGATGATGGCCCTAAAGTCATTTGGAGATGCGGTATCCGCAGCGGGCGCTGCAGCAACAGCACCAAATGAAGAATCAAATACTAAAACAAGCAGCGTTAAGGCTAAACCACGGAAAACCTCAACACGCCGTCCTCGCAAAGCCGGCGATCCAACTTACCTCGACGAAGTAGGTAATTCAGATGGGCAATAGCTTCACCCATAGCAAAAGTAAGTTGATGAATATCTAGTTCACGCTTAAATAAAACCGGCACTATCTCTCTAGCATGTGCCGGTTTTTTACATGCGCCAAGCGTGTCTGCTAAACGGTCTTCATGATGCGCCTTCAGCTGTGCAATGCGTGGCTTCATACCTGTAAATGGTTTGCCATGCGACGGCAATACTAAGGTGTCATCAGGCAGAGGTAAGTAATCATCTAGAGAATCCAAATAGAGTCCCAATGGATCAGCATCTGGGTCAGCATCAAAAACACTGACATTCGTTGAGATGCGTGGCAAGAGCATATCTCCGGAAATCAATACCCCTAAGTCTTTGCAAAAAAGTGAGGCATGCTCTGTTGCATTTCCGTATCCCATAATAACCTGCCATTTTTTTCCCGCCAATCAAAATAGTCTCGCCATCCATAATGCGACGATATTGACGAGGCATACCGGGGACCATATTGCTGTAGTAATTAAAACGTGCCCGAATTTTTTCTAAATCTTCTGGTGCAGTCAAACCATGCTTCTGAAAATGATCTGCAGATCCACCGCCGCCGGCACGTGCCCCAATAGCAGCACCGCCCTCTTTGCAGCTTAGCCACTGGGCAGTTAAAAAATCAGTCATGGAAATCCACAAAGGTGCTTTCCACTTCTCACACAACCATTGGGATAAACCTACGTGATCTGGATGCATATGTGTCACAAGTACCCTAAGAACAGGTAAACCATCTAACTGAGTCGCAAAAATCTTTTCCCACGAAGCTTTGGTGTCTTCATTCGCAATGCCGCAATCCACAATCGTCCATCCAGCAATGCCATCGACTTCATCACGCAAAAGCCAGAGATTAATATGGTCTAAGGCAAATGGCAGATTCATTCTGAGCCAATGAACCCCTGGCGCAATCTCAATGGTGCTCCCAAGCTCAGGAAGCGCCTCTCCTAATGGATAATGAATAGCACTTTCTGCTTTTGCCTGATTTTGAGTGCTCATGGTTTGAATTTTTTTCTATTGAATTACTATTAGGTTTATTTTGACAACTGTCCCATCACCCTGCATCAATTGGTGCGATATCAATCCCGAAAACGGCTACTGCCGCGGATGCTATCGCACACTTACGGAAATTGCAGATTGGTCTGATCTTTCTAATCCCGAGAAGCTTGAGGTTTGGTCAAAACTGAATGCACGCAAACCTCAAACACCAGAGTAAATTTCTAGACGCTTACTTATTTACATCCACAATTAAGCGACCACGTACATTACCCGCCATTAACTCTTGCGCATACTTCAAAGATTCTTCTAAAGTAATTTCGTGAGAGATTTCATCCAAAGTTTTTAGGTCAACTAATTTGCTCAATTGCTCATAAGCAGCAATCCGTTTTGCACGCGGTACGGTTACGCTATTGATGCCATAGAGGGTCACACCACGCAGAATAAATGGTGCAACACTGGATGGGAAATCCATACCTTGAGCAAGCCCGCAAGCTGCCACCGCACCATCGCTCTTTGTTTGTGCACAAGCATTGGCCAGGGTATGACTGCCAACGCTATCGACTACTGCCGCCCAACGCTCTTTTGCTAAAGGCTTGCCTGGGGCAGATAAAGTAGTGCGGTCAATCACTTCAGCTGCACCCAATTTCTTTAAATAATCTGCCTCAGCCATTCGGCCAGTACTAGCGACAACAGTAAAACCGAGCTTACTTAATAAGGTAATAGCAAAACTTCCAACGCCGCCTGCGGCACCAGTCACTAACACCTCGCCATCACTCGGCTTAAGGCCATGTTTTTGCAATGCCATGACACACAGCATGGCGGTGTAACCAGCCGTGCCAATCGCCAATGCTTGCTTAGCCGTAAAGCCTTTAGGAAGTGGAATTAACCAATCAGCCTTGACTCTAGCCTGCTGCGCCAAACCACCCCAATGTCCCTCACCCACTCCCCAGCCATTTAAGAGCACCATCTCTCCCGTCTTGAAGTCTGGGCTAGTACTCTCTACCACCTCACCAGCAAAATCGATTCCTGGAACCATTGGAAAGCCTCTCACCACGGGACCTTTACCAGTGATCGCTAAGCCATCCTTGTAGTTCAGGGTGGAGTAAAGAACCTTAA
>JACCDL010261861.1_pt1 | contig 10021 bp, 17 predicted proteins | sample 7441931 | NCBI WGS metagenome assembly JACCDL01 (sample SAMN15323437, study PRJNA562643) | freshwater metagenome | isolation source: river surface water | place: USA:Blue River Watershed | collected 2017-08-16
ATATAGAACGTGAACAAAAAATAGTATATAAACGTACTCCTAATAAAGGGGGTTGTTAAATTTGTCATATGAAAACACCATTCAATAAATTTATTTATATCGGTTTTCTTTTATTAGGTATTTACCAAGCTTTGTATACAAAAGATCCCATGCAAGCTGCAGCGACGCTTGGAATTGGCGTAGCTTTTGACCCATTTGATAATGAACAAAAATGGAATGATCGTCCATTTTGGCAAAAAGCCGTTTTAGTGATTCACCTTGCTTTAGTGGCTACTATGTTTGGATTAGGTATTGGCTTAAATGATAGATAAAGCGCTGAAATTCAAATAAATAATCGTTATAAAATAAATATTTATTATTTATCAATAAATATTTATTTACATTTGTTGCATAATTCTAAAATCTAGTTTATGTCCAAAAGCGATGATTATCTATTAAAAGGTGTAAATGTATTAGCCTGGATCATCTTTATCGGTGTCTGTATTGATGCAGGGGGTGTCATCACCAATGGGTTGTATGCTATCTTTTTTAATGCTAGTTTTTCAAGTCATTTTTGGGGTGGCATAGACTTGTCCAATGTGTATAAATTGAATGAAGCGACTTTTGTTACCCTTGTTACATTAATGAGCATTGCTACATTTTTAAAAGCCACTATGTTTTATTTTATCGTTAAAATATTTCACGATAAAAAACTTGATTTATCTAAACCTTTTAATGCAACATTAGCAAAGTATATTTATCTAATTGCCTATTGTGCCTTTGGAATTGGAATTTTTTCCACTTGGGGGTCAAATCTAGTGATTTGGTTGACTAGTCAAAATGTACAATTGCCCTTAATCCATGAATTAAAAATGGAAGGTGCTTCAATCTGGTTTTTAATGGGCTCAACGCTTTTGATATTTGCCGTTATTTTTAAAAAGGGAATCCTATTACAATCCGATAATGATTTAACTGTATAAGATGCCAATTATAGTCAACTTAGATGTGATGATGGCAAAAAGAAAAATGTCATTAAATGAGCTATCAGATAAAGTAGGATTAACTTTGGCTAATTTGTCTATTCTCAAAACAGGTAAAGCTAAAGCAATTCGATTTAGTACATTGGAAGCGATATGTAAAGTTTTGGATTGTCAGCCAGCTGATATTTTAGAATATATTGAAAGATAAATTAAAAATGATGAAAAAACAGACCATCGTATCTTACTTTTTTTCAGCAATCCTAATCCTCATTAGTATGCAATCAATAGCACAAGATTCAAAGCGCATGTATAGAATAGCAAAAATAAAAGTGGATGCAAAACAGTTAGCTGTTTATACTTCTTTATTACAAGAGCAAATGTATACTGCAATCAAATTAGAACCTGGTGTATTGTCTTATACGGCAGTAGCTGATAAAAAAGATACGACCAGTATTACTATTTTAGAAGTGTATGCGAGCAATGAAGCGTATCAGTCTCATATCTTAACGCCACATTTTAAAAAGTACAAAGATGCAGTAAAGGATATGGTGTTGGATTTAGAATTAATTGATACTAATTTCGTTTGCAGCGCAAAAAAAGATAATTTCTAATTCATACCTTTCTATTCATGACTACAATCAATACAATCGGGGCATTTAAGAATTTCACTGAAACCTTACAAGATCAAAATTTTTTGATGCCAGTTTTGTTCATTGGTCACGGCTCACCTATGAATGGGATTGAGGATAATGAGTTTAGCAACCGTTGGAAGGCAATGGCTAAAGAAATTCCTACGCCAAAAGCGGTATTGGTGATTTCTGCTCACTGGTTTACAAAAGGGACAAGTATAACTGCAATGGATTTTCCAAAAACCATTCATGATTTTGGTGGTTTTCCAGATGTGTTGTTCCAAGTACAATATCCAGCGCCTGGGAATCCTACATTAGCTAAAGAAACTGCTTCATTGATTCAAAATACCCATGTGGAATTAGATCACGACTGGGGTTTGGACCACGGCACATGGACTGTAATAAGACATATGTATCCTGAAGCAACTATTCCTGTATTACAGTTGAGTATAGATTATACTAAGGATCCAGCTTTTCATTATGCATTAGCTAAGGACTTAGTTCACTTGCGTAAAAAAGGAGTCTTGATTATTGGAAGTGGTAATATGGTTCACAATTTGCGTATGGTGGCATGGGATAAATTAGATGGGCCTGCTTATGGCTATGACTGGGCATTGCAGATGAATCAAAGATTTAAAGATTTAATATTGAATAAAGAACACAAACCATTGATTCATTACAATACCTTGGGAAGTGAAGCTATGTTAGCAATTCCAACGCCAGAGCATTATTTACCCTTATTGTATACATTAGGTTTGCAAAGTAAAGCAGATGCAGTATCTTTTTTTAACGATAAGCCAGTTGGCGGATCCTTAACAATGACTTCTGTTAAAATTGGTTAAGCATATTTATGCGACCCATCACAATAGGGCATCTTCTTAGACAATCCGCAGGTGCAATCATTGATACCCCTTCCTGCTAATATCGCATCTGTGTATTTTTCTATTCGTGCAATCCTTGTAGCTGATTGTTTTGCACCAGAGAAATGAATAAGGTAGGCTCGTTGTCTCCCAGGCGTTAATGCTGTAAATGCTTTTTTTAATGGTGCATTCTTTTTGAATATAGTTTCAAGTTCTGCTACATGAATGGTTTTATCAGCTTCATCTGGAATGAATTTTAATCCTTTCTTTTCATTTTCAATGGCTTCTTTGACATAACTTGCAATAATTGATTTATTTTTTTTGATCTCTTCTAAATTTGTAAAACGCAGTTGCCTAGAAGATTGTGTATTTACACCGGCCTTTACTAAAAGCCCTTTTTCATCTTTTAAAGTTGCTCCATTAAAAATTCCTAAATCACAATGTGTTTTAAAGGGTGCAATGATGATGAGATTTTTATTGTTACTACTATAACAAGGTTGACCCCATTTAATAGACTCATCTAATTTGCAGGATAACAAAATAGTCCTTAATAAGGTCATCTCATCCTTCCATGATTTTGCTTTACTAATATATAGATCAACGCCTGTGTCCATTTATGTTAATTTACTAATTCTAGTTTCATCATAATATCAGTTTGTGCATCCTCGCCTAGTACAAAAATGTGCTTGTCAAATGCCACAAATCCGTTTTTAGTATAAAAATTGATCGCTCTATGATTTTCCTCCCAAACGCCTAACCATATATACTCCACCATTTTTACTTTGGCAACTTCAATAGCTTTATCATACAATAACTGTCCAATTTTTTTGCCATGAAAGGCTTTAGCTACATAAATGCGTTCTATTTCAAGTGCTGTATTGTCTTTTAATTCTGTTTGAGATGCGCCGAAATTGAGTTTTAAGTACCCAATGACTTCGTTTTCATACATTGCAAAATAGAATAGAGAGTTTGGATCCTTCAATTCGGCACTTAATTTTTCATGCGAATACGCTTCCTCTAAGTATTTGGCCATATTTTGGGCACTATTGCTTTCGGAAAATGTTTCAGCGAATGTTTGTCTGCCTATTGCTTGTAGCTGAGCTAACTCTTGAATGCCTATTGGCTTAATATGAAACATTTGTTAATTATTTTATTGTTTCTATGTCTATCACCCTAAATGCTACAATTTTTTTAATCAAGTCTAAAGGCATGGGTTGGTCAATTGGGAATTGAACAGAACCCTTACCTTGTTTATATATAGACAATTCCTTTTTAAATTTAGCATGTCCATTTGGAGTTGCATACAGCCCAATATGTTTTTCGTAACCAGCAAAATAAACCAATGGTTTTTTATGAAGTTTAAATGCAGGCATCTTATAAGCAATTTGCTCTTCTGCATGTGGCGCTGTTGCTTTAATGATTTTACGGATGGCTTTTAAATGTGTTTGAGTTCGCTTAGGGAAACTATTAATATACTCATCCACTGTAAATACCGTCTCTTTCATACTGCTGATTATTTAGATAATACTAAAATACTTATTTCAATTGACTTTCCATTTTCATTTACTATTTCAACATGTTTTTGCTTCACCAATTCTTGTATTGCATTGACAAAAGGACTAGCTATGATTCTTTGTGGGGTTGAAAGAAGGATAATTGTTCCTTCTGCAATCAATTTTGTAATCAAATGCAATAGACCATTAAACTGACTGGGATTATAATTAACATCACTCAATAACACTACATCTGGTTTGAGTGAATCGTGCACCCTATTCCAATCCAATTCTATTGCACGCACATTATGTAATGTGAGGTGCTGAATATTCATCTCCATTAATTCAACTGCTTCTGGCGCGTAATCACTTACTTGAACTGAATTTGCGTATCCTGCAATCATGAAGCTCGGAAGCCCTACACCAGCTCCAATTTCAAGCACATTTTTATGTTCTATCCAGATTGGGTTCGCATTTAGATACTGTACCAAAGCGATGGAAGATGGCCAAAGTTTAGCCCAATACGGAAAGGGTTCGGCTGGATGATCGATTAATATTGCCTCGTAAACTTGCTTAACCTTTTCATAATCAGGAATATAGATTGTCAATTCGGCACTAAATGGGGTTAATTTGAGAGGATATCGCATGCTAGATTGCAATGTTAGCGAGAAAATTGTTGATTTTTTTGGTCCTTATTAAAATACTTCATTACTTTGCAATTCAAAGTACTTTTAAATCAATTAAAATGGATCAACAACAAGAACAATTGGATGCACTTAAGGACATCAGGTCAATGATGGAGCGATCCTCTAAATTTTTATCCTTAAGCGGACTTGCGGGTATTGTGGTAGGACTGATTGCAATCGCTGGGGTAATGATTGCTTATACTTTTTTGGGTATTCAATTGACTGAGCCTGGTTATTATAATTTAATAGTGGATCAAAATGGCGTCCTAAATAACAACGTCTATCAGTTCTTATTTGTTGAACTTATTTTGTTGTTAGTCATAGCACTCGCAACAGCTATATATTTAGCCATGCGTAATGCCTTGTCTAAAGGATTGCCAGTGTGGGATGCGACAGCAAAAAGATTATTAATCAATATGGCTATCCCATTATCTGCTGGCGCGATCTATTGTAGTATTCTTTTGTACCATGGCCACATTGCTTTAATTGCGCCTGCAACAATTATATTTTATGGCTTGTCTATTTTAAATGCGAGTAAATACACTTATCATGATATTCGTTCTCTTGGTATCCTCGAAATTTTAACTGGCCTAATGGCTTCCTATTTTGTAGATTATGGTTTGCTCTTCTGGGCATTGGGATTTGGCGTATTGCATATTGTGTATGGTTTGTATATCTACTTTAAATACGAGAAGTGAAAAATTATATAGCAGATTTAAATAAAGCATTTGAAAGCAGGGTTAGATTAGGCATTATGTCTATTCTGCTTGTGAATGATGTGGTGGATTTTGGCACATTGAAAGAGCAACTTCAATTGACAGATGGCAACATGGCTAGTCATTTAAGTGCACTTGAAAAAGCAGATTATATCTCCATTAAAAAACAGTTTATTGGCAAGAAGCCCAATACGACCTACGCTGTAACGCCATTAGGAAAAAAAGCCTTTAGCGACCACTTAGATGCACTAGAAAAATTAATACAAAAAACAAACTAATTAATACTTCCCCCTTTTTATTGAAAAATTAAAAATGAACTAAAATGGACAACCAAATAAAAATCAACATCAACAATCCGAAAGTACTAGAAAAATTGTATCGTGATGACAAGACTTCTTTTATAAATGCTTTTAATGCGGTTTATCAAGATGTGAAAGAACAACCTGCCGCGCAAATTTGGAACGAGCGAATCAATTTTACGCAAGAGGATGTAGCATGGGGCAATAAGAACGAAATCATTTTTATTGCAGTTGCAGCCATAATAAGCGGATTGATAGCTAAGATGCCTGGATTTTTGGGAATAGAATATGACACCTATTTGGCTATCAATATTGGCTTCGTGGTATTTCCCATGTTAAGTATGTATTTTGCTTGGAAACAAGGAGTAGCTATCAATAAATATATATTACCTGCACTTATTTTTATAGGCTCGGCTGTCTTTATAAATAGCTTACCCTACAATGAACAAAGTTCAACCTTTATATTAACGACTATTCACTTACCCATTTTTTTATGGACGGTGTTGGGCTATGCGTTTGTGGGTGGAGACCTTAAGGACAATCAAAAAAGCATCTCTTTCTTAAAATTCAATGGCAATTTCATTGTCATGACCGCATTGATTTTCTTTTCTGGTGTATTGTTTACAGGAATTACGATTGGCTTATTTGAGTTATTAGGTGTCGATATCAAACAGTTTTACTTTGAACAAATTGCTATTTGGGCATTAGGAGCTATCCCAATGTTGTCTACCTATTTGGTTCAAAACAATCCTCAGCTTGTTAATAAAATTTCTCCTACAATAGCTCGTATTTTTACGCCACTTGTATTAATTACATTAATTGTATTCTTGTCTACCTTAATGTATACAGGAAAAAATATTTACAATGATCGTAATTTCCTGTTGTTGTTTAATGTTTTATTGATAGCTGTAATGGCAATCATCTTATTTTCATTGACATCAATTGAAAACAATGCAAAATCTAGCATTCAATTAATCATGTTGTTTAGTCTTTCTTTGTTAACCATCATTGCCAATGCTATCGCACTTTCCGCAATCGCATTTAGACTTGCAGAGTTTGGTGTTTCTCCCAACAGAATTGCAGTATTAGGTGCAAATCTGTTGATGTTTATACATTTACTATTTGTGTCTTTTGCTTTGGTTAAAAATATAAAAGGAAAAGCGGGCATTCGCGAGATTGAAACTGAAATTGCTTTATTTATTCCAGCCTATGCAGTTTGGGCGGCATTTGTAACTTTCTTAATGCCTTTTATATTTAATTTTTCATAGAACTCTTTATGGAAATGAAATTTAACAAAATGGGTCAACTTTAGTTGACCCATTTTGTTAAGATGAAATAAATTTTATTTTTTAGCAAATTTATTTAGTTATTTAACCTTCTACATAAGCTTTGAAATTATCTAGAATGGCTTGCCATCCTTGCTTCTGAAGTTCTAAACTATTGACCTCCTCTGGTTCAAAGGATTCAATAACTTTAGTCGCTTGCCCTTCTGCAATAAATTGAAGATTCATTTCACGCCCATCTTCTAAAAAAATTTGAATTGAATCTTGATCTTTAATCTTGGTAAAAGTGCCACAGAAGTCGAATTCAACTGATCCGTCTTTAGCGGCCATGATATAATGAAATTCTCCTCCAACTACAAAATCGCTACTTGCTTTTGGACAATGCCAATCATTGCTTGCAAAATTCCAATTTTTAACATGTGCTGGATCGGTCCATAATGCCCACACATTTTCAATTGGCGCTTCAATGGTATTTTGAATAGTAATAGGTTCCATTTTAATGATTTAATTTTTAATTATATGCCATTAGTATTTATCGTCATTGATCTCTAACCAATAGCCATCTGGGTCTTGTAACCAAATTTGATGCACACCATCAATCCTTGTAGTGATCGCATGCTTATTACCATTAACATCCTCCCAAGGCCAATTGGCTTTTTTCAATTTTTCTATAAAAAGGTTAAAATTAGGGACAGTAAAACAGGTATGTTGATTCTTATAATATTCTTTTTTAGTTGTAGCACCTTGAATTACATGTAGCATTGAGTGCGCTCCTGTGTTATACCATATATGTTTGCCATCATGAAATGGCTCTGGTACTGTATCTAAACCAATCATATTGCTATAGAATGAACCAGTTTTTTGAATATCCATCACATAGATGGCAGTATGGTTAATATGTACTTTATTTTGCTGAGCTATAGTCTGGGTAGCTCCTATAAGCACAATGCTAAAAATGAAAATAAATTGTTTCATGGGCTAAATTTTATCCATAATGCAAACAGTTCTTATGGAGGCTAAATATATTTAAAATATTAATTAATAAGAATCCTATTTGATAGGCTACATGATTAAACTCAGTAGAACTTTTATGGTCTAAGTTTCAATTATGATACATATTGCTTATTTTAGCAATAGTTAAATATCAATTTTAAATCAGACTTTATAGTCGTCAATTTTCTTTTTATGAGCAATACATCAAAAAACATGCGTATTTATCACCGTTATTTAGGCTTCTTTTTAGCTGGCATTATGGCTATATATTCAATCAGCGGTGTAATAATGATTTTTAGAGAAACCTCTTTTTTGAAGAAAGATGTACATAAAGTAATGACGGTAGCTCCTAATTTAAAAAACGAGGAAATTGGGCCAGCAATTAAAATTAAAAATTTAAAAACGACTGAAGAATTGGGCGATGTAGTTAAATTTAAAGAAGGTACTTATAATAGAACGACCGGTGTGGCAGATTTTACAGTTAAAGAATTACCTTATTTTATTAATAAAATGACTAAAATGCACAAGGCAACACATAAAGACCCACTTTATTATTTAAATATTTTCTTTGGGGTTTCTTTATTGTTCTTTGTACTTTCTTCTTTCTACATGTTTATGCCAGGTACAACTATCTTTAAAAAAGGTATGTACTTTACCCTTGCTGGTATGGTATTGGTGCTTGTTATGTTATTCGTATAAGCCTTATCGTATAAAACTGTCATATAGTATATTGACAGTTTTATACAATACTGCGTTGAATCCATTATAATAGGTGGGATCTACTCCATTGGTAATGACTACAAAGCCAATCTTTTCTTTAGGTTCAAAGAACATAACGCTATACAAACCGTAAGCAGAACCTGTGTGTCCAGTTAAGATTTTGCCCTCAATTAGTTTACTGGTAGTTTCAAGCGCCATACCATATTTTTCCTCCTCTGAAAGTACTTTCTGCATTTGCTTTGCCAGTTTTTTAGGTATTATTTTTTTACCCTCATACCTGCCTAATTGGCTATGCATAATCATATATTTTGCAAGGTCATTCGCTGAAATTTTCATGCCGCCAGTTGGGGAAAAAATCGGTGTGGTTCTGCCCATCATATATTGATTGATCTCTTCTGTTCTTGGCGCATAGGCATTGGGTGAGTAGATAAATTTTGAGCTATCTTTATTGAATTCATAAATCTTTGCAAACAAGCTTGTGTCCAATAAGTTCACATTATAACCTCCGTATAAACCAAGTGGATCTAGTATTTGTTGTTTAATATAGCGATCAAATCTTACGCCAGTTATTTTCTCAAGGATGGTCCCAGCCATATTATAATTAAGGTTGCAATACATGTATCCCTTATCTGGTTCATACTTATTATAACAGTTTGCCCAATTTGGATTTTTACTTGGATCAATTGCATCTAAACTAAAATAGCCTTCACTGTCATTGATAGATGAACGATGGGATAAAATCATCTTTAAGGTGATGACTTGATTTGGGAATTTAGGATTTCTAATTTTAAAACCAACTAATTCGCTTACATCCTGATCTAAATTTAGCTGCTTTTTAGCTACAAGCTGCATGATAGCAGTGGTTGTGAATGACTTAGAGATGGATGCGATCCTGAATATATGTTGATTTTCCAATGGCAATTGTTGCCCAAGGTCTTTATAACCAAAAGAATGGTTGTAAATGATTTTATTGTCTTTGACTACAGCTACCGACAAGCCTACAACCGGCTTGGATTGCATCAGTTTTTCTATTGCTTCGGCAACTTGTTGGGCAGTATTTTTTTGCGCAATAGACTGATTTATAACCAATAATAGCAATAGGCTTGCAAATATGGGGGGCAGGTATCTATATTTCATATTTAAATTTAAGTTTTTTATTACAAATTATTAATCGTAATTTTACGATTAATATGGGTACGACAAAAACCAAAGACTATACTTTACAAGAACTAAGCATTGCTAAATATGCAAAGGCATTGTCTCATCCTGCAAGAGTGGCGATTTTAAATTTATTATTAAAAAAGCAAGCTTGTGTATGTGGTGATATTGTGGATGAACTTCCGCTTTCTCAAAGTACAGTTTCTCAACATTTAAAAGAGTTGA
>JACCDL011082594.1_pt1 | contig 10002 bp, 8 predicted proteins | sample 7441931 | NCBI WGS metagenome assembly JACCDL01 (sample SAMN15323437, study PRJNA562643) | freshwater metagenome | isolation source: river surface water | place: USA:Blue River Watershed | collected 2017-08-16
GCCGCAAAGGCCGCTGCGAAGGTTGGGTAGGTTCCGCCCGAGCCGATGGTGTAGGTTCCGCCCGCGAGGTTGGGCAAGGTGGTCACTTGCACGGGCGTTGAGGAGGCCGTAGAACTTGAGGGCGTGCAGGTCACTTCGCAGCGGTACCACGTATTCACGGTTTGCGAAACGGTGGCGATGGCCCCCGTGGCCCCGGTAATGTTGGTCCACGGTCCGGTCGACGAGGCCGCCGACTGCCACTGGTAGGTCAACCCCCCGGCGGCGGTAGCGCCCGAAAGGGACAGACCGAAGTTCTGAAGCGGGCACACGGCCGTGGCGCTGGCGACGGTAGTTCCGCCGTTGGGCGACCCCGTACAGGCCGCTTGGGGGATGTAGGTTATCGATCCGCAAAAGGCCCGAGAAGCAATGAAGCTGGTGAGGGTTCCGCCGAAGCCGTTGGGCATGGTGTTAATGGTGACGCTGCCGTCGGTGAACGACGTAGGAGTTCCCGTGACCCAAGACATGTAGCGCGAGCCGAGGGTCCCGGTGGCGTTGATGCACACGCCAATGGGCTGGTTGCCCGGAAGGGCAATCATGGTGCTGCCAAAGGGAATGGCGGCCGCCGCGGTATTGCCCGCGCTCGTGGCCGTCGTGGAATACGCAAGCACCCAACCGTTGGCCGTAGTGACGCTCGGGGTAGTTTGGCCGGTGGGCAGCACGCCGCCCAATCGGTACCAAATTTCAACCGGACCCGTCGTGCCCGAAGCCGCCGAAAACACATTGGTCATGCCCGTGACGAAGATGGGCTGGTTGGCATTGATCTCAAAAGTGACTACCGACGATCCGTTGTTGGGCGTAGTGGCCGGCATGGTGGTAACGGTACTTTGAGCGATCAAAGAGGCTGAAGACCAGGCAAATACTGCTGCTGTGCGTAAAAATTTAAGCATGTCAAGTATTTTTGGAAGGTTCAAGATACGTTTTACTCGAAAACTCTTTAGCCCCTATTTGGAATTTTTATTCTCCAAATAGCGGGCTGCGATTTGAGGCCATCGCATGATTGCCTTGGTAATTCCCTACCTTTGCGGCCCTCGGGAAGTAGCGCAGGTGGTAGCGCATCTGGTTTGGGACCAGAGGGTCGCAGGTTCGAATCCTGTCTTCCCGACGTAAAAAGGCGCCTTTTGGGGCGCCTTTTTTGTTGTGATCCCGGCGCGATTCGAACGCGCGACCGTCTCATTAGAAGTGAGATGCTCTATCCAGCTGAGCTACGGGACCAATCCTGAAAGCCGGCAAAAATACTCCCATTCGACGGGTTACCCTACTTTTGACCTCACGTGCTGCGACGCTCCCTCTCCCTCCTGTTCATCCTGTCGGCTTTTTGGCTAAAGGCCCAATCGGACTCAGTCCGAACCCAACGGCAATGGGAACAACCCCAGAAAGCGGCGCTCGCCAGCGCCTTGGTTCCGGGCGCGGGCCAAATACTCAACCGGCAGCTTTGGAAGGCCCCAATCGCCTGGGGCATCATGGCCGGAAGCGGGTACTACCTCTACCTCAACCAAAATAACTTCCGCAGGCTGAGCACGGCCATTGACCTTCGCCTCGACAACGATCCGGCAACGGTCGACGAATTCGACGGTCAATTCACCGTCAATCAACTGTTTTCGCTGCAGAACGACTACCGCCGCCGACGCGACTACGCGGTACTGGGGGTTGGCGCCGGCTACCTTTTTCAGGTGCTCGACGCCTACGCCGCCGGACACCTCGTGGATTTTGACGTTTCGCCCAACTTGGGCGCCCAAATCCGTCCCGCGTTCGGGCCGCAAACTACCTTTGGGGCACAATTGACGCTGGCATGGCACTGAACATCGCACTCCTAGGCTACGGCAAAATGGGACAGGCTGTCGAAGCCGAGGCCCTGGCGCGCGGACACCGTGTAGTGGCCCGACTGCGCCGCGCCGACCCCTTGGTGCTCGCCGAAGCCAACGTTTTGGTAGAGTTCACCCAACCCGACGCCGCCGTAGGCAACCTGCTTCGTCTGGCGCCGCTGGGCATTCCCGTGGTGAGCGGCACCACCGGCTGGTTCGACCAGCTTCCGGAAGTGCAGCAAGCGTTTTTATCCGCTTCCAACCGACTGGTGTACGCGTCCAACTTTAGCCTGGGGGTGCAGCTCGCCCTCAAGGCCAGCGAAGAACTCGCGCGGCTGATGGCGCCCTACGGAACCGAGTACGCTTTGAGCATCGAAGAAGTGCACCACACCGCCAAGAAAGACGCACCGAGCGGCACCGCCATCAGCTTTGCCGAGGGCATTCTCCCCCATTTTGGCGCCCTTCAATGCTGGTCCCTCGACGGAGCGCGGCCGAACAGCCTGCCCGTGTACGCCCGGCGCGAGGACCCCGTTCCCGGCACCCACACCGTGCGCTACGAGTCCGACGTCGACCGAATCGAACTCGTGCACACCGCCCACAACCGCCGCGGATTTGCCCTGGGCGCCGTGCTCGCGGCCGAACGCGTCGCCTCGCTTCAGCCGGGCGCGCACCATTTTGCCCAATTGCTGTTTCGTTAGTATGTCGAAGCAACTCCAGCAAATCACCGAAAGCAAGTGGATGGACGTCGTGGGCGTCGTCACGGTGGTGGCCGCCTCGGTGGCGCTGGGCTTCCACGAAACCGTAGTCGCGGGCCTACCCATCGGCATACTCAGCACGGTGGGCGCCGCGGTGAGCATGATGGGCACCCGTTGGGCAACCAAGCGCAAGAATTGGGGCAACGCCGTGGGCGTCGTCACCAGCGTCAACTCGGCGGTGGTCGACTACTTCTTGGGCAACAAGGCCGCCTTCCTCACCTACCCCATTTCGCTGCTGGGGAACGGGCTCAGCTTCCTGGTGTGGAGCCGAAGGGCGGACCGCGTTCCGCGCACCTTGGACCGAGCCTACTTTGCGGTGGCCGCCGGGGCCTTTGCGCTTGCCTTTGGCCTCAACTACCTCGGGTTCACTGCCTTTTTAAGCCAGCCGATCGCCGACGAAGACGTTTCGAAGTTTTGGGTTACCGCATTAATCACCGGCCTGACCTTTAGCGGAACCCTCAACATGCCCCGCATGTACGCCGACACCTGGGTGTTTTGGCTCGTGTATAATTCGCTCAAACTGTACCAAAACATCTTGTTTGGCAACGTGGCCTTTGTCGCGAAGTATGTGTTTTACCTGATCAATGCGGTCCTCGCCTGGCGCGTGTGGCACTTTGTTCGCCGATCCGAACCCCAATCGTGAACCAGCCTCGCTTGCGCAACCTGCTCCTGGGCCTGGCGGCCCTGCTCATGCTGGGCCACAGTCTGGTTCCGCACGACCACCACGGCGCCAACCCGCCCACGTTCTTCTTGTGGGAACTGTTTAGCGTGGACCTGGGCAGCGACCACCTTCAGCACTTTGCTCCGACGAGCTGCGAGGCCGCGCCCGAGGAGGCGAACCAGCAGCAGCTTCCCCTGGTACACGGCAGCACCACAAGAGACCTCGAATCGACCTCTGCAGATTTAGGTTCTCCGCGGCCGTGCAATGCACAGGTCTCAGACCTCGGATTCCTTTCTGGATGGTCCCGAAGGCCACCGCCGAGCGAGTTAGCGTGACCCGAAGGCTGCAAATGCGGCCCCAAACTCCGTCCGTTAACTTTGCTAAGCACCAATGATTCAACGTATTATAAATTTCTCGGTACGGGCCAAAATGCTCGTATTCCTGGGGTCGGCAGCCGTCGCCGCATGGGGACTGTACAGCGCCTTCCACCTGCCGATTGACGCGGTCCCCGACATCACCAACAACCAAGTGCAGGTCGTCACGACGGCCCCGGCTCTGGCTCCGCAAGAAGTGGAGCAGTTCATAACCTACCCGGTTGAACTGGCCATGGCCAACCTCGCCGGGGTTGAGGAGGTGCGGAGCGTATCGCGCTACGGCCTTTCGGTGGTCACCGTCGTGTTCCGCGACGACGTCGACAACTTGGCTGCGCGCCAACGGGTCAACGAGCAGATCGACCTGGCGGCGGGACAAATTCCGCCCGGAATCGAGCGCCCCGGCCTGATGCCCATCACCACCGGTTTGGGCGAAATTTACCAGTACACCCTCGAGGTGGACCAAGGCCACCGCTACAGTTTGGCGGAGCTGCGAAGCATTCACGACTGGCAAATCAAGCGTCAGCTCAGCGGCATTCCGGGGGTCGTCGAACTGAGCTCGTTTGGCGGACAGCTCAAGCAGTACGAAGTCGCCGTGAACCCCGACCGCCTCAGCGAAGTCGGACTGACCATGGCTGACGTGTACGACGCGGTGGCCCAAGGCAACCAAAACGCGGGCGGCGCCTACATCGAAAAATCCGAGGAGGCCTGGTACATTCGCCTCGAAGGGCTCTACCAAAACCTCAGCGACCTCGAAGCGGTGGCCCTTCGCAGCCCCGTGCTGGGGACCCCCGTGCTCGTGCGCGACGTCGCCGAAGTTCGGTTTGGGTCGGCGCCCCGGTACGGTGCCCTCACGCGCGACGGCAAAGGCGAGGCGGTGGGCGGCATTTTCTTGATGCTCAAGGGGGCCAACAGCTACGAAGTGACGCAGGCCATTGAAGAACGCATGGCCCAGATTGCGTCGAGCTTACCTCCGGGAATCCGCATCGAACCCTACCTCAACCGCTCGGACCTCGTGGGCCGCGCCCTGAGCACCGTGAGCCGCAACCTCATTGAGGGCGGACTCATCGTCGTCTTCGTGCTCATCGTGCTTTTGGGCAACCTGCGCGCGGGGCTCGTGGTGGCGAGCGTGATTCCGCTCTCGCTGCTCTTTGCCCTGGGCTGCATGCGGTGGGCGGGCGTTTCGGCCAACTTGATGTCGCTGGGAGCCATTGACTTTGGCATTGTTGTCGACGGAGCGGTGATCGTGGTCGAGGCCGTTCTGGCCGCTATGCACGGCGCGGCGCGCATGTCCTCTCGAGAACGGGACGACGTGGTGGCCCGCAGCGCGGGGGCAATCTACCGCTCTGCCGCTTTTGGGGTGCTGATCATTTTGGTGGTGTTTGTGCCCATCTTGTCGCTGACGGGCATCGAGGGCAAAATGTTTCGCCCCATGGCCCAAACCGTGGGCTTTGCGCTGGTGGGCGCCTTGATTTTCAGCGTCACCTACGTTCCGGCCCTGGCCGCGCTGGTATTGAAGCCGAGCGAACGCGAAAACCGATCGGAGCAATGGATGCACCGGCTGCGGCTGCGCTACGCGTCGGTGCTGGAATGGGCCATTTCGCGGAGCGGAGCGCTGCTTTCCCTGGCCGTCGCGCTCTTTTTGGGGGCTATTGTGGTCTTCCAGCAGCTGGGAAGCGTGTTCATTCCGAGCCTTGAAGAAGGCGACTTGGCCATGCAGCTTTCGATACCGACGGGCAGCAACCTCGACGAAATGACGCGCATTACGACCCAAGCCGAGCAACGCCTCATGGCGAAGTTTCCCGAGGTCAAGCACGTCGTGAGCAAGATCGGCACCGCCGAGGTTCCGACCGACCCCATGCCCATGGAGGCCGCCGACGTCATGATTTTGCTCAAGCCCAAGTCGGAGTGGACCAGCGCCGAAACCCGCGAAGAGCTCGTGGCCCAAATGGAGGCCGAACTCGCCCACGTTTGGGGCGCCCTTTTTGAGTTCACCCAGCCCATTCAGCTGCGATTCAACGAGCTCATCAGCGGATCCAAGAGCGACATCGCCCTGCAGCTGTACGGAGACGACCTCGACACCCTGGCCGCGCTGGCGGGTCGAATGGCGTCGGCCGTCGAAGGGATTCCGGGCGCCGCCGACGTCAAGGTGGAGGCCACCCAAGGCATGCGCTTTTACCGCTGGGTACCCGACCGCCAGGCCATGGCCTACCACGGCATCACGCTGAACCAAGTGAGCCAAGCCATTGAGCACGGGTTTGCGGGCGGAATCGCCGGCACCGTCTACGAAGGACAAAAGCGCTTTGACGTCGCCGTGCGCTTGGATTCGAGCAGCCGAAGCGACGCCGCGGCCGGCTCGGTCATGCTGCGCAGCATCCACGGCGACTTGGTCCCCCTGACCGCCGTGGCCCAGCGCGTCGAAACGGTGGGCCCGTCGCAAATCAGCCGTTCGCAGGCCAGCCGACGGATTTCGGTGGGCATCAACGTGCGGGAACGCGACGTAGCAAGTGTCGTGGCCGACATCGAAACCCAGCTGGCCGCCACCGTCAAGCTCCCGACCGGCTACCGGCTGCACGTCGGCGGCGATTTTGAAAACCTGCGCGCGGCCGTCGCCCGCCTTCAGGTCGCGGTTCCAGTGGCCTTGGTGCTGATTTTCGTGCTCCTCTACTTCACCTTCCGCAGTGCGGCCTACGCCGCGGTGATCTTCTCGGCCATTCCCCTTTCGGCGGTGGGCGGCGTGGCCTTTTTGGCGTTGCGCGGAATGCCCTTCAGCATTTCGGCCGGAATCGGATTCATCGCCTTGTTCGGCGTGGTGGTGCTCAACGGAATCGTTTTGGCTAGCCGCGTGCGGGACCTCAGTGCAGAAGGCCTGCCGTGGCGCGAAGCCGTAGTCCGCGGAAGCGCCGACCGCCTTCGGGCCGTGCTGATGACCGCTACGGTGGCGGCCTTGGGATTCGTTCCCATGGCCTTCTCGTCCTCGGCGGGTGCCGAAGTTCAGAAGCCCCTTGCGACGGTGGTCATCGGCGGCCTCGTGTCGGCCACGCTGCTCACCCTGGGGATTCTCCCCCTGCTCCTCCTTAGGTTCGAACGCTGGCTCACCAAGTCGGCGCTCACGGTCCTTTTCGTCGGATTTGCCGCCCTCGGAGCTTTGGCGCAGCGCGCGCCGAGCCTGAGCGAGGCGGTGCGGTCCGCACACCAGGTGCACGCCAGTGCCCAATTGGCTCAGCTAGAGGTAGCCCTGGCCAAGGCGGAACCTTCGGTGGTGCTCGGCAGCGGCCAGCTCACCGCGCAGTACGGGCAGATGAACGCGGTCGACCTGGACCGCTACCTGTCTTATGAACAGCCCCTGGGTTCGGTCGCCCAGCACGTGGCGCGCAGCCAACGCAACGCGGCCGCGGTCGACTGGAAGGTTGCCCAGGCCGAGGCCCAACTAAGGGCGGTAGAACGCGACGTAGCCCTCTTAGTGGCGGAGTACGAGGTGTTGCGCGGACGCTTGGCGTTTGCCGCGCAGATTCACCGCCAGCTTTCGCTCGATGCCGGGCGCATCCAAGCCCGGGTCGAGGCCGGCGAGTGGTCGATGACCGAAGGGCGGTCGGCGCAGCTCGCGCTCGACCAATGGCAGGTTACCCTTACCCAGCTCGAAGGCCAGGTTCAGGAAGTGGCGGCTGCCTTGGGCACCGCAACCGGGCTCGCCTGGCCGGTTACGCCCCAGGAGCTCGAAACCCAAGATTGGACGATCGACGCCGACACCTCGCTGCACCCTTCGCTTCGGGCATCCCTCGACGGGGCGCGGCGCACGGCCCAGGCCGAAGCGCGCCTCTCGGGCGCTGAGGCTTGGAGCCCGCAGTGGTCGGTGGGCGGGTTCCGTCAGGAGCTCGAGAAGGTCCCCGGTTTTCAGGGTCTCGTGGTGGGGCTGTCGGTTCCGCTGGATCCGGCCGCCCAGGCTCGCCTGCGGCAGTCGCGCATTGCGCACACGATGACCGAAGTCGAGACCGAGTACCGTGCGCGGCAAATGCGCCTGGATTTTGCGGCGCAGCGGGCCAACGCGGCACGTTGGGCAATGCGCCGTCCCCGTGCCGAGGACTGGACCAAGCTCCGCCTCCTTTTTGAAGGGCTTTCGGCCCAGCTTCGCGAAGGCGAAGTCCATTTTTATGAGTACCGCCTCGCGCAAACCGGCGCGTGGGACCTTGCTCAAGCCCATTTTGATGCTGAGCTCGCCGCGCGCCGCGCCGCCAGCCAAGTTCGTTTCTACCAATCTTCGCACCCCACTTTATGAAGCGTTTGTTCTTTATTCTCAGTTCGTCTATCCTATGGAGCGCCTGCAACTCGGCGCCCGAAACAGCACCCGAGGCCAGCTCGACGGAATTCATGGCTTGGGACGATTCCGCCATGGCCGCCCAGGGCGTCACCTTGGACACCAGCTACCGAACGACGTTCAGCACGGTGGTCGCCTGCAACGGCCGAGTCGAAATTCCGCCCCAGAGCAAGGCCAGCATTAATGCTCCGCTGGGCGGATTTGTGCGGAGTATTGCTCCGTACGAAGGAGACTGGGTGCGCAAAGGCCAGGTGCTGCTGACCTTGGAGCATCCCGACTACGTACGTACCCAGGAGGCCTACCTCGAGGCCAAGAGCCAATTTGAGGCGGCAGACGCGGCGCTGTCGCGCGCGGTCAGCCTTCAGCGCCAAGACGCCTCGAGCAGCAGAGAGGTGCAGCAGCGCACCGCAGAGCAGCAAAGTTGGCGGGCCCGTATGCAGTCGGCCGCTGCGCAGCTTCAGCAAATTGGCGTGGAACCGAGCACGGTGGAACGCCAGGGGATCCAGCGGAGCATCGCCGTGCGGGCTCCGTTTAACGGATACGTGCACGACGTCAAGGTGAGCTTGGGCGGCTATGTGCGCCCCGAAGACGTGCTCATGACCGTGGAAGACCCCAGCCACAGCCACTTGGAGCTTCAGGTTTTTGGACCCGATGTGGCCAAACTGCAGGTGGGCCAGGCCCTAACCTACCGAGTGGGGAGCAACGCGACGGCCTACCCCGGCGTCGTCAAGCAGGTCGGAAAGGCGCAGGGCGACGGCGGCTCGTTCCGCGTTCATGCCCACCCCGAGGGGGCGAGTCCCGAACTGCGCGCCGGTCAGTTTGTGCGGGCCGAGGTCGCGAGTGCGCCCGAAGAACTGGTTTCGCTGCCTGAAGACGCGCTGGTGACCTACCAAAATGCGCCCTGCGTGCTCAAGGTAGACGGAACCCAAATCACGGCCGTTCCGGTCGAGGTGCGCTACCGGCAAAACGGGCGCATTGGGCTGGCGTCGCTGGAACGCGGAACGTATGTGGTGAAGCACGCGCACTTGCTGCTTCCGGTGGGAGAAGCCGAGTAAGCTTAGCGGCGGCGGAGTTCGGCATCCACGGCCGCAACTTGGTCGCGCAGCTGGGCCTCCGAACCGCTGTTGTCCAAAATGAAATCGCGCGGCGTAGTCAGAGCGCGCTTTTGGGCGTCGGGCCATTGGCGGGCTATGCGCTGGCGGACTTCGGCCTCGGTGAGTCCCGAGCGGTCGATGACGCGCTGCACGCGCAGGTCGAGCGGAGCCTCCACCAGCACGACGGCGTCGCAGTTCTGATAGGTTCCCGATTCGAAGAGAATGGCGGCCTCGCGCACGGCGTAGGGGGCCTTTTGGGCAGCGAACCAAGCGACAAAGTCGTCGTGAACCGCAGGATGCACCAAGGCATTGATGCGCTGGGTAGCTTCTTCGGTGGCAAAGGCCCGGGCCGCGAGTTCTTTGCGCTGCAGCACGCCGTCGAGGTAGATCCCGGGGCCGAACTCGGCTTCGATGGCGTCGCGCAACACGGCGGACGCCGTCATGAGGCGCTTGGCGGCGTCGTCGGCGTAGTAGACGGGGATTCCGAGTTCTTCAAAGGCTTTGGCGGCGGTGGATTTTCCGCTGCCGATGGATCCGGTAAGGCCGACGTGAAGCATGGATTCGTGGGGTTTGCTGCGAAGGTAGGGATTGCCTTCGGCGTTCCCGTAGTGGGGGTAGCTCAGCGCAACTCAAGCGCACTGCGTCGACGCGCATCGCGTCGACGACTTTTTGGATGCAGCGCACCTCGCTAAACACGAGGTTTGACTCGGTGCGCTGCATCCAAAAAAAAACCAGCCCGGGGGCTGGTTTCAGTGCGCTGGGGTTGCGCTGGCGGTGAGGGCGGGATTCGAACCCGCGGTACAGTTACCCGTACGGCAGTTTAGCAAACTACTGGTTTCAGCCTCTCACCCACCTCAACGGGATTGATTTCAAGAGTGGTTAACCCTTGGCTGAAGGGCTGCAAATATACGTTCCGAAGATGATTTAGCATAGCCGAGCAGTATCTTCGCAGCACAACCTTTTGA
>JACCDL010533092.1_pt1 | contig 10000 bp, 7 predicted proteins | sample 7441931 | NCBI WGS metagenome assembly JACCDL01 (sample SAMN15323437, study PRJNA562643) | freshwater metagenome | isolation source: river surface water | place: USA:Blue River Watershed | collected 2017-08-16
GGCGACCTGGACTTCGCAACGCTCTGCAGCACCGGCAGCGACCACATGCTTGGCGACCCAACGAGCTGCGTACGCAGCCGAACGGTCCACCTTGGAGGGGTCCTTGCCGCTGAATGCACCACCACCGTGGCGGCCCATACCGCCGTACGTGTCGACGATGATCTTGCGACCGGTGAGACCCGTGTCGGCGTGTGGTCCACCCTTCACGAATTCTCCCGTCGGGTTGATGTGCACGTCGTAGTTGTGACCCGCGAACTCCTTGGGGATCACCGGGCGAATCACCGGCGCGATGAGGTCCGGGCGAATCACGGTGTCGCGTGGAGTGCCATCAGCGTGCTGGGTCGAGATCAAGACGGTCGAGAGGCGAACGGGCTTGCCATTTTCGTACTCGAAGGTGACCTGGGTCTTGCCGTCGGGACGAAGGTATGGGATCGCTCCCGACTTGCGAACGTCAGCGAGGCGCTCGGCCATGCGATGTGCAACCCAGATCGGCAACGGCATGAGTTCCTTGGTCTCGTTGCACGCGTAGCCGAACATCATTCCCTGGTCGCCGGCGCCCTGGGTGTTGAGGCGGTCTTCTGCGCTCTTCCCCGAGCGAGTCTCTTCGCTCTTGTCGACGCCTTGCGCGATGTTCGAACTCTGCTCGTCGATCGACACGATGACGCCGCACGTGTTGCCGTCGAACCCGTAGAGCGCGTTGTCGTAGCCGATGTCCTTGATCACTTCGCGAGCGAGCTTGGGGATGTCCACGTATGCCGAGGTGGTGATTTCACCTGCGACGACACAGAGACCGGTCGTGAGCAACGTCTCACATGCCACGCGGCCATTCGGATCCTCGGTCAAGATGGCATCCAAGACGGCATCCGACACCTGGTCGGCCATCTTGTCCGGGTGACCTTCGGTCACGCTCTCGGAAGTGAAGGTGAATTTTCTCACGGCGTCTCCTGCGTTCGTGCAGGCGGGTGCCCGCAACAACGAAGAAAGACTAGTTCGCCCGCGACCCTCGGATCCGAACCACCTCATCGAGGATCTCACCTGCAATCGAGCGCTTGTCGGCCAAGGCGACCTCACGGGTCCGCCCGTCCCGTGCGACCAGCGTCACGGCATTGGTACCGTGCCCAAAGCCGACACCCGGCTTCGACACGTCATTGGCAACGATCAGGTCCACGCCCTTTCGCTCCAACTTCGAGGTGGCATTGGCCACCAAGTCAGACGTTTCTGCAGCGAATCCGACGAGCGTCTGGCCACCCTTTCGCGACGCACCGAGCTCGGCAAGGATGTCCGTCGTTGGTTCGAGATCGATGGCACTCAGCCCCTCGATCTGACCGGTCGCTGGGTTCTTCTTGAGCTTTCCATCGGCAACGCGAGCAGGGCGCACGTCTGCCACGGCGGCCGCCATCACGATCACGTCGGCGCCGGAGGCGTAGCGCACCATCGCTTCGCGCATCTCGTCTGCGGTCTCGACGTCGATGACGTCCAACGCTGGCTGGCTCTCGACGTCGACCGTCGACACCAACGTGACCTTCGCGCCACGCGCAACGGCCTCGCGAGCGAGCGCGATCCCCTGCTTGCCCGACGAACGATTGGCGATCACTCGCACCGCATCGATCGGTTCGCGAGTTCCACCGGTGGAGATGACCACGTGCAGCCCCGAGAGGTCTCCCGGCGACAAGAGTCGTTCGACCTCGGCGACGATTCGCTCCGGGTCGGCGAGTCTGCCCGCGCCGACGTCGCCCCCGGCGAGTCGACCGACCGATGGCTCGAGGATCGACACACCTCGACGACGAAGCGTGGCGATGTTGTCGGCGACTGCCGCGTGTTCCCACATCTCGGTGTGCATTGCTGGACACACCAGCACGGGTGCACGTGTCGCGATCAGCGTTGCCACTGCCATGTCGCTCGAAATGCCGGCTGCATAGGAGCCGATCAGGCGAGCCGTCGCTGGTGCCACCACGATGAGGTCTGCACGTTGCGCGAGTCGCGTATGCGGAATTGGATCAGCGTCGTCCCACAGCGTCGTTCGCACTGGTTCGGAGGCAAGAGCGGACAACGTCGTCTTGCCGATGAAGTGTTCGGCATCACTCGTCATGATCGGCGCAACGTGCGCACCCATGTCGACCATGCGTCGACACACCTCGACGGACTTGTATGCCGCGATCCCACCGGAGACGATGAGAACGACGTTCTTTCCCGATAGCGCCGTCATGATCGAGCGCCTGGTGATGGACCTATTCGGTTGGTGCGTCGGCTTCGACCGCAGGTGCTTCGGCCTCGGTCGACTCGGCGATGACTTCGTCCACTGCAGCATCGAGCATTTCTGCGTCGAGTTCGGCCTCGAGTTCCTCGTAGACCGACAGCGGAACGCTCTTGATCTTCTCGGCGGCAATCTCTTCGAAACTGATCGACAGCGGCTTGCGCGACGTCGAGCTGACCTGCGGCGGAACCATCGTGCCGAGGCCTTCACCGAGCTGGTTGAAGTAGGAATTGATCTCGCGTGCACGACGGGCGGACAACGTGACGAGGGCGAACTTCGAGTGCGTCTTGTCCATCAGACCCTCGAGGGTCGGGTTCATCATCGTGTCGTCACCGGTCATGGCTGTCCTTTCGCCGCGAAATCGGCCCGCAGGGCCGGAGAGCACTCTATCTGCGGCGGCGGGCCCGTTCATCGCTGATGAGCGCCAGCATTTCGGCAATGGTGGCATCCAAGTCGTCGTTGACGATCACGTGATCGGCCAAGGCGCGCCCGACTGGTTCTTCTTCCTCGGCCTTCCGCAGGCGCTCGTGCACCTTGGTATCGGCATCCCCTCTTCCGACGAGACGGCTGCGCTGTTCCTCGCGTGTTGGTGGCAGCACGAAGATGAGGAGCGCCTGAGGATGCTGACGCTTGACCTGCTGTGCCCCATCCACTTCGATCTCGAGCACGATGTCCGAGCCACTCGGCGGCTCAGGTGACGGCGTGCCGTAGAAGTTGCCGATGAACTCCGTCCACTCGAGGAAGCCGCCCTCGTCGATGCGACGCTGGAACTCTTCTCTCGTGACGAATCGATACGCATCGGCCGACTCACCAGGTCGACGATCGCGGGTCGTCCAGGATCGAGACAGCCACAATCGTGGGTCGCGCTTGACAAGGGCCTCGACGATCGTGCTCTTGCCGACACCACCCGGGCCAGAGACAACGATGATGAGGCCGTCGCTCACGAACGACTCTCGCTTCGTTCCAGGATCGCTCGACGCTGAGCGTCGCTCAGATCGCCACAGTGAACGTGCTCACCAACGCCAACTTCAGCGAGGATGGCGCGCGCCCGAACCTTGCCGATGCCAGGAACGTTCTCGAGCGCCTTGACGACATACAGATACGTTGCAGTTGAATCCGTGGACTCGAACACCGACCGCAACGAGACGACTCCGGCTGCAAGATCGCGCTGGATCTCCCCCAGTCCGCGTCGCAGCGCATCGATGTCGAGCGTTGCGCCACTTGCCATTTGGTTAGTTTACTCCCGCACCCTCAGCGGGAACTGCCTCCGTGCGCGCGACCGACGAGTGATGACCAGTTCCCTACTCCCTCGCGTCGCGCGAGGTCGTTCAGTTCGTCACGAACATGTGCACATGCTCTCGGATCGGCGAACGTCGCCGTGCCAACCTGCACTGCACTTGCCCCCGCCGCCATCATCGCGAGTGCTTCATGGCCGTTCGTCACACCACCGACTCCAACGATCGGAAGTGTGGGCAGCTCCGCATGCACTTCATAGACCGCACGCACTGCGATCGGATGAATCACCCGCCCCGACAGTCCACCTGCACCCTTCCCCAACGATGCTCGTCGACCTCCCTCGACGAGCGACATCCCGCGCATGGTGTTGATGAGGGTCACCGCATCGGCGCCTGCATCCCGAGCCGCACGGGACATCGCGACCAGTTCGGTCGTGTTCGCACTGAGCTTGGCCCACAGCGGCACCCCCACAGTGCTCATCCCGCGGAGGATCGCTCCAATGAGATCGGCATCGTGAGCGAACATCTCGTGCGACGAGCCGTCTGAGCCGTGGTCGATGTTCGCGCAACTCAAGTTGACCTCGACGGCCGTCAAGCGGCTCGCAATCGGCGCGATGAGTTCGGCGGCACGGACGTAGTCCTCGACGCGGAATCCCCACACGCTCAGCACCACGCGCGCACCGACACGTTCGAGGTCGACGAGACCATGGCGGATCCACTCGGCGATCCCAGGACCTTGCAGTCCCACTGCGTTCAGCATTCCTCCAGGAACCGGAGCAAGCCGTGGAGCAGGGTTTCCTTCCCACGGAAAGTGCGCGAGCGATTTCACGACCACGGCACCAAGGCTCGACAGATCGAGGTAACGCCCGAGTTCGATTCCGTACCCAGCGGTTCCCGATGCGGTCATCACCGGATGCCGTAGCGACACCGACCCGATGCGTACCTCGCCCATCGTCGTCACGATCGGTCGTGATACTCCTGCAAGGACTTCACGCCGAGCGCGCGCTGGCGCTGCTCGACGAGACCCTGCACCGCCGCGAGTGCCGCATTGATGGTCGTCACCGACGACACGCGACAGATGTTGGCCGCCTTGCGAATCGCCTCACCGTCGCGGTGTGAGCCACGCCCTCGAGGCGTGTTGATCACGAGGGCGATCTCGCCGCGCTTGATCAACTCCACGGCATCATCATCTGCCGACGACGCCCCCTCCGACACCTTGCCGACGACGCGGTCCACTTCCTGACCGAACTTCTTCAGGTACTCCGCGGTACCCCGAGTCGCAGCGATCCCCATGCCGAGTTCTCGCAGACGCTTGGCGACCGCGAGGCCCATCGGCTTGTCACGATCGTTGAGTGACAAGAACGCCGTCCCCGTCGTGGGGATCTCGTTGCCTGCAGCCGACTCCGCCTTGATGAACGCGCGCCCGAACGTCGTGTCGATCCCCATCACCTCACCCGTCGAACGCATCTCTGGTCCGAGCGCGGTGTCAACCTCGGGGAATCTGTTGAAGGGCAACACTGCTTCCTTGACCGCGACATGACCGTTGTTCACCGGCGCAAGGAGCAGACCAGACGCACGCAGCTCTGCGAGCGTCGCTCCGAGCATGACCCGCGAGGCGACTTTGACGAGAGGCACCCCGGTCGCCTTGGCGACGAAGGGAACGGTGCGGCTGGCGCGCGGGTTGGCCTCGATGACGTACACCTTGCTCCCCGCGACGGCGAACTGCACGTTGATGAGACCCCGCACGTCGAGAGCGTTGGCGATCGTCTTGGTGTACGACTCGATGATCTCGACGATCCACGACTCGAGCGTCGGCGGCGGTATCGCGCACGCCGAGTCCCCCGCGTGCACGCCCGCTTCTTCGACGTGCTCCATCACACCGCCGATCAGCACCTCGCCCGTTGCATCTCGGATCGCGTCAACGTCCACTTCCGTCGCATCATCCAGGAATCGATCGATCAACACCGGTCGCTCGGCACTCAGACCACCCTCTCGTCCGAGCGTTCCCGCAGCAGCCATTTCCGCCATTGCTCGTCGCAGGTGCGCCTCGTCGTGAACGATCTGCATCGCCCGACCGCCGAGCACGTAACTCGGACGAACCAGTACGGGATAGCCGACTCGACCCGCGACTGCCAGCGCCTCGTCAACGGTGAGCGCCGTTCCGCCAGGCGGCTGCTCGATGTCGAGCGACGCGCACAACGCATTCCACTTCTCACGGTCTTCCGCGAGGTCGATCGATGCGGGAGACGTACCAGCGACCAAGTGCGCCGGGATCTTCCCTGCGAGCTTGAGTGGCGTTTGACCACCAAGACCGACGATCACGCGCGGCTCGCGGCCAGAAGTGGCGACTTCGGCCTCGATCACGTTCATCACGTCTTCGTGCGTGAGCGGCTCGAAGTACAACCGGTCCGACGTGTCGTAGTCCGTCGACACCGTCTCCGGGTTGCAGTTGACCATGATCGTCTCGAAACCTGCGTCGCGCAATGCGAAACTCGCATGCACACAGCAGTAGTCGAACTCGATGCCTTGGCCGATGCGGTTCGGTCCGCTGCCGAGAATGATCACCTGCGGTTTGTCCGCTGGTCGCACTTCGGTCTCGTCTTCATAGGTCGAATAGTGATACGGCGTCTGTGCAGAGAACTCCGCGCTGCACGTGTCGACGGCTTTGTAGGTCGGCAGCACCCCTGCCGCGATTCGGAGACGCCGGACCTCTGCCTCTGGGGTCTTCCACAAGTGCGCGAGCTGTGCATCGGCAAAGCCCAACCGTTTGGCTCGGCGCCACTGGCTCGACGTGAGGGATGCCGGGGTGAGACCAGCAAGGTGATGGCGTTCCTCGATGATCATCGACATCTGGTCGAGGAACCATGGGTCGATCTTGCACGCGTCATACACGGTCTCGAGCGCGATCCCGCGGCGCAGGCACTCGCCCACTTGGAACAGACGCTCGGGCGTCGGCACCTTGATCATCGCCAGCATCTCGTCGTCCGACCGTGATCGATACGTGTCTTCGGAGGGATCGCAGTTGAGTCCCAAGTGACCGTTTTCGAGCGAGCGCAGTGCCTTTTGCAGGCTCTCCGTGAACGTGCGACCGATCGCCATCGATTCACCGACACTTTGCATCTGAGTGCCGAGCACACCAGGAGTTCCAGGGAATTTCTCGAACGCCCAGCGCGGAACCTTGGTGACCACGTAGTCGATCGTCGGCTCGAAACTTGCGGGGGTCTTCTTGGTGATGTCGTTGGAAATCTCATCCAGCGTGTACCCCACGGCGAGCTTCGCTGCGATCTTGGCGATCGGGAAACCCGTCGCCTTCGACGCGAGTGCGGACGAACGGGACACTCGCGGATTCATCTCGATGACGACCTGTTCACCAGTCTCCGGGTTCACCGCAAACTGCACGTTCGATCCACCGGTCTCGACGCCCACTCGTCGGATACAGGCGAATGCCGCGTCACGCATCTGCTGGTACTCGACGTCCGACAAGGTCATTGCGGGCGCGACGGTGATCGAGTCGCCAGTGTGCACGCCCATCGGGTCGACGTTTTCGATCGAACAGATGATCACGCAGTTGTCAGCGCGGTCACGCATGACCTCGAGTTCGTATTCCTTCCAGCCCGCAATCGACGATTCGATCAGCACCTCGTTGATCGGCGACGCGCTGAGTCCGTTCGACACCACCGACACGAACTGCTCTTTCGTGTGCGCGATTCCAGTCCCGCGACCACCGAGGATGTACGCCGGACGGATGATGACCGGAAGTCCGATCTCGGCCAGCACCGTGTCTGCCTCGGCCATCGAATGTGCGATGCCACTGCGCGGAACGCTGAGCCCGATCTCGATCATTGCCTGCTTGAACTTGTCGCGGTCCTCCGCAGTGGCGATGGCCTCTGCGTTCGCACCGATGAGCTCCGGCGTCCCCGGATGACCGACGACCCCCGCTGCATGGAGCGCCATCGCCAAGTTCAGTGCCGTCTGGCCACCGAGTGTCGGAAGCACGGCGTCTGGCTTCTCGCGTTCGATGATCGCCTTCAACACCTCGACGGTGAGTGGCTCGATGTAGGTCCGGTCCGCAAAGTCCGGGTCGGTCATGATCGTCGCCGGATTCGAGTTGGCGAGCACGACGCGATAACCCTCTTCGCGCAGGACGCGACACGCCTGGGTGCCCGAGTAATCGAATTCGCAGGCCTGACCGATGACGATCGGCCCAGACCCGATGATGAGGATCGTCTTCAGATCGTTGCGCTTGGGCATCAGCGACCGTCCATCAGATCGGCGAACTGGGCGAACAAGTACCGACTGTCGTGTGGACCAGGACCGGCCTCCGGGTGGTACTGCACGCTGAAGGCTCGGTGCCCGACGACCTTCATTCCTTCGTTGGTCTGATCGTTCAAATTGGTGTGCGTGATTTCCGCGATGTCACGCAACGACTGCGGATCGACACAGAAGTTGTGATTCTGGCTCGTGATTTCCACTCTTCCCGTGCGCAGGTTGCGCACCGGATGGTTGGCTCCATGATGACCGAAGGGCAACTTGAAGGTCTTGCCGCCGAGCGCGAGGGACAACAACTGATGACCGAGACAGATACCGAACACGGCGGTCCCGCCTTCGACGAGCGTGCGGATGGTCTGCGGAGCACCAGCGACGACCTCGGGATCGCCAGGACCGTTCGAGAGGAAGACTCCGTCTGGCGCCATCGCGCGCACTTCCTCTGCCGTCGTACTCGCAGGTACGACCCGGACGGTCGCGATCTCCGAGAGGCACGACAAGATCGTCGACTTGATGCCGAAGTCGAAGGCAACCACCTTGAATCGACCCGAACCGACGTCGTACGGCTTCGGCGTCGTCACCTGTGCGACCAAGTCGACTCCGCTCGTGCCAACCTCGGCGCGAGCGATGGACAACAGTTCATCTACCCCACGAGCACCGAAGGCCCCTGGCATGGCGCCGGTGTCGCGCAGGATTCGTGTCAAACGTCGGGTGTCGATCCCACCGATTCCCTGGATGCCATGCGCGGCGAGATACGCATCGAGGTCGTTGTCGCTTCGCCAGTTGCTTCGCCGACGCGCAAACTCGCGCACGATCACTCCACGTGCGTGAACTTTGCGAGCCTCATCGTCGAGCGGGGTGGAGCCGTAGTTTCCGATGTGCGGAGTCGTGAACGTGACCATCTGGCCCGCATACGAGGGATCGGAGATCACTTCTTGATACCCGGTGAGTCCCGTGTGGAACACGACCTCACCACTCGCCACCGCATCCGTCGGCGCACCCAACAACTCACCTTCAAAGACCTCTCCATTGGAGAGAACGAGCGCACCTTCGCGAATGCTCACTTGATCACCTCGCCATCAGCCACGACCCGTTTCCCACGAAGGACGGTGTGTCGCACCTTGCCGCGCAGTGACTTGCCGCCGAAGGGTGAGTTGGAGCTCTTGCTTTCGAATGCGTACCCATCGATAGACCATGTCGCGTTCAAATCGACGACGCAGAAATTCGCCGGTGATCCTTGTGCGACGTACTGACCATGGTTCGGCAGGTTCGCGATCCGCGCCGGGTTGATCGACATGACCTGAGCCAATCGCTCGGGACTCAGGTTCAACTCTTCCTGCACGACGCCGAGAGCGGTCTCCAAGCCGATCATTCCTGGCGGTGCTTGATCGAGCGGAAGCTCTTTCTCCCTGCGCACATGCGGAGCGTGATCCGTGGCGATGGCATCGATGGTGCCATCGAGCACTCCTTCCTTCAGCGCGTCGATGTCACCCATCGTGCGCAATGGTGGATTCACCTTGAAGGTCGAATCGAATGAACGCAGCAATTCACTCGTCAACGAGAGATGGTGCGGGGTGAGCTCAGCTGTGATGGGCAGCCCATCTTGCTTTGCCCGTCGCACCAACTCCACGCTACGCGCCGTGGACAGGTGCAAGAAATGCATTTTCGCTCCGGTCAGTCGAACGAGTTCGATGTCGCGATGCACCATCAACTCTTCCGCGAGAGCAGGCCACCCGGGAAGCCCCAGATCGGTGGAGCAGCTGCACTCATGCATGACGGCACCTTTGGTGAGGGCGCTGACCTCACAGTGTTGGGCGAGCGTGATGCCAAGGTCGCGGGCATATTCAAGGGCACGACGCATGAGGAGCGGGTCCTGTACCCCATTGCCGTCATCCGTGAACAACGTGACGCCGACGCCACGAAGGTCTGCAAAGGGCGCAAGTGCTTCACCGTGACGACCAACGGTGATGCACCCACTCGGCACGACGTCGACGAAACCAGCCTTGACTCCCTGTGCGCGAACGAACTCCACCACCATCACCGAGTACTGTGCGGGATTGGTGTTCGGCATCGCGACGAGTGCGGTGTAGCCACCTCGAGCACCAGCTCTGCTCCCCGTCAGGATCGTCTCCGCCTCCTCCTTCCCGGGCTCACGCAAGTGCGTGTGCAGATCGACGAAGCCGGGCATCATCACACCGCCACTCACGTCTACGACCTCATCCGCAGTCGCTTGCCCACCGACGGA
>JACCDL010821526.1_pt1 | contig 9995 bp, 7 predicted proteins | sample 7441931 | NCBI WGS metagenome assembly JACCDL01 (sample SAMN15323437, study PRJNA562643) | freshwater metagenome | isolation source: river surface water | place: USA:Blue River Watershed | collected 2017-08-16
CTGCCATCATACATGAAACACAGGTTAGGGCCAAGCCTCCTGTAAATTTGTTTAAGAAATCTTTACGATCCATGGTGAATTTTTTTACAATTATTAAGCTATATCTTTATAATTACAAGTTCTAGCTAAAAAAGTTTTATTTGCATCAAAACTATCCCTTTGATTATGTTCAAATACAGTCAAAAGCTATTTTTTGCCCTTTTGTTAATCCTTTCTTCTCTTTCAGCGTTCTCTCAAGAACCTGATTCTATCATAAACATTTACGCTAACTATTTTCCTAAAGAGAAAATACATGTGCATTTTGATAAAACAGTCTATAACAAGGAAGAGACGATTTGGTACAAAGTCTATATCCTAGATGGACAGGGACTCACCTCTTTGAGTAAAAACGTTTATGTTGAATGGTTTGATACCAGTGGAAGATTCATCAAACAATCCATTTCGCCTCTCTTTCAAGCCACGGCTAAAGGTGCTTTTGATTTACCAGCAGAATACAAAGGGGACTTCATAAGAATGAAGGTGTATACCAAATGGGGACTCAACGATGATTCTGCATTTCTCTACCAGAGAAATATCATGATCAACAACAATGATGTTGTTCAAAAAGCTAAACCCATCACACTCAAAACAAAATTGGATGTATTCCCTGAGGGAGGTGATCTTGTGAATGGATTGACTTCTTTGGTCGCTTTCAAAGCATATGACCAATTTGGAAAGCCGGTTAAAGTGAAAGCTTTCTTGCAAAATGATAAAAGCAAAACCCTCGATACCTTAGACATCAAGCACGACGGAATGGGAACCTTCATCCTCATTCCCAAAGCAGGAGAATCATATGCAATTAAATGGAGCGATAATAACGGAAACAATGGAATAACTAAACTACCCGTCGCTAAATCAGAAGGCGTAGTAATGAAGGTCAGAACCACAAATGAATTTGCTGCTGTAGAAGTAGATAGAACTAATATCGCTCCAGCAAATTTCAAACAACTGAACCTCTTGGTTCACATGAACCAGGAAATACTATTCAAAGTCAATTTGAATGCAACCGATAAAACTTCCTTATTTGCAAAAATACCTATCGAGGAAATGAACACAGGCGTGCTTCAATTCTCGCTCTTCACCAGCGATTGGCTTCCTCTTGCAGAAAGAATCATATTTGTCAACAACCGTGTTCACGAATTTGGTGCGAAAATTATTCCACAATTGGTAACACTAACCAAAAGAGGAAAAAATGTAATTGACATCTTGGTTTCTGATACTACTACTACCAACATGTCCATCTCCATCACTGATGGCAATTTGGATGATGGTAGTATGGGTAATACTATTTATGCCGATTTACTTCTCAATAGCGAACTAAAAGGTAGAATTCACAACCCAGGCTATTACTTGTCTAGCGATTCCGAAGAAGTTACTTCCAATCTTGACTTGGTAATGATGACAAACGGATGGAGAAGATTCAATTGGCAAGAAATTAGAGCCGGCAAAGGACCATCACTCACCTATCTACCAGAATCTGAAAATATGAAAATCAGAGGTTTGGTATACGGTTTAAAAAATGTAAGCGTAAATGAGTTATTACTCAACATGGTCTTGCAGCAAAAAGACAGTAGTAAAAGCTTTCTCTTTCAACAAGTAACCAAAGAAGGCTATTTTGAAACAAGAGAACAAATGTTCTACGACACAGCAAAACTTTTTTACAGCTTTAACCAAAATCCGAAATTGAATGATATCACACAAATTCAATTTGACAATGGATTTCTAAAACCTTCTTTTAAAATCATTGGCATTAATGAATTGGATAAAATTCAAATCTGGAACGATAGTATTGCCAAAGCAAGAATGGCCTATTTCTTGAAACTTCAAGAAGATTGGAAAAGTAAATCGCAATACAAAACACTTCAGGAAGTCATTGTAAAAACAAGAGCTAAACCCAAGGAAGACGCCTTGGATGAAAGGTATGCAAGCGGACTCTTTTCAGGGGGGGATGCGCAAGTGTTAGATTTTATGAGTGATCCTGCTTCAATGGGCGGATTAGACCTCTTTACTTATCTCCAAGGAAGGGTTCCTGGATTGATGATTAGTCGCTCTGGCACTCAGGTTAACCTGATTTGGAGAGGGGCCAATCCTGAAATCTACCTCGATCAACAATTAGTAGGACCAGAATTCATTCAATCGATGAATATCAGAGACATCGCTATCATCAAAATTTTCAGACCTCCATTCTTTGGTGGTATAGGTGGAGGTAGCGGAGGCGCAATTGCTATCTACACTAAAAAAGGTGGCGACGTAAGACAATCAAGTGATGGTAAAAGCAGTAAAGGAATGCTTTCAACTCTTATTCCTGGATATACAAGATTCAAAGAGTTTTATAACCCTCAATATGATATTCCAGGTGACAATCCCGATACTGATATCAGGACAACCCTATTCTGGAGCCCTTATGTTATCACCAACAAAAAACATCCCAGATTTAAAATCCAATTCTTCAACAACGACTTTAGTAAAAAGCTAAATATTGTTTTAGAAGGTATAAATACCGATGGAAAAATCACAAGAGTAGTTAAGGTACTAGAATAAGCATACCTATTTTTTATCATCCAAGCAGTTGATACTGATCATTGCCTAGAGCGATTTGGTTGTTCAAATTTGTAAAACAAATTCAAACATCAAAACGCTTTACCATGAAAAAAATCATTCTCACACTGTTCATTGCCGGGCATATCTTGGGAGTTGCCGCACAAGACAAAGATGCAGTAGTTACTTTACCAGAAGTCAGAATCACCTCTGCAAGTGCTATCACTACAAGCGTTTACAGCTCATTTCGCAAAGCTTTTCCTGAAGCTGAAAATCTCCGTTGGTACAAATACGACAGGGATTATCTAGCGAAATTTTTTATGAAAGACATGGAACACAATGCCTTATTTAGAAAGAATGGTGTCATGAAATACGACATCAGCTATGGACATGATAAAGACCTACCAGAAAAAATAAAAGAGGATATATTAAAGGCCTATGATAATTACAAAATCATCAGAGCCATTCATGTAAAGGCCTATGAAAGAAGTATCTGGATTGTGAAACTTGAGGGGGAAAGAAAATACCTGACAGTTAGAGTGGAAGATGGAGAAATGGACGAAGTAGAATCTTTCTACAAAGCCGACTAATCATTTTCAAAACGATCAGCCCGTAAAAATCCAATTGGTAAAGAAGTTGTTCCTTTCATTGCAAGATCAGCCATGATTTCTCCAACGACAGAAACAAACTTAAATCCATGACCACTAAACCCCCTAGCAAAACAAACTCTTCCGTCAGTATCCTTTAGACAATCAATTACAAAATGTTCGTCTATTGAATTACTGTAAAGGCAGGTCTTGACACCAAGTACCTGTCCTTTTGCTTTTGGTATATACGTATCGATAAAATCTAGTAATGGCCTAGTATCTTCATTTGAAATTAATCGGTCTACTTCATCAGGATCGGTCTCTACACCAGGATAATGATACGCGAACTTAAATCCATTTGGATTTTTTTCATCACCAATATCTGCAATAGGAAATCCATAATAAGCACCAGGCTTATCTCTATCTACAACAAACCAACAAGGGAAGCTACTACTTTGAAAAAATGATGATTCTTCTGGCTGCAACCACATCAAGGTTTGTCGCGTTATCTTCAATTGATCTTTGATAACTGGCATAAGCTTAGCCGACCATGGGCCTGCAGTAACTATAATTTTCTTACACGAATATTCACCTTTATCTGTTCGAACCTCCACCCCATCATCTTTTATTTGCCAATCAATCACTTTTTCTTGCTGATGGATTTCAGCACCTAATTTCTTTGCTTGCTCCACATATGTCAATATGGTCTTTTCTGTCTCTACAAAACCAGCTTCAGGCTCATAGATCCACTCATAATCATCAGGGACAGTAAACAAAGGCAAGATGGATATCTCATCCTGTTGTGTACAGTCAAGCAATGGAATATTATAGGTCTTTGCTGCAACTCTAATATTTTCAATAATGGGATGACCTTTCGGACCAGTATAAAATAAGCCAGTGGTATGGTAGACCTTGTTGCCAGAAACCCGTTCAATCTCCTCCCAATTTTGATATGCTCTTTCTAACAAGGGTATATAATCGGGATGTTCAAAATAGGCTTTTCGAACAATCCTCGACTGACCGCTATGGGCACCTTTTTCATGCGCCAATTCAAATTGCTCAATACCCAACACGCTTGCCCCTGATTTAGCCAAGTGATAGCATGTAGATGAGCCCATTGACCCCACGCCGATTACGATATAGTCGAATTGATAATTCATGAAAACATCATCAAAATAAACAAACTTAGACTACAATATTTCTTATTTTCGAACGACATCAAAAATTATTTTTTGGAACAACAAGGACTCAAGCGAACACTCACACCATTCATGCTTTGGGGCTTGGGTGTAGGCTATGTTATCTCAGGCATGTACTTTGGGTGGAACCTTGGTTTGGAAAAAGGTGGAACCTGGGGTTTGGCTATTGCTACCCTATTCATTGTCCTCATGTACGCCTCGTTCACGTTTAGCTATGCTGAACTAGCTTGTGCCATTCCAAAAGCTGGTGGTGGGTTCGACTATGCCAATAGAGCACTAGGTAAAAAATGGGGATTTATTGCTGGTATCGCTCAAATCATTGAATTCACTTTTGCGCCACCTGCAATCGCATTTGCTATAGGCGCTTATTTCAATTTGTTTCTTCCTGATGTACCAGTACTATATATCTCAATTATCAGTTATATCATTTTCACAGCGTTGAATATTTCAGGTGTAAAAGCAGCAGCTTTATTTGAATTGGTCATTACCATATTGGCTGTTGGTGAATTACTCTTATTTGCAGGTTTAACATTGCCACATTTTGAGTTAAACCATTTGAAGCAAAATGCATTGCCCAATGGATGGCAAGGAATTTTTGCAGCGATCCCATTTGCTATTTGGTTTTTCCTGGGCATTGAAGGCGTAGCAAATGTTGCTGAAGAAACCATCCGACCGCAAAAAACTATTTTGATAGGATTTGGTTCTGCCATCATCACGCTGACTATTTTATGCTTTCTTACTTTCTTCAGTTCAATTGGTGTAGGCGGATGGGAGAAAATCGTTTACAAAGCAGATGGAACTACTTCTGATTCGCCCTTGCCACTTGCACTTGGTGAAATTTTCGGAAACAACAGCAGTCTTTATCACTTGCTCATCACCATTGGCCTACTGGGCTTAGTTGCATCATTTCATGGATTGATTTTAGCAGCAGGTAGAGCTACATTTGAATTTGGAAGGGTTGGTTATTTTCCAAAAGCACTTGAAAAGATTCATCCTAAATTCAAGACTCCTGCAAATGCCTTGATCTTTAACATGGTAATTGGCATAGCCGCATTACTCACAGAAAAAACTGCAGAGATCATCACTATCTCTGTTTTTGGTGCATTAACGCTTTACATCATTTCCATGATTTCGGTTTTGCAATTGAGAAAAACAGAACCCCAGTTAGAGCGACCATTTAAAGTACCACTATATCCATTGCTACCTATTATTGCACTAACAATAGCTGGCATATCACTAGTATCGATGATCTATTACAATCATTTATTGGGCGGTATATATATACTTATCATCATTTTGAGCTTGGTGGTATTTTCACTAAAGGACAAACAAAAAATTACAACTAAATAATTCCTCGTATGCAAACAAGAGAAATCATACAATACGTAAAAAATCATCCATCAGGGAAAGTTAAAATAGCGATTGCTGATATCGATGGGATTTTAAGAGGTAAATACATATCTACTGAAAAGTTTCTTGGCATTGTAGAAAAAGGTACCAGCTTCTGCGATGTAATTATGGGATGGGATGCAGCTGATGTTTTGTACGATCGTGCTGAAATCACAGGATGGCATACAGGTTATCCGGATAGTCCCGCTAGTATAGATTTGAAAACATTCAGAAAAATTCCTTGGGAAAATGACATTCCATTTTTCTTAGCAGAATTAAACGATGCTAAAAACAAACCCTCAGCTGTTTGTCCAAGACAACTTTTAAAACAAGTCGCCAAGCAAGCAGAAGAGATGGGATTCACACCATACATGTCTCAAGAATTTGAATGGTTCAATTTTGCTGAAACTCCTCAATCAGCCAGTGAAAAACAATTCAAAAATCTGGAACCACTTACACCAGGTATGTTTGGGTATTCTATTTTAAGAACCAGTTTAAACAATCCATTTTTTACGGATCTATTTGAGTTACTGACCAAATTCAATATTCCTATTGAAGGATTACACACCGAGACTGGTCCGGGTACCTACGAAGCTGCCATTGCGCACTCAACAGCGCTAGAAGCAGGCGACCGAGCAGTGTTGTTCAAAACAAGCGTGAAAGAAATTGCTTACAAGCACCAGATCATGGCCACCTTTATGGCAAAGATCAATGAAAACCTTCCTGGATGCGGCGGGCATGTTCATCAAAGTCTGTGGGATAAAGCATCGAAGAAAAATCTTTTTTATGATGAAAAAGACAAACAAAAATTAAGTGATACAGCTAAGAGTTATTTAGCGGGACAATTGCATTGCCTACCTTATATTCTTCCCATGTTTGCTCCTACCATCAACAGTTATAAACGTTTAGTTGAAGGTGCTTGGGCTCCTACAACTTTAACTTGGGGAATTGATAACCGTACTGTCGCTCTTCGTGTCTTGAACGGAAGCAGCAACTCATGCAGAATAGAGACAAGAGTAATTGGGGCTGATGTGAATCCTTATCTAGCTTTAGCAGCATCTCTTGCATCAGGCTTATACGGCATCAAAAAGAAAATGAAACTCAAGCAAGCTGCAACAATAGGAAATGGCTATTTGGAAAAATCAAATGGCACCCTTCCTTATACATTACATGATGCCACACAGCAAATGAAGTCTTCCTCCATTGCCAAAGAATTGTTCGGTGAAACTTTCGCCAACCATTTTGTACAAAGCAGAGAATGGGAATGGAGACAGCATTTGAAAGCGGTTACCGATTGGGAATACAAGCGCTATTTTGAAATCATTTAATCAACCTTATCATGAGTTCGATTCTACAATATAATTTTCCGACTACCATCAGGTTTGGAGCAGGAGCAGTAAACGAGTTAGGTGATTACCTCAAAAAAAATGATTTAGCTGCACCGTTAATTGTAACTGATGCTTTAGTTGCCTCACTTCCCTTTTTTAAAAAGATAATTCAAGCATTAGATAATAAGCAAATCAAAGCGACAGTATTCCATGACATCCATAAGAACCCTGTAAAATCAGATGTCTACAAAGGCACTGAAGTTTTTGATGCTGAGAAAAACGATTGCATCATTGGTATTGGCGGTGGAGCAGCCATTGATGTGGCGAGAGCAATTGTTTTAAGAGTGAATCACAGAGAAGATCTTTTCAAATACGACGATCTCATAGGTGGTGATGTTTATGTCACCAACGATGTGCCGCATTTCATCACGATTCCTACAACAGCAGGTACCGGTAGTGAAGTGGGCCGAAGTGCCATCATCGCAGATGATGAAACACATCAGAAAAAAATCTTGTTCTCTCCTAAACTGTTAGCCAAAATCATTTTTGCAGATCCTGAACTAACGATGGATTTACCAGCTGCAGTAACTGCTGCAACAGGTATGGATGCATTAACGCACAACATGGAGGCTTATATAGCAAAAATGAGTCACCCTCTTTGTGAAGGCATTGCATTAGAAGCAATTTCTTTGATTCACCAATCACTTGTGACTGCAGTAAACCAGCCTGATTTAAAATCTAGATCAAATATGCTGATTGCATCATTGATGGGTGCTGTTGCTTTTCAAAAAGGATTAGGGGTAGTACATTCACTAGCACATCCCCTATCTTCTTTACTAGACACCCATCATGGCTTAGCCAATGCAATCAACCTGCCCTATGGCATGGATTTCAACATTGAAGGCACTGAAGATAAATTCAGAAAAATAGCTAGAACGCTAGAACTAAAAGATGAAACTGGCAAGGGCGTTGTTAATTACCTTTTTGAATTGAACAATAAAATCAATATACCACATAAATTGAGCAGCATTGGAGTAAAACAAGAACACCTCAACACCTTGGCTGATTTAGCTATAGCAGATTTTGCTCATCCCAACAATCCTAAACCTGTTACCAGAGATGACTTTTTCAATCACTACACAAAAGCCCTTTAATTGAATATGAGTGCTACACATCTTGATATAATTAATCCAGCAACTGAGGAGACTATAGCTTCGATTCAAAAAGATACAGCTGCATCTGTTTCTGTAAAACTTGAACTACTTCAAAAAGGACAAGCTGTTTGGAAGAACACAAAACTTGAAGACCGAATCGCTATCATCAAAAAATATCACGAGCTGCTTGAAAGAGACATCGAAATACTTTCAAATACACTGACTGAAGAAGTGGGCAAACCACTTCAACAATCTAGAAACGAGGTGAACGGTTCAAGATCGAGAATTGCTTGGATGCTCGACAATGCAGCTAAGTATCTCGCAGATGAAACCATGTCGTCTTCCGATAGCATGCAAGAAATCATCAGGTATGAGCCTTTGGGTGTAGTCTGCAATATATCTGCATGGAACTATCCTTATCTAGTTGGCACCAATGTTTTTGTTCCTGCATTGCTCGCTGGGAATGCTGTATTGTACAAACCATCTGAATATGCAACCTTAACTGGTCAGCACATTGAAAGACTCTTAAAAGAGGCAGGAGTTCCAGCTGATGTATTTCACTTGGTAGTGGGTGATGGTGAAGTAGGTAAACTATTACTTGAACTTCCCTTAGATGGTTATTTCTTCACTGGTTCATATGCAACTGGAAAGCTTATTTACGAGGCAGTCGCCAAGAAAATGGTGCCTTGCCAATGTGAACTTGGCGGCAAAGATCCACTCTATGTAGCTGATGATGTAGAAGATATCAAAGCAGTCGCACAAGGAACAGCAGATGGAGCTTTTTACAACAACGGACAAAGTTGTTGTTCTGTAGAACGCATCTACGTGCATGAAAAAATATTCGATGCATATGTGCATGAATTTGTAACGGAAGTCGACAGTTGGAAATTGGGTAATCCAAAAGAAGATGGCATTTACATTGGACCACTCTCCCGCAAAGCACAAATTCATTTTCTTGAATCTCAAATAAATGATGCTGTTGCAAAAGGGGCTAAAATCTTAACAGGAGGAAAAGCCATTGAAGGAAAAGGATATTATTTTCAACCAACTGTTTTGGTTGATGTTGATCACAGCATGCTGATCATGAAAGAAGAATCATTCGGACCAGTTATTGGCATCATGAAAGTGAAAAATGATGAAGAAGCGAGTCAACTCATGAATGACACTGCATACGGACTAACTGCAGCAGTATACAGTTCCAATCAACAAAGAGCCGAAAAGATTTTATCACAAATTAATAGCGGCACAGGATATTGGAACTGCTGCGATAGAGTAAGTGCTGCTTTGCCATGGAGTGGCCGAAAACATTCTGGCTTTGGGTCAACTTTATCTCATGCAGGTTTTAGGGCTTTTACCCAACCCAAAGCTTACCATTTGCGCTCAAACTAATCAGTTTATGTTATCTTTATTATACTAACCCATTCCTAAATTCAACCAGACATGAAAAATAAGTTTATACTCGCTTTGCTGCCAGTTTTTTTCCTTCTCTTGAATACACAAGCAGCAATATTTGTTCCTCAAACAACAAACTCTAACAATACTATAGTTTCATCAGCAAATACATCATCTGTTGAAGCTCCCATCACAAAAAGCAAAGACTCAAAAAAAGCCAAAAAATTAAAAGAAGATAAAAAAGAAAAAACGGACAGATTTGCGCTTTGGGGTTTTATAAGTGCTGTAGCAGGACTTGCTAGCTTTTTTATTCTTCCTGCTTTAGGGCTAGTATTGGTTCCAGTTGGCTTAGGTTTAAGTATTGCAGGC